>ERZ773254.359-NODE-359-length-26602-cov-9.662071_pt1 | contig 26602 bp, 27 predicted proteins | sample MGYA00580516_ERZ773254 | MGnify/ENA primary metagenome ERZ773254 (study PRJEB29015, sample SAMEA2738158) | human oral metagenome | biome: human oral; feature: human-associated habitat; material: saliva | place: China | collected 2192 ...
GCCACGTACCACCGAGCGAGCGAATTATCCGCATACTATCAACCTGCTTGATATTCGCTTTCAACCGCCTATCTGAAGTGGTGTAAGCAGTTACACCACCCTGCGCTAACACATTACCCGAAAAAGTTGCATTCCTATCAGGAGTGATAACAAGTGCATCCTGCCAACCGCTATTATACACGTTAAAATGCAACTCACTGCCCACAAAAAGCGTGTAAAGTGGTCGGTCGTTGCAACCGAAATAAACGACATTAGAATTAGAAATAAATAGCGCACGTTGATTATGTCCCTCTTTATCTCGCAAGCGCAACCCTTTGTTATTAGCAAGATTCAGATAACTATCAACGAGCAACTCATCAGTAACTCGCGCATTGCCGTTTATGTCAAACTTGTAAATAGGGGAATTTGTGCCAATACCGACATTATTCCCTACAAAATGTATAAGATTATCAATATTCGTCACGCTGCTTAACGCCCCTGTGATATTTCCTGTTCCATCAAAATTTTGTCCCCAAATCAGCCGGCTATCCTTTAATTTCGTTGCGGATACAGCGTTGCTATTAAAGGGTAGATACTTGCCTGATACAACATCATCGGTGAGCTGGGAGAGCTTTGTCGGCACTATTATGTTAAATGTCGCGTTCGCACTTTTAGGGTTGAAAGAGCCTATTATCGCTCCATTTTTTTGCAATATCAGCGCATAAATGTCTTGATGTATAGTAAGAGGTGTTATCGCTTCAGCACCCAGCTTTATTGTGCCATTTGCAATTTTTGCGTCTGTAATGCCGTACCCCTGCAAGGTTGTAGGCTTATTCAACAGAGATGCAAAAGAGTGCGAATGTGCAGCAGGATTGAACTCATTCGGCTTACCTGTTATTTCATTCCAGGCATATGAGGGTTTTGTCGCTGCCTTTGCCCATGCAGGCACGTCACTTGCAGGCATTGAGGTAGGTTTGTTCCTGATAATCGACCAGTCCACCGAGGTCAATGCACCACTTTCTACTTTCTTCAATCGCTCATTAAGGTCGTTACCGAGGAATGCCGAGAGGACGGCTGCCGCCTTTGCAGTAGTGTAGTCGCTCCAACTGTCCAGGCGCTCATAACTTGTGCCGCCACTTCCGCTACCGCCACCTTGCGCGGAGCCTGCACCGAATGCCGTCAATCCACCTGTAGCGTATAAATTTGCTTTCTTATCACTGCCCGAAACTCGCGTCAGTGCCAGCGCACCGGCTGCTTCGTCGTAACTGATTTTGATATCGCCGATAGTGAGAGGGCCGTCAACTTTTCCGTCGTGAATTTTTTGGCCCCAAAATGACACAGAAGAAGCGAGATCGGTCATGGTCAAGACTTTTTCTCCTCCTACCTTGAGTTTATCTTTTGCAACATCTAATTCGTTGAATATACCTTTACCCCAAATCGTCAACTCGGTGACAGACAAGTGATATTTTCCGTCTTCCCTTTGTGTAATACCAAAGCCTGCCTGTTCAGACGGGTTAAAGTTATCAGAACGCAGGAATTTAGCAAGCGTAACAGAATTTAGTCGAGCATTTCCGTCGCCGTCTATATCAAATAACTTTCCTATTCCTATTCCTTTAAGGAAAGTAACAACCTCTTTTGTTTCATCTTTCTTATCCTTACTGATAAAGCGACCTTCGCCACCGGTATATTTTTGAAGCTGCTCGATAAGGTCTGCCGTGTCGTTGAATGCACCACCGACACGCTTAGCTGTATTTTCTCCTGCCAGCACAGCATTAAAAATCAGCGTAGCCTTTGTTCTTAAATCTTCAATCGTTGTCATCAATCACCTATTGCATGAATTCTCAATCTCGTTCCTCTCACTTTCCCAACTTCACTGTTTCTACAGCACCCTTTGTTGAGGCTTGCAAGATAAGCAAGGCACGTGCTTAGATATTCTTCTGCCACATTCATTACATCATTATACCTACGTACCCTGTTCTTATCGTCGCTACGCTCTGCATATCTGTCATTATGCTGCATCAATCCCGTGCGAGTAAGGATAGTGCCATCCGACATCATCATCTTTGCATATGTAAAGTAGGAGAGTGCAGCCTTAAGCCCTACACATTGCTTCAACTCTCCCTTTCTATTTTCATATTCACCACCGCAAAGCAATATCTTGTTTTCATCTCCCAACCGATTTTCTTCACCGCACAGTTCCTTAAATCGCTTCAATCCGATTGCAGGGATGATTACCGTATCTTCACATTCACGGATAAAAGTTTCCACGTCCTCATCTTCAACATGACGTGAAATAGGGCGTACATACGCTTTCAATTCTTCAGCGGTCAATATGTGCTTTCTATTCTCCATTTGATTTGTCGTTATTTTCTGCACTGATATATTTCATCGGTTTAATCGAAAAGTCACGAGGTATAGCAACATCATGCCAGCTGCCGAACACCCTCGTAAATGCACGCTCAATAAACCGCTGTTCTGTCGTCACCTCACCTGCATAGTATTCGTAAGCGTCTTGCATGACCTGCCCAGAGAACCCCAATTTGCCGATGCGGATAGAGTAGAACAACTCTTGATGAAACTGTGAATAAATTCTCTCGATAACACTTTCGTCAGTCGTGGCAAACTCTTTGTCGAAGTTCCTGATCGGGAACGGTACGACCTTCGGTTCGTCTTCGTCATTTTCAAGCTCAACATATAAGATTTTAGAGCCTTTCGTGTCGCCTTGGAACTCTTTCAAGTCCTCGTCGGCAATCATTTGTCTTTCCTCTTCCTCGCCGTTATCGTTGATGCGTGGTGCTCCTTTCTTTGCTATAAGCATGCAGGCAACAAGGAAGTTATTTCGGACGTTACGATATTTGATATTTCCCAGACCCTCGTCCGTAGATATTTCCGTGATTACAGCGTCATATAGTGGTACCGGGTATTGATTTTTCCCGTCCAACGAAAGCCATAAAATTTGCCCCTTGTAGTTCTCAATTCCCCCGCAAGCGTCAATCTGTCTCATTACCACATCTGTATCGGGGTTAAATACATCAAAACGGCCGATAAACTTCTCCGACACCATTTGCTTTTGACCATTCCTCGTTTTGTCACCCCTCCAATCGCAGTGTACAAGGATATGAGCTACATTTCCTGCATCGTCCGTTTCTTCAAGTCTACATTGCTCGAAAGGCATAAAGTTTACCTCCGAGATTTGACCAAGTACGTTGTAATTGACATGAAGGGCAAAGCCACCGAAATGTGCGACATCTCCAGCTACCTGATGAAGCAGATCGTCCATAGTAACACCTTCACGATTTACAGCCATTTCCGAGAAATATTCATTATTGAAGCCGTAGCCCTCGATGAACTTCTCATACCTGTTAAGGCATAACTGTGCTGTTCCCGATGCGCCCGTTATGGCCATGATGTTCTGCGGGTACAGATTATCTGCACCGTAACTTTGCATCTTAAACCGCTGTTGGAAATTTACATCAACGCGCTTCTGTGGTTTCTTTGCCGACTTTACATTCATAGCTTTGCCCTTCTCTGATTATTCATCCTTAGTTTTCTCTCCACCCTTTTCCGTAGGGTCAAAACCTTCAGGAACAGCCTCAAACATATCCATTTGTTCCGGGTACGCCTTAAGGTAGTTTGCAGCTACCTTATCCGTGAGGTTGTTATTCGAAAATACCTCACCTTTCATGAAAGTAGGGCAATTGATAATCGCTCCGGCCTTCAATCTGAAATTTAATTTTTCTGCCATTTTTCCGTTTTTATTTAGATAATACACAATTTCTACGAGTGCATCATGGTAGCACTGCTGGCACGATGTCGGGACAAACGACCTACCTGTGACCTCGTAGTACAGTTCTTCGATAGTCTCTTTATCAGAAGAACCGAAGGGCGCGTCAAAACGGCCCTTCAAGTCCTCAATTATTTTTCGTGCCTCTTCTATTTTCATTATCCCGCACTTCCTAACAAACTCTGAAACTGTGTTTCAGTAGTCTTTGTGTCTGTGTTGAAATAGAATAGTGCAGATTTCGGCACGCTTGTTTCCTGCAGGGTAACCAGCCAGCCTCCGTCCGTGTCCTCGCTGTACTTCTCATTATCAATAGCACTTGCACGCAAGCCCTGATAATAGCCGTACACCTGATATTCAGCTTTTCCAGAAGCGCCCTTGTGGACATTCTTCAAGATAAGCACGAACGTTCCATTTGCAAGCCCGTCGATGATGTCACGCGCCACCTCTGGGCCGTTGTCAAGTACGGCAATTGGAACCTCGTTCGTGAACGTATTTCTGTACGTTCCGGTAACAAGGCTCGTCTTTGCTCCGCTGAAAGGAGTAGCCCCCTGTTGCACAACAGGGTAGCCCTTCTTCCCGCTCTTCAACATCAAAGTCTTGAGAACGTTCTTGTTGTCGTTGTCAAAAACGCTCTTTGAAAAGTCAATATCTCCGCGATTAACGATGATACCGTCTGCCTCAAAGCCTTTGACAATAGGGTTTTCGCAGTCTACTGCAATACCCTTGCTGATAATACTATCACATATTCCTGCCATAATTCAGTCCTCCAGATTTTAGTATGCAGCTTGGAACATGTCGTCCTCCAAAATCTGTGTACCGATACGACCGGTAGAGTAGATGTAGTTTCTACGCTCCTTCTTATCGAACCAGATATCGAGGTCTGAAATCAGTCCGTCGGCATCAGTGCCAACCTGCAGTTGATTGATGTTAGCATACACCGCACGGTACGGCTTGTTCAGCTTCGTGCCGGTATTTTCATATGCCGCAATCATGCGGTCCCAAATGGACACACGTGCCAGCGTTACGCCGTTATACGTAGCTACATCAAGACCGTCGAAAATCGTCTCCCACGGCATAATCTGCGTATAGCATTTCTTGATGTCATACGTCAGTGCATCTGCCAGCCCCTTTGTAAGCAAGATAACCGCACCACTATCAGCAGATATACGGCTGTCTGCGTCCATTAAAAGGTTGTCAAGAATACCCGTAGCTACGCCCTTGCCCAAGATAGCTTTCTTCTGTTCTGCAAAAGACGCCTTCGTGTTCGCTTCAATAGCGGTAAGCTGGTTTGACTTACTTGTACACTGCGCGAAAATGCGCTTAAACAGACCGTCACACGTTGTGAAAAGTTCTGTCTTCGTGCCAGTGGTAAGAGCACCACCTCCTGCGACGTCTTTTGCGCCCGTGTCACCGAACCAACCGAAACGCCAAATCATTCGCTTCATCTGACGCTCCAGAGCAGGGCGGATGATATAGGTCATGAACTCCGTGCTCGTCAAGTCGCCAATCTGCGTGCCTGTCTTCAGAGTGTACTCGGCAATAGTGCCCTTCAAGCTCTCATAGCAAATCTTAATAGGAATTTGCCAATCGCCCAGCTCCCAACGTTTCTGTGAGTTTGCGATACCAACCTCCTGATACGTCGGGTCACAACCACTTCCCTTGATACCCACATCGTCCATGTCGCCAAAAAAGGCCACAGGGTCTCCGTTTTTGACCTTTTTCAGCGCAGTAAAACGCTGGAAATCCTCGTCTTGGTCAATGCTCAAAGGGATAACCTCTTTGAGATCCGTTACGTCTTTCGGGTTGACGCTAATGTTTTCAAAAAACTTTGTCATTTCTCTTCTTTTTTACTTCTTGTTAAACGTTCCTTTCCTGCGGGCTTCAATCTCCTGTCTCATCGGAGACGCCTCGCCCTTATCTCCAGCTTTTGCTGTCGCATTTCCACCTTCCTGCTTGCGCGGTTCTGGTTTGTAGCTGCTTGAAATCTTTGCCAAAGCCTTTTCGCCTCCGGCAATCTTGACAGCATTCAAAATGCGCAAATCGTCCTTTGTCTTTGCGTTTGCCTCCGCAGTAGCTTTCGCCTGCTCCAGCTCCTTGACTTGCTTCTTCAGCTCCTCGATTTCAGCTTCAAGTTCCGCAATGCGGTCATCTTCACCTTCACCTTCGCCTTCACTGCCGTTGCTGTCAGTCTTGATGTCAGTGATAACACCGTCTTTCACAACGATTGTCTTGCCGTCAGGCATTACAAACTCACCGTCAGGACTTGCTTTATCACCGACCTGCGGTTCTCCTTCCTCTCTCTCCACGGTGAGCGTCTGGCCGTCACTCGTAGACAAATCCATACCCTTTGCCAGCTCGTCGATAGTCTTCAACCCCAACTTCGCCAGTGCACGGTCAAGCAGAGACGCTTTAATCTCCACCTTGTCATCATTCTTTTCTTTTGCCATTTGTTTATGATTTTTATTATTAAACATTGCACCCTGCTTCTTGGCTGAAGCTGGGGCGATAATTTCTCCAATCAGACCTAATTCCATGGCCCTATCAACTCCGATATACTTATCTTCATTCATCAGGGCTTGCATTTCCTCCCGGTCACATTCGCACCGCTCAACATACAAATCGAGCATCTTCGTTTGTTGTTCTCTCAAGTCATTTGCTGCTTTCTCTAAATCATCTGCTGTCGCGGTATAGTCTAAAGCCCAAGACGGTATCCACGGGTTATGCACGCATAACTGGGCACTCTTGTAAGCTCTACGTCTCGCTTTCGGTGCAGCCATTAGGATGACCGTTGCCATCGACGCAGCGTTACCTTCTACGGTGCACGTTATCTCCTTGCCTGTAGCACGCAGTCTGTCATAGATTGCCCACCCCTCTACACACGAGCCACCGTCACAGTGCAACCGAACCTCTATATTCTTGTCGTCCGCCGGTATGCTCTCGCAGAACTCATCTACATCTTTGAAACAAACGCCCTCCGCTTCGCCAAAGAATTTAGCGAACTTCTTGTCGTTCTCTGTTTGAATGTCATTATAAATTTTAAGTACAGCCATAAAGAATATTAATATAACTGTACGCAAAGATACTTTATAAAAATAAAGAAAATGTTTATTTTTCAAATTCGGCACTCTCATATCGTGCGAGCACAAAAAAAATAAGGTGCTCTATCTTCACAGACAGAACACCCCTTGCAAACTAATTTACACGTATGAACTTAACGAATATCTTGTTCCATTCTCTTAACAACCCTATAGACCGTTGCAACGCTACAATCGTATTGCTGACTTAAATAGTAGGCTATATAACCAATCTTGTGCCCCTCACCTTTAAGCCTTGTGTACTCACCGTACAAATCAATATATTTCACATCTTTTGCATCGATGCTGTTCTTTTCAAGCATCGCAAGCAAGCTCGCCGAAGCCTTTAATAATTCATATTGTGTCATAATTTCTTATCTCGTATTAACCAATCGTTGCCATGTGTTCTATCGTCTCAACCCGTCCGCTCGTCTTGTTTATCTCCTCAACACTCACCACCGGTCTTGGTGCTGCTGCCATACCACGAGCCACAGCACGAGCCAAGAACTCTTCGCCTATCTGCTGTCCACCGCCATTCTGGGAGCTGACAATAGGCACACCACCTCCGATTTGATTGAATGCACTTAGGGCCGGGGCAAACATTCTCGTAGCTGAAGCTGTCAGTACACTTTCACCGTTCGAAAGCTGCGCCGGCACGCTGTCGCTCGTGTCACTTCCAGGGCCGGTCACCAAGCCACCCGAAGCAAACTTTGCAGACTTCACCGTTTTTACAGCCGTAGCGATATTTCCTAATATAGTTGCTACTGTAGTTGCAATCGCCACAAGGTTGCCGGGATATGGTACGCTTTGTGCTTGCTTTATACCGTTCGCAAGTGCAACACCCGTACTTACTGTTATCTCTGCCAGCGCAAGTGCCTTTGACGCCATAGCGAGGGTTCTGTTCTTCTGCCCGAACGCTTCTGCAATAGATTGTGCCCCTTGAATAAGACTATCCGTCGCCTCATATTCTGCCCTTTCTATTTCTATTCTTTTCTCGCTTATGGCTTGTTTAGATTGCATATAATCTTTCTCCAGCTGCAATTTTCTAAGATTGAACTCTTCTATCGTCTCTCCCTCCTTTCTCTGTGCCGACTCCAACAGCGCCTGTCTTTCTTCCATCTGCAAACGCAGCACTTCCAAGCTGTTGTCATCACCACCCTGTATCTGTGCTTCCAATATCTTAGCCTTATAACGTTCTTCTATAGCTTTCTTCTGCTCATCAAGCACGTGGTTATGATATTCCTTTTGCGCGTCTTCTTCCTGCTTATAATACTTCAAGTTGATAGAAGCAAGCAGCTTTGTCTTTTCCTCCTCATTCATTACCTGCTTGTTGGCCGCTTCGATTTCCTGTTGGTAAGCATCATTAATAGCCTTTATTTTAAGGTTATACTCCTCTTTGCCTCCTTTCTCCACAGTTGCGAGCATATTCTGAATATACGTCTGTTCACGCTTTATGCGTTCTTCCCTTGCCGTATCATCGAATTCCGACAGCTTCTTTTGCTTTACCCTCTCCAGCAAGACGATCTGTGCACTCAAAGCCTTGCGAGCGTTGACCGTCAGTCCTTTTTCAGTCTCTAACCGCCTCTTTATATCCTCAATCTGACGATTGTAAGCGGTCTCTATCTGCTTTCTACGCTCTTCTTCCGTCTGCTCAACAAGCTGTGTAAGCAAATCCTCTGCCTTTCGTATAGCTTCAGCCTCTTTCTTTGCCATTTCTTCAGCAGATACCTTATTTTTGTCTTTTTTGCCGTTCTTCTTCTTCTTTTTGTTTTTACCTGTATTTCCTTTACCGTTTCTATCTGTCCCGTCAGTGCCCGTTATTTCAGTATCTCCGACAATATACGCAGGCACCTCGATATGATTAACCTTCTTGTTCTTGATAACCTCATTAATAGCGTCTATTCCGTTCTTGATAGCATCTTTACCAAAGCTCTTGACGTCATTCAACCCTTCTTTGAACGTCGCCACATAGCCGTTTGTAATCGTACTGAAGCCTTTCTTGATTTTATCAAAAGACAGCGTCACAATACCCTCTACAATCTCCGCAAGTCCCTTCAGCTGCCTACCTGCACCCTTAGCACCGTCAACAATCAGATTAAACACCAGTTTAACAGTGTTCCAAAGGTTCTTAAAGTTAGATACGATAGCTTGAATGCCAGCTCTGAAAACCATGCTTTCATTATACAGGTCTATAAAGTAATTTATCACTTTGATAACACCCTTCAGCAGCTTCGTTATACCCTGTATCGTCAAAGTCTTAACCTGTATAAGCATTTCCCCGAAGCCCTTGTCGCTCATGTCAAACATCGCCGACAGCGTCTTGTTCAACTCCTCGTTAGCTTCTTTCTGCTTATTCATTTCCTTTCCATATTCACCTGTAGTATCTTTCAGCTTCTCAAGGTCTACATTCATCGTATCAAGCTGTTCTATCATCTTCAAGCCTGCATTTGCCCCCTGCTTCCCGAAGACGTCTTTCAGCACCGCACCTACCTCCTTAGAGTTCCGTGGAAACTCTTTCAGCTTAGTGCTAATCATCTTTATCACATCATACGTGGACTTAGAACCGCTCACCAAATCAGCCTCGACCTTCTTAGAACTTATCCCTATGCCCTCCAGCGCTTCACTCGTAGCCGTAGACATTTCCCGTATCTTTTTGCTACCCATTTGAATAATGTTCATTCCGTCATCGCTAAAGATACCGCTTCTCGTCTGCTGGATAGTGGCCACAAGCTCTTGACCGCTGATGTTTGCATCGTGAAATGCCGGGGCGTATTTCTTGATTTTATCAACCATATCCCCGTTTAAGTCTGCACCAGCCTGTAGACCGTCATTAACAATCTTCAAAGACTCCTTTGCATCATACCCATATTGCGCCGTCAGAACATCTACAGCCTCCAATACCTCCTTGTAGTCTTTCCCGTATGTGTCAGCCGTAGCCTGTATTTCACTCCTTATCGACTTCAAGTTGTCACCCGTCAAGCCGAGAAATTCTCTTGTCAGTCTCGTGCTCTCTTCTATACCCTTGTTATAGTCATAGAACCACTTGAACGCAACACCAACGCCTGCAATACCTGCAAGTGCCACGAACACCGGGTTTGTCATGAAACCCATAAGCGTTGAACCGAAAGCCTTTGCACTCGATATCGCACCGTCGAAAACACCAGACAGCCCCCTTCCGCTTTCACTCATCTTCATTATAGAGTTTGCGAAATTGGTATTTACTCCTAATGCGCCCTTAATGCTCTCTTCGTAGCTTCCGACACTCCTGTAAAACCTCTGCGTTTCTGCCTCTGCGCCTTTCAGTTCGTTTGTGATATCATTGATATGCTTTTTCAGTTCCTGACCTCTTGCCCCGTTACGTTCTGCCTTTGACAGCGCGTCATATTCTTTCGTAGCATTACTCAACGCCGCCCGCAGGGAACGCAGAGAACCTTCCTGCTCTCTCTCCGTCTTGATGTTGTTCTGTACCTCCTTAGAGAGTTCCCGAATAGTGCCCTTATGCGTCTTTACCTGTTCATTCATAGCAGCAAGCGTTGTCGCATATTCATCATACGTCACCTTCCCTTCCTTAAAGTCTTCCTTAAGTTTATCTTGCGCCTTTGACAGTTCCTCGAGCTTTTCTCTATATCTCACAATGCCGTAAATGGCATCTTCATACTTTACCTTGATATTCAAAATCTGTTGTTCTTCTGCACTCATAGCTTTTATTTTTAATTAAATTCAAGTTTCAAAAGTGTTACCTCTGCCGTACCGTCACTCTCTGCCTTTATCTCCAGCACGGCAAAATAGCTCGCGTACTGCGCAAGGTATATCGGTCGTGTTTCGTCAAAATTCAGCAGTTCCATGTTTCTGATACGTATCTTTACCCGTGCCACTTTTGCATATCTCAACGTGTTTACGACCTCCCTATATTTCGTGTTTATGATTTCCTGCATGTTGATATCAAACCACCCTGCAGCAAACCCGTTAGCGTCTTGTGTAAGCCTTAATATCCTATCCTTGCAAGCAGAGTATGTTGGGGCTTTCTCTGATGTGTCTTTTCCAGCTTCACTTTCATTTTTACCACCGAAAGAACCTCCGCTGTGGGAGCCGCCGGCTCTCTCCCCAGTATACATAGGCACATTATTCCCGTTAGTAGCAGCAAAAGGAAATTCAAAAACAACGTGTTCCTTTTCCAGCGTCTCGTTATCTATAGCCACAACGCCGTCATATACGTTCGACACCCTGTCATCTTCTTTCCATTTGTACAGGTTACGCTGCGCATATCCGCTCACGACAAACTCTATACCCTTCGGCCTCTGAAGCTGCCCCCCTGTAACTCTCCGTGTCCAGTCTACGGCATCGCCCTTGCGAGCCCAAATCTTCGATAACGGCATAAATTTCACAGATCCGTCACTGTTTACCTGCAAAGGGAACGTTCCTGTAATTGCAGACAGGAATTTTACGTAATCAATAATCTTTATCTTCGGCAGGTTAGATGTAATCGGGAAATACCCGTCCGTTGGTACGCTATCACTAACTTGCAACGTAGCTTTTATTCTCCCACCAAGAAACTTCGTAGTCGTGGACACAGTATTAGGAATTCCCCACTCAAAAACGATAGAGTTTCCTTTTTTAAGGTCGATTTTACCCTTGCCTTTGATACTGAATTTCACTTTATCCCTGTAACCGCTCGGCACAGACACAAAGATATCATCTTGACTGTCACCTACAGGATATACCTGGTCTTCTCCACTTCCTCTTACCTTAACAAATATCCTGTTTACATTTCTAAAAATAAAGTTGTCCGTATTCCCGTAACCTCTGTTACCGTGTCCCTGTGGCTTCGCTCCTCTCAAATATCCTTCCCACTCTCCGCTAACGTCAAGGATAACACTCGTGTCAATGGCTGCTACCAACTCCGTCACCGTATCACCTTCCCTTGCCGTGAAGACATTACTTGCCTTGCTTATCGTGACCGGTACCACCCCGAAAGTGTTGCGTGCCGGCAGCGTGGCTTCAAAGTTCTTATCAAACGTCAGTTCGTTACTCTTATTAGACACAAGCGGGATAATCAATGTGTCGATATACTCTTTCGCTTCTTCTGCAAATTGAAAGTCCACGCCCGTCTTTTCCTTGATAAGGTCAAGTAGCCACGATGCACGTACAACCGGGTGCAGATTGTCCACATTCGTGCTATTTCCTATTGCACGGCTACCACCGAACGACATGTGGCTTGGAAAGCTGCTATTATCTCCATATCCCCCTGTAGGTGAAATTACATTTTGCTCACTTTTCCACGTGTAGTCCGGCTCGACATCTTTCTTCCATACGTCGTAAAATGCATAAAAGTAGTTTTTCCTCTTCGCATCATCATATTTCTCGACCGGTTTCTGACCTGGATATAATATGCGGTCAGCAGTATCTAATTTATCAAGTGTCTTACCGTCCGACAGCAGTTTGCTGAATTTGGCGAACAATCCCCACAATATCGTTATCTCTATAGCATTGTCCGACACCTGCAATATCGTAGCAACCCCATCTTTGATTACCTCAACACCGTCGCGAAAATATCGCACTTTATGTGTCTTATACGCATACCCCGAACTCTCCTGCACAAGGTCAGTATGCAGGAACAAGCGTTTGTTTCTCGCCGTCATCGGTAGCTTGACCGTGTACGTGCTGTTGCTGATAATCTTAGAAACATCACGAAACAAGTTGCTTTTCAAGTTCAACGTTATCTTCGTATCTGTTCCTAAGTCTACCAGCTCGCCATCGATATATAGTCTTTCGTCTTTCATATCCTTACAGTTTTTGCACCCCTACTTCCTGCAGTGCAATAGTACAAATAAAGTCTTGCAGCGCAGCTCTTCCTTTCGTGTGTGAACCTTCAACTACATTCACAGACACCCATTTAGGCACCCCCTCTTCATATCCTGCAAACAAATCAACGCACGGACTCGTGGCCATATCGTAAAGTCTTTCCCATGTCTCATCGTCAACAAGCGGAGCACATATCGGTATCGTGTCCTCACGTGATTTCATCTGCAGTAGTCCCGTGTTGCCTTGATATCCGTAATCATCATCATATGCCGTGAGATCGTTGCGTGTAAACGTGCTGTCTGCAACGCTCTTTCTCTGTTCGTCGCCTTTCTTGAAAAGCTCATAGCAGTAGAACCCATGACGGTCTATCCACCGCAAGTAGTAGCCCGTCTCGCAGCTATCTTCAACCTTTATCAACGCCTTACGTGTGTCCTTGCTTACACTTCTCTGCTTGAACGTCACATCGAAAGTTGCATCAAACGTCACCTCAATGAACTTACCCGCACTATCCGTGACAACAATATAAGAATGCTTGCCGTCATCTTCGCTTAGCGGGACATTCCAAACACCCTGCTCCGGTATCTGTATAAACCTGTCTGCAACGCCTTCTTGTGAAATCATCAAAGCACCCTTGCCACTGCAATACACCCCGAACGTGAAAGGATAGCCCTTGTGCCAAGTGAACGTACGAAAACCGTTATAAATCTCTTCTCCTCCGATTTTCATTGCACCCCAAACGTAATATACCTCGAATGCAAATCGCACCTCCTTATCTTTCAAGACGGCCACGATATTGAAAGAAAGACTTTTGCCGACATCCGACTTCTTCTCTTTCTTGTAGTCAAGCTTACCGAAGTTCAGTGTGTCAAAAAAAGCCTGCACATATTCTGCCATGTCAGTATAACATTTCCCGCCAAATGCGTCCAACGTCATATCCTCGCGCTTTTCACCGTCCGATATTGAAATATTAATGCGTGTCATGTTCTCACCATGACAGAGTATCACACACGGATTGAACGCAAACCCTATCTCGTCAGGGTATCTGAAAGTCACACCTTCCGTTGTCCTTGTTCTCATATTTCTACATTGTTAAGTTTTATGTTCGTTATCTCCACTTGCAATAATTTCACGATACGCTGCATTATTTTCTCTTTCGTGGCCGGTATCGCATTCGAATATATATCAGACCTTCCACCTTGACGAAACAGCCGTGTGCCCTCGTTTCTTATTTTCCTTGCTATCAGATAAGACAAAGACATATCACCCCTTTCCTGCGGCGTGTACTTGTGTGGTCTGTCCGTCTTATACGGGATAGGCTCTGCCTTAATACCCTTGTCGGACATCCACCTCCTGATGATATCCTGAAATCCTGCAGGAGCCTTGCCTGGCTTACGACCTGTTTCAAGAACTCCGAATGCCGAGCGACCATACAACGTCCCTTCGTACTCCGTTGCTTCAACGTGCATACTTGCAGCAGTCCTACCGCTCGCTTTCTGCCCAGCTCTCATGTGCTGTTCTAATATCTTCTGTTTTAAGTCTTCCAGCTCCTCGATAAGAACGACCCTTGCAGCACTCTCTATTGCAGACATACCCCTGTACTCTCTTTAACGTTCAACTCAACAAACACACCCGTAAGATATGCGCTTGCACTTTCCAATATCGTCTGATATCTTATCTTCCCCTCGATAGGCTCAAAGTACCGGCTTTTATTCATCGCGTCGATAAACTTTCCAGCCGTTCGCTTCATTCTCGTGTAAACCTCTTCGTTATCGTCTCCGTTAGCGTCTCTCACAACCTTATCCACGAAAGCGATAGACATATCCTCGCTATCCTTTACCTTTCCTCGTGCAATATCAAAATATCCACTCGAAGGTAACACACAGATAATAGCAGGCAGTGAAACCCTATCAACAACCTCTGCCGCTCCGTTCCAATCTTCGAACACATAACTGTACCCCTTGAACTCTCTCTCTGCAATCTCTCTTATCTTATCTTCGATGCTCATCTTCATATATCTTTGCTAATCGTTTATCAAATTCATGTCTTTTATTGTCCATTTCAAGGCATTTATACACTCTACCCCAAGTTACTTTCGTCACCTCCTCATGATCCGTTATCCCCATTCGTAGGGCATACCAGTCTATCAGTCCGAACACTCCGAACTTTAGCTTGTCAATACCGGCCTTTTCCTCTTCCTTTGTCGGCTTTCCCTTTACACTGTCAAACAACGCATTTATACGTTGCAGCCTCCCAGCGACCCACCCACAGAAGCGAACGACATCAACCGCCCAACTATCGTCTACCTGCTCTTTGTTCATGCCCAGCAGCACACGGCAAGCCGTATAGAACATATCTCGTACATTCTTACAATCTGCCAGCTGTACCATTTGCCCGATAGTCATATTGTCTAAATTATCCGGCGTGCGCACTTTTCCTACTTTCAGCGGCCGTGTGAGTTTTTCCAGCTCCAACCGTTCAGTATCTCGACTGAACTCCGCACGCACTATCCATTCCCAAAACCTCGTACTTGTATCCATTTTCAATCAAGTTTATTATAGTGGACCCTTGCCCTTCCCGTTCTTCTTACATTCAGCCTCATCGAAGCAAAATATCTCGTAGCATCGATAGCATGGTTGAAAACATCTATCGGGGTATTCGTTCTTTTCCCGTCTCTGTCGTTTTTCCACTTATAGGCTTGCAGTTCCTCAATCAACCCAACAGAACGCCGTGTGACGTTCCATTTATACCGATGCAATATGTCAATTCCTACGCTGATGCTGTCCTTACCTTTGACCGTCGGGACTATCCACAGCCCGGCATTGTGTATCTCCTTAATGCTCTTCGGTTCTGCACTATCGGCTATAATCTGGTCTGCTTTCGTCAACCCTTCCTCTTTTGCCTTTGTTACAATCATAGGGTTTGTTAGCCCCGTTTCGTATATCACAAGATCCGTCCACAGTTCGCCATGTGCCAGCACATTATGCGTTAGTGCCGTCGGGTCGTTCGTGAAGCCGAAGTCAAGCCCATATCCGTGTATCTTCCAGCTGCCCCTATCCGGCAACTCATCAACGATATTGAAGTTAGGGAATATAACCCCCGACAGCTTACCCGTCAAGCCACGAGCATACACTTTCCATAGCTCCTTATCTTCGATGCCTTCGATACGTTCATGCTCTTCTTTAGTCAAGAATGGGTTGCCCCGATGGTCTGATATAATCAGCTTCACACCTTTACGTCCCTTTACTTCATTATGCACCCAAAACCTCTCCGAGGGATTGTAGTCTATCCATATCTTCCTGCGAGTACGAATAGCCAACTGCCAATATATCTCGTAGCCGATACCGTTTGTTTCATTCAAAAACAAGTAATCACGCTTACCGTTCTTTGCGTCCTGTGCATCTTTGTAACTCTTAAACTCTATAATCGAGCCGTTCCTACACTGCAAGTAATGTCCGCTCTCGTGCATATCAAAGTAGCCTGCCAGCCAGTCCGAACCGGCTAATATCGTCCTTGCATCACGCAGCGCACCTACCTTCAAGTTCGGTAAATCTTGTCCCACCACCGTGGTTATACTTCCAGCTTCCAGCAACGCCACATAGATAAGTACCTGCATTATCGTGTATGTCTTTCCAGAAGACGTGCCCCCCTGATTAACATACACCCTTGCTTCCTTATCTGTGTTAGCACGGAATAACGGACCTATAACCTTAAACGGCATTATCATACATCGACCTCACTTTCGTCACTTACAGGCTCCACGCTCGTTTCGATAAAACCTATCTCTATCTTGCTATCTACATTCGCCTTTACATCAATGTAGTTTTGATTTATATCCCTTCTTTCCTCCTCCGTACATATCATTCTGTACAGGCTTAGAAGCTCGGCAGCCTTACCGCTTACTCTCAACTTCAACCGGATATAACGTTTTACCTTTATCCGATTTTTATTAATCATATTCCACAGCTCGTTATACTTATCAGAACCTTTTGGCCACCAGCTGTAAAACGTAGGCTTCGATATAGGAAGTTCAGCCACGACATCATCAATGAACAATATATTATCGTCCATTTCTATTACGCTCTTCGCCTGCTCGTATATATCTTTCTTATCTTTCTCCTTGTACATCTTTTCAATCGTAAAATTCGTTAAACATTTCCTCTTTCTCTCTTCGGCTCATTCGTAAACGGGTAGTCCTCCGGGTACGTGTCCCACGCTATATTATTACGTTCTCCCTTCATCAGCTTTGGAGCGAGATACCTATAATCAATTCTGTGGTGTATTCTTCCTCCGTTCATTACCTGTCTTTCTGCCCTTATAGCAGAAGGGTACTGAATAGGCGTGACCATGGCCTTATTATACAGCTTGCATTCATTGTACAGATCCGTTAAGCCTCCTTTAGCCGTGGCCGATACAGTCTGCTGTAAGTTTATGCCATCTGCCAGCGAACCTGTAAACAAGCCCTCGTTAAGCACTCCAGCGAATTGTGACGTATCATCGTCTTGCACGCCTCTTTCTCCGCGATAGATAAACCTCGTGTCATAAAACGTTACATTCATTACTTTCCGCCTCATCATCTCTGCTATCATTTCAAACGTTCTCTTTACTGTATCTCCGGAAGCAGTGTGCACATATACGCCTTTTACCCTGAACTGAAATTCTTTTGTATCATCGTCCATTACAACGTACCGCTTGATACCTTTCTTCTTCGCATAGTCCTGAAACATATTACGAGCCTGCCCAGCACTCCGTCTCGATACGCTCGCCCGATGTACATAGTCGAACCTCTTTCGTGCCTCTGTCATATCAAAGACCACCAGCCGAAAGCCGTACTGCTTTGCTACAGCCTTGTATCGTTCTCTATCGTCTGCCTCATCATCTATAAAGACATAAACGTGCTTCATATCATAGTCTATCTTTTCCAGAAACTTAACTGTTTTCAAGTTATCTGCTCGGTGATATGACGGTATAAATACATCTATCATTCATTTTCCCTCCCCATTTCTTTTGCAATCTCCGCATTGAGTATCTGTAGCATATCATCTTCGATAAAGCCACGTTCTCCGTTGTCGACCAGAACCAGCCGTAAGCGCTCTATAGCTTTCTTCTCTTCCTCCGTAGCATTGAAGGCATAATAATTAGCTACGCTTTCAAAACCTATCTTTATAAAACGATAAGCAAAGAGTTTCAGAACCTCCCTTTGTTTATCTGTCAAATCATATTCGTTCAAAGCCTGCAACTTCGCGTTGAACTTATCCATGTTCACACAATCCTCAAGCTTTAACCGCGGTTTTTCCTTCGGCTCGTAGTAGCACGAGTTATATTGCAACTTACTTAACTCTTCCGTCTTGCTCTTCAAAGGCTCCTTGATATTATATACCTCCAACACCTCTTTGTCGAGTTCCTCCCTCATCTTCACATAATCGAGGTCTATATTCTCTTGCGCCGTCTTGTTGTCCGCCAAAGCCATTTCTCGACCTTTCTCCGAATTCAGAGATAAGTCCGTACGCTTTACAGCAATAACCTTTGTTCCGTCCGTCTCGACGATAACAACATCATTCATGCCCAGCTCCTTTGCCGTCTCTTGGGTCTTATTACCTGCAATTATATTATTATCCTTGTCAAGAAGAATAGACCTGCCAAGCCCCAACGTTTCGATACTGTGCTTCATCATTATAGCACCTCTCTTCGTGCCTTTGTTGAAGTTCTTATCGTCCTGTATCAATTCATCGATTGTAGTTCTTGAAATCTTTTCGCTCATAAAGTTAACAGTATATCTATAAAGTAATTACCTTGCAAATATACCGAAAATATTTATAACTATCGAATAATGAGAGTGAAAATAACACAAAAAAAATAGGGGCGCAGCTATCACAGCTACACCCCTACAAGAAAGCAACAAGGACTTATAAGATTATCCGCCCGAAGAATGGTACCTCCTTTTTCATTCTCCTATCTCCTCGTGATGCTTTCGTAACACTTCTTTCATTCGCTTTGCAGCTTCTTTGGCCTGCTCTTCGGTGCGGAAGTAATTGCCAGACTTGTGTCTATTTTCATCAACGCAATAGTCACCTTCTATATCTATCTCTACGCTTCCTTGATTGCCAACATAATAATATTCCTTACCATTTTCCGCTCTCCACCTAATCTTCTCTACTCGCTTTTCCTCGGCGTTCCACCGAAGTCCTTGTTCTTTCATTTTGTCGAAAAGGAATTGCTTTTCTTTGTCGGTGGCAAGACGTACATCTCTTTTATGCCCACAGAAAAACAAGCTATCTTTTGTGGATACATCAATAACATAGTCGGCCGTATGGCATACATAATAGCCGTTTCTATTATCTTTTTGTTTCAATTCGTCTTCTTTGAATATAAAGACTACCTTATTATCAAACAGTGAGGTTAGCACATCCCCGTCCTTAAACTCTTGAACTTTCTCTATTTCCACACTTCCGTCCTTTACGATTGCCTTGCAACCTTCAGGTATGGTGATTTTATCACCACATTGTAATTCTACTTTCATAGTTCTTTTATTTTAACTCATTTTCTTTTCTTTATAATGTAAAATCGCACACCGAGACTCAACCTTTCTTTGTATCGTATAGCAAATATACTAAACCGATAAAGAAGAGAGCATTCACTGCCAAGTTCACCCAAGTTGGTGAATATTTAATCAGCAATGACAACACTATACCTAAAACAAATATCATAGTTGCTATAACTATAGATACGAATAACCGATTGATTTTCTTTTTCATAATTCTTCGTTTTTAATTTATTTTATTCGGGCAACTTCGGTATTTCCAACCAATATGCAATTTCAATAACTTCATTAAATTCATCTGCGAAGGTATTCTCCTTTATATCATAGTAAGCAGGAAACATTCTACCATTAGGCATACAAATTAAAAGGGTTAGATTAAATAAATCTCCCTTAGATTCTTTAGGAAAATCCCCGTCTGCAACAGAGTGCCAAGGATTTGCTGTCGCACCCTCATATAGTCCCACCTTGTACCATTGCTCCTCTCTGTCAGTTTCAAAGCAGTTAGGTTCAACTGGTACACCTTGTTGTATTATTTCTTTTCGTGTCATAATATCTTTATTTTCCCCTCATGTTAATCTCTTGTAAATACTCATTTTCTTCTAACAACTCTTTGAATACACGAGGCTTTTCGATATATTTAAGCCCCTTTTTCTTCATAATCTTTTTACAATAAGATACTATCATCATATCTCTATTAGCCCCAACAAAAACGAAATTCCTATTATGTACATCTCTATTCCTTTTCAGATAAAAATCCATGCTCTCTCGACAGTATCTGTAACTGTCATTTTGTACACCCTCATATCCTTTCGACATTATGAAGTGCCCAATTTCGTCAGCTTCTTCTATAGAGGTGCACATTGTGAATATCTTTCTCATTTTGTACCTCCTTTCTTCTTTTTAGGTTTATTTTTACGTTTCTTATTGCGCTTATTTGCGTATGGCGTTGAGCCACTTCTATTCTTACCCGTCTTACACAAGGTTGCGTGCAAATAATCATTGACATCCAGTGTATTAAAAATCGGGAAATAAGGTCTTGCTAAATATTCCATGCTACTCAATATTTATTTTGTTTCCACGTCCGTCCACCGCTCTTTCCACGACGATACAGCCATTTTTAATTCTACATTCCGCTAAGACGTTTCCGTCAAAGTCTATGACGATATTTCCGTCTTTGTTTGGTTTATTTACTCTGTTCATAATCTTATTTCATTAAATCAGGATTGTTACATGTAGGTTCAAATTGTCCTACTTCCAATTTGTAATAGTTGCAGAAAAATGCGTATCTACCAAAAGAAGAGTGGGGGCATCTCGAACAATATCCTCTTTTTATATTTATGTTTTCTGTCGGAACTTTCTTTATCTTGCGTGGAATTAGTTTGCTCATAACCCTAATGCTTGTTTAATACGTTTCTTGTAGTCCTCGTTGGCTGCCTGCTTGGCGTGTTCAATCGAAAAGAAGCGCCCAATGAAGCAACCGTTACAAAATAATTCGAATTCATTAACTTTGTACGACATCTTGTAACACCACCCGATGGGGCAAGATGCAAAATATTCTGTTAAATCATCGGAGAAATCATTCCACTCCAACTCTGGCATATTCTCCACAACGCTCTCACGACCTGCGTTGAAAGCTGTTTCAATGTCTTCTTCTGTGAAAATTTTATTTTCTGAAAAAGATACTTCGTTTCCACTAAGCCTACCTTGCAATCTTGCAAGTGCGTATTCTTTTGCTAAATCTTTCATAATTCTATTTTTATACAGCATCTATTAAGTCAAACAATGTCGGCGAGGAAACCTCCATTTCTGCCTCGCGCAAATAAGCAAGTCCGTCACGCCAATAGTCGTAGTTCAACTCCGTAGACAGTCCCTTTCGTCCAAGTTTCACCGCACAATAGGGTACGGTCTGTATTCCACCGAACGGGTCAAAGACCAATTCTCCCTTGTTTGAATATCGCTCTATCAGACGATTTACGATATCTATCTGCAACGGGCAGATATGCATCTGCAAATTCTTCTGTGACTGCCGAGAGTTCAGCGTCTTCATTCTAACCACATCGTCCCAAATGTAGTCCTTGTGACTCACCGGGTCAACAGCCATAAAGGTACGTGGCAGCTTGTTGTGTTCCTCTAACTCTTCAGCGAATGCAATGTGATTTTCGTAGTTGTACACATGCTCCTTAGAGTAGTTCCTAAAGAACCTGCGAATTTGGTCTATACCTAAATTCCTCACATCATCGAATGTCAGAAGCCTATTCCCGCTGTCTTTCCAATCAGCGTGCGCATCTATCTGCCAGCGGGCCAACGAGTACTCACCGTACTTCTCTTTTGTCACAGGTGTATCTGCATACGCTTTCGAGGTATCAGTCGGCAGCTTACGGAACAGCAACACATATTCAGGACACCCTACGCCCATTTTCGAACCGTCCTTGCACATCTCACCATATCCGAGCCTATAGGTTTGGTTATTCTCCCTTACCACGTCCGTGTCAATAGTGATACGTCCCATGTACCTGAAACCATGCTTCAGATAGTGGAACACACACATATCGCTGAACGGGTCAATCGTGGGCATACCGTCACCTGTCGCATTGCCGAACAACACACGGTCTTTTACGTGAATACAAGCCAAACGACCGGGCCGTAAGATACGAAGTAGTTCTGGCGTTAGGAAGTCCATTTGCTTAAAGAACTCATCGTTATCAGTATTGAAGCCGAAGTCATTGAACGAACTCGTATATTCATAGTGATTTGAGAACGGCACAGAAGTAACAATCAAATCAATTGAGTTATCTTTCATATTCTTGCACTCCAGGACGTTGTCGTTATTGATTGCCGTATAGAGTTTTCCCTCTCTCACTTCACGCTTCGAGAACATGTAACGCATCAGCTTCTCCTTTGCATTAAGTCCGAAAAGGCCATGCTCCTTGATGATAGCAACCATTTTCCCTACCATTTCCTTGTGCTGCTGCCACTTCTGCATAAACGACTTATAAATCTCCTGCTCGCTTTCGGCATACACGAGATACAAGTCTACAGGGTGCTGCTGCATGAAACGGTAGATACGTGCGATAGCTTGGAACTTGTCATTGAAGCGATAGTCGATGAACATTATCGCCTTGTGGCAGTGGTACTGAAAATTCAAACCCTCACCGAGCATCTCCGGCTTTGCTGCAAGGTACTTCAATCTTCCCTCCTTGAAGTCCTCAATAACCTTATCCGCCTCGTCATCGTCCTGCGAGCCATAGACGGCCTTGCAACCCTCAATACGCTTACAGAGTTCTACGCGCTCACTTTCTAAATCGTGCCAGATAAGGAAATGATCGTCTTTATTTTCAGGGCGGTTGATGATTTCAAGAACCTTGTCAATCTTCGCCGGCATATTATCCCTACGCTCCCTTGCAGCATCTTGCAAACTCAAAGCTGCTTCACGGAACATCTTAATCTGTCCGTCCTTTTCTGCACCTGCCGTCGAGTTATCAACCTCCACGATTTCACTGTGTACCCGAAGTTCAGGCAACTGATAGCCGTCATCTGGATAACCCAAATCGGACGGCTTCGTCAGAAACAAAGCCCACGTAGCTACCCAAATCCAAAACTCGGCCTCCTTGTGCGGGTACAGCGTCAGCTTGTTTGCTTTCGTGCTGTCTCTCTTGAAGAACCGTGTAAGGGCCTGTCCGCTATCCATAACACCGAGATAAGCCGAATAGTGGATAAGTTCCTTGTATCTGTTCGGTGACGGTGTCGCTGTCGCTACAAAACGATATTCAACATTCGAGAACAGCGGCAAAAACTCTTGATACGTCTTTGTCCCGAAACCACGCAGAACACTTGCTTCGTCAAGCGATGTGACCTTGAAATAGTTCGGGTCGATACGCACACCCTCTTCACCGTCCCTCACACGCTCGTAGTTCGTTATCATTATGTCCGTCTTGCTGTCTTTCACCTCCTGCATCGTGCGGACATATGTCACTTCCAAATCAAGGTGTTTCTTTGCCTGGCTTACGAACTCCACAACCACACGCTTAGGGCACACTATCAACCCTTTGCCTCCCTTGTGCTTCAAAATGATGCGGATAATCTCCAGCTGCGTTACCGTCTTCTGCATACCGAACGATGAGAAGATAGCACGGCAGCCACCTTTGATTGCCCATTTTACAGTGTCTTTTACGTGCGGATATAACGTCGGTGTTATATCTTCATCTTTGATTTCAAACCCAGTGTCATGGCTGATAGCCATTTTGTTTTTAAGAAATTCTATGTATTCCATGTTGTTGTTTATTTTTTATTATTTTCCCGTGTATGCCATTTTCTTTATCATAGGCATATAGTTAGTTACCAACGTTACGATATCGTCGTGTAGCGCAGTTTTACCGTTGCATACAGCTCTTGATTGAATAACCTTCCATGACTTCATATTTACCTCGATAGTCTCCAGCCTCTTACCTGTCTTATCCCTTGCGGATAATATCAAGCTGTCCGGATGTCTGTTTTTGTCATAGTAGCCCATGGCATACACGCAATGGTGCATGGCCACCCCCTCCTCGAGGAACTCTCTTACACTGCGTAAAGGTTCTATGTGTATCTTCTTGTCTCCGAAAGACAGTCCGACAAACCTCTGCATTCTCTCTTTGTATTGTTCATCTTGTTTTTCTATTTCCTTAGCTTTACATTCCAACTCTTTTTTAGCTTCTATCTTATTCTTCTTTTCCAACAGCCTGTCATGTGCTGCCTTCAAGTCTTCAGGGCAAACATACTTTGCGTTATGTGTATCGAGATTGAAGTACCGTAATAGTTCCAGATAGTCCATGTAAAGGCTGCCGTCATTCACGATATACTTGTTTCTCTCACAGATCCGTACTGCATGCTGCCATCTGCTGCGGTCTTTCAGATGTCCTCCTGCGTGCTGCCAGAAACCCAATATTCCATATTGCCTATGCTTCACCAGCTCTTCTGCAAAAGGGTCTTCCATACCAATTAACGACTTCATCAATGGGATAACTTCAATCTCTTTATCTTTCAGTATATCCATCGACCAGCCGTTTCTTTTCAACAGCTTTGTAACGGAGCCACGAGCATACATATAGTTGCCAGTTATATCGAATACATCTTCATAGGCGACATACCCCGTCGCACCTCCGTTGTGGTTCTTGATATTCATCTCGCTCTCATACCTCCAGCCGAAATGATACATACCCCTCGTGTAGTCTCTTCCGATAATAGTTTCTTTACCTTTCTGGTTTATCCAGCTCTGCCACAACTCTATCATTTCATACCTCGTACAGCCGCATTCTTTATTGCTCCTGCTTACTTCAAACGTCCTTATGACCTGATATCCCCTGTGAGCCTGAAACAGCGTAAAATACCGTGACGTACTCTTTTCTGCTCCTGCATTTCTATAGTAGGTTAGCTTCAGATGTTTTCCACATTGCGGACATTCATAGCCGTCAGCACAACCAATCGCAACAGCCAGCAGCGGTGTGGATAGTCTCGAGCTGTGTCCGCAACATTGACACCACACCCAGCCGTTTTTCTTATATATGCCGACATTCTCGAAGCAGTGCTCGTACGCATACCTCTTCGCCGCTTCACCGATAGGTTTCAGTTCCTTAGAAAGGGATAACACTTTCTTCTGTTCCTTTGTCCTTGCTTTCATCTTTTTGCTCGTCTATAGGTTCATACCGTCCGTTACAATGCAACAGGTTCAAGCCACATTCTACCGTCGGGCCGACATCGACAGAGTTACGGCAACTCTCACACAGCCCCCAATATCTGTCTTCCATTACCATTGCCCTCCGAACAAATCTCCCTGCATTGCATTTTCTTTCTCGCGCTTAGCTTCCAGCTCCTTGCGTCTTTTCTCTTCCCGTGCTTTCTCCCTTTCAGCTTTGCGCGCAGCTTCCTCCTCGGCTTTCCTTTTCACTTCTTCCTGATAGCGTTTTACCGCTTCTTTCTTTGCTTCTTCTTTCTCTTCCTCGGACAAGTCTACATGGGTATTTACAACAACCCTCGTTACACTGTTCGTTCCAGGCTTTTTCAATTCCTTTTCATCAATGAAATGTCGGGCCATGCCGTATATCTCCTCATCGGCCCAGCCACTACGTTTTGCCTTACTTACTTCTGCCAAGATGTAATCGCATACAACCTCTGGTGTCTTCTCCGGCTGTTCCTGCATCTTCTTAGCAAATTCACGATCTGCTTCAGCTTCCTTTTTCAGGAAAGCCTCAATCGTGTCGATAAATAATTTCGTTGCTTTCATACGTTCTATATTTGCGTTATGTCTTATGTTTACATATCCTCGGCGTTCCGTCTCCTGTAACAGTTCCCAATCTTCGTCGGCTACCATTACCGGCCACGTCCCATTTATCGTCATGGCCCTTGGAAATCTGAAACGCTTCTGTATCTTCCTTATCGTTCCAATATCGTTTGTTCGATAGTAGATTGTGATTATATGCATTTTCTTTCCCTTTCAGCCTTGAGCCTTTCGTATTCCTCTCTCGATATTGCGTTCTTCATGTCTTCCTTGTGCTGCTCCTCTCTCTGCCTTGACAGTTCTCTGTCTATCAAAATATTTCTGTCATCGACAAAGGCTTTGAAAGCTCTCAATATACGCACAGCATCTACACAGCCGAACATCTCTCCGTAGTCACCATATTTCAACCGCTGAAAGAAAAGCATTATCTCCGTCAACTTCAAGTAGTAGTACCTGTTCTGTATCATCCGTGACAGCTCTTTAATCACAGCATAAGAAGCTTTGTTGTCTTCTTTCACACCTACGAAGTTCTGATAATCGTCAAGTTCAATTGCAAGCCAATCATTCACCACCTGCTCGCCGTATTCCTTTCTGACAGTTGCAAGCGTCGGGGCTTCGCACGTCACACAGAATGTAGGGTTGCAGGCTAAAGTCGTCTGCTCTGAAGGGTTAAATGCTTTCAACAGATTGCGAGCTTCCTCTTTCGTCTTACATATAGCGACTGATGATGTCCCTTGCAATCTCACCATTTCGTTCCTGCTTCTTTGTAGCGTTGTCTTTATATCCTCCATTGTCTTTAGCTTTTTGTTTTCCGTTACTTAGCCACCGATTGACCATGCTGTCGATGCGTTTGATTTTCTGTCCCGTAGAAGTTACCCAACCCTGGGCGTCGTAGTAGTAGTAGAATTGTTTAGCCTCTTCTTCACTCATTCCCTTCTCGACACATATTGCCGTAACTTCTTCAAGGCTCGGTGGTGGTATCTCTTTTTTCACTTTTTTCTCTTCGTCGAATTTCAACCCTAAATCATCAAGTGAAACTTTTTTTCTTTTTATATTTTCTTTTTTTAAACTAGTCTTTATCTTAGTCTTATGAAGGGTATCACATTGGGTATCACATTGGGTATCACATTGGGTATCACATTGGGTATCACATTGGGTATCACATTGGGTAT
>ERZ773254.364-NODE-364-length-26426-cov-18.055250_pt1 | contig 26426 bp, 32 predicted proteins | sample MGYA00580516_ERZ773254 | MGnify/ENA primary metagenome ERZ773254 (study PRJEB29015, sample SAMEA2738158) | human oral metagenome | biome: human oral; feature: human-associated habitat; material: saliva | place: China | collected 2192 ...
TGACATTTTAAAAAGAGATTATTAAAAAAATAGGAGATCAAACAAGTGAAAAAAACGCTCTTGGCAAGTGCCATCATACTTACTTTTCTAGGATTCGCAACACACCCTGCTTTGGCTGAAGAAAATAACGTAAAAACTACAGCAGAAACGACACAAGAAACTACAACTACAGAAAAAGAAAAAAAGAACATCCCTTCAACCAAGGAAACTGCTCCTTCTACTGAAACAAGTTCAACCCTCCCTACAACATCTACTACAACTCCAAGTACAAGTTCAGACAAGAAAAAAGAGACAAAAACTCCAGAAGTCACAAAAAATGGTTGGGTATTTGAAGAAGATATCTGGCGCTTCTATGAAGTAAACAAACCTGCTCTAAACTGGAAAAAAATTCACGGCAAATGGTACTATTTCGATAAAAATGGAATCATGCTTGATAATACTATTTTCGATGGATACATTCTAACTTCTAGCGGTGCTATGGTCGATAGTGGCTGGGGTAAAGTCAAAGATAAATGGTATTATGCAAAGCCATCTGGTAAAATCTCTCAGCAAAAATGGGAAAAAGTTGGTGGTGTATGGTACTACTTTGACAAAGACGGAATCATGCTCAGCAACACCATTTTTGATGGTTATATCTTTACCAATAGTGGGGCTATGGCTGAGAGCGCTTGGGTCAAACAAGATGGTAAATGGTACTATGCCCAAACTTCTGGACAATTAAGTAAAAATAAGTGGGATAAAATTGGTGGTACTTGGTACTACTTTAATAAAGATGCCACTATGGCAAGTAACCAATGGCAAGGTAACTACTACCTAAAAGCTAGCGGTGCCATGGCTGAGAAAGAGTGGATTTTTGATAAAAACTATAATAGCTGGTTCTATTTAAAATCAGGTGGTGCTTATGCAGCGCGTGAATGGATTGGTTCATACTACCTCAAGTCAGGTGGTTACATGGCTAAGAGTGAATGGATTGATGACAGCTACTACAATGCTCGTTACTATGTAGATGAAAATGGTGTCTATGTCACAGGAACTCGTAAAATCGATGGAAAAGCACATCAGTTCCAAAGTAATGGAAAATGGATTGGTGAAGTGCCCGTAAGTCGTGGATTTGAAAAAGGAAAATACACATATACCGTTTTCTTAGACCCAGGACACGGCGGTAAAGATCCTGGTGCTGTTTATTATAACACGAATGAAAAAGACCTCACCATGCAAGTTTATCAAAAACTACGCAAGGAACTCCAAAGTCTTGGTTATACTGTTCTTTCTTCTAGAGATAGTGATGTCTATGTCGACTTTGTCACTGAACGTTCAAGAATGGTTAATAAGACTGATTCAGATATCTTTATTAGTATTCACTTCAATGCTAGTGGCAGCCCTGCTTCTAACCGTTCTGGTATTCAGACCTATTCTTACGAAGAAGCTGCTGGTTATCCTTCTAAGATTAATCCATACTGGCATAACCATCCCGACCGTATCAGTGAAAGCAATCGCCTAGCTGCAGATATCCACTCTTCACTCCTAGCTGAAACAGGTGCTAAGGATGCAGGTCTTCTCCAAAGTAGCTTTGCTGTCCTTCGAGAAACCGATAAACCAGCAGTTCTATTGGAGCTTGGTTACATTGACAATTTCAACGAAAACCAACAAATTCGTAGCGATGCTTACCAAAATAGATTGGTGGCAGGTATTGTCAAAGGTATTCAAAAATATTACGCAGGCAAATAAAGCAAAAGTCTCGAGAAAGCTCGAGACTTTTTTGTTTTATACTTCTTTCTTGTTAGTTTCCGGAAAGAGGAAACCAATCCCCACACAAGCTAGCACACCTGCACCGATAACCAAACCACTTGAAAGTGGCAAGATATCAAGAATGGCATTAGCGATGATAAAGGCAATAATTAAGCTCATGAGACTGGCCTTATAATCTTTTTTAACCAAATTCTCAAGAGTAAAGAATAAGAATAAACCTACTGGAAAGAGTGCCCAGATGTTAACATCCAAACTTGGCCATCCAACTAAACCAAAATACAAAACTGCTGCTGCAACGACTAAAAATCCGATACCTACTACTTTTTTCATGATATAACCTCATTTTCTATTTTGTTAGGAAGTTTAATCTCCCCTTGACAATTACTACTATAACAGAAATAAAAAACGCAAACAATAGGTTTTGCCTATGTGGTAGTCATGATAGACTATGTGGTCAAAAATCTTATCAAAAGAAAAAAGAAGTCCAAGAGGACTTCTTTCACACTGCCGATTGCAGGAATATTGAAAAACCTAACAAGTGCTGTTATATCAATACTTCCAAGAATTGTCGGTCAAATTTTGGTCAAATTTTTCTTGTTCTTTTTTCTTCTTTATTCTACCATTAAATCTCTAACAGTATCATATTCTTTGTCAATCACTTCTTGCAATACATGACCATAAGTCTTGATAAGTTGCTGAATATCTTTATGACCCATTAACTTTGCAACTACCCATATATCTACTCCCTTTGCTAGTAAATATGAACCGTATGTATGCCTTCCTGAAGTCGCTGACATCTCTTGACTACCAATTCCAATTTCTGATAAACAAACTCTTAAATATTTGTTAAGACCTGCATTCGTAGGTATTCTATACCTTCTATCATAAAAAACTAAATCTTCTTTATTCAAATCCTCACGATCAAACAGCACTTTAGACTGTTCTTCCTTCAAATCCTTCAAAACCTGCAATAATTTATCATCAACAGGAATCTCTCTAATTGAAGTTTTTGTTTTTGGAGGAGTAAATACTTGTCTATCTCCTGAAAATCTCCGATATGTTTTTATCATCTTATTTTCAAAATCAATATCTGACCAGCAAACAGCCATTCCTTCACCAACCCTGAAACCTGTCTTAAATAAAAAATACAATAAATAAGACATCACAGATTCACGATAATTAAATTTTGACCGTAAATGAGATAACAAATCTTTATAGCTAGTAATACTATGAATGTACTTATCTTCAATATCTTTACCAGCTAACCCAAATATTTTAACTCCATCAGTAAAGTCATTCATCACTATACCACTACGCTTACTAAACTTAATAACTGTTCGTATATCAGCATTTAATCTACTAACATGATCTTTAGTAACTTTTTCTCCATACTCATTTAACCGAATTTGATATTCTTTATGAGTAATTTGTACTGCTGGAATATCGGAAAATAGTTTTTCTATCGTTTTTCCTCTAAAATTATACCCTTCCTTCGTTGACTTTGCTTTTTCTGAAGGCAAAATCACAAGATCATACCAATCTTGCCATAAGTCATACAAGGTAGCCCTACTATCAAATCTAGCTGTATAATTCGATTGAAACAGCTTACGTTCTTTCTCTTGCGCTTCATTCATAGCTTCACGCTTCGTCTTAAAGCCTGAATTTGTAGCAATAACTTTGCCTTTTTTATCGAAAATTCGATAATCCCAAAGTTTACTCTTACCACGCTGTCTGTAACTTGCCACAATATCTCCTTCCTAAACGGCAACCATCACCATTCTATTATAACATCAATGATATTCTTTGATAGTTTTTATCAAAGTATTCTCTAGTTTTCCTTGCTAAAAATCTATACGGTGAACCCTTACTTTTCGGATATAACACAAAACCATCTTCATTTTGCTCAATATCCACTTCTTTCTTAATAATAGGATTTAACAGTATATCATTCACAAGTTTACTCTTACTAATTGACAATAATTCCTCAACCTTTTCAATCGTCCACCATTGACCAACTTCCTCTTTTTGAATCAAATCTAAATATTCAGATCGACTAATCAAAACCATATCAGCAGGAATCGGAACTTCAATATTAAATACTTGTTTCTGCTCTTTCATTTAAAACTCCTTCACACAACAAAAAAACAAGCCATTTCTGACTTGCTTTTTTTACTATTATTCTTAATATGCACTATTTTGGTATTCATTCCATAATGCCTGAAGTTCATCTGCATTTTCTAAAACATACTGTCTTACTATCTTCATATCTTTTGACTTTAATTTTCCATCTCGAAGTTCACCATTTAAAAACATTGATCCAACTTCTTCACCATGAATATAAATATGAATATGAGCCATCTGACCTTTATGGTTATGTTCGTTCGGACGAATTTCAATACCATACTTTAAAAAAGAATACTTAGGCATGTAATAACCCCACGTAGTCCTTCCACGTTTCAAGGTAGTTATCACGATTCAATTCAATTTGTTTTTGCGCAAATCGTATATCATAGTCTGCTAAATCTAAATTTTCCACAACTTCACCTGTAAGAATACTAAATGTTCCAATCAATTCATCATCATCATACATACGCAAAATTGGATTGTTAGGATTTTTAGAAATATCTTCTTTAGTTACTTCCAAATTTGTAACACCAAACTCTTTAATCATGATTCCTTCTCCTTTCACTTTCTTTTATTATATCACTTTTTCTTAAATTGTCACTTACACTAATTATTCAATTCAGATAGTTTACTTTCAATACGATTCAAAAGCGCTTGCGCTTCTTCTGTACTGCAATAATCTTCAAGAGAAGCTAACTGCCCATGTATCTTTCTTAAAAGTGGATACACTTTACATATTTCACTATCTAACTTAGAATTTCTACTAGATAAATCAAAATTTTCTACTTTCAATCTTGTTACTTCTTGAGTTAATTTTGAATTTTGAAGTACAACTTCTTTCATCAAATCCATTGTATCTAAAATTTCTCTAGCTTTTGTAGTATTCTGATACAAAATTTCTCTAGCCATTTTCTCTTGTTTCATTTCATCAGAAATATATTCGGTATCCTTTTTGATAGAAGCATGCTCTTTAGATAAACCATCATGTTCCTTAGATAAGCCACTATGCTCACTAGATAAACGATCATGTTCCATTTCACGTTCTTTTGATAATGCCTTCATTTCAGCTTTAAGACCACTATTATCTCTAGCTAGTTTAATAGCAATACCAACTAATGAAGCTATCGTTGCAACAATTCCACTAAATGTTATCCAATCCATAATTGAATACTCCTCAATCATTTTTTCTCCTTTCTATCTTATCATATTTCTTAAAAAGAAAAAACAAGGTAGGAACTACCCTACCTTGCTGTTTTTAATCCAATTTACGCTTACCAATCACAGTTGCAACCAGTCCTACAAATCCCCAAATTGAAGCAAAGATTGTACTAGCTGAACCTGTATTCGGAAGAACTTTCAATTCTCCATCTTTATCCTTCAAAGCGATTGTACCATCAGATTGTTTCACAGCACCAATTTCATAAGGCTCTTTTTCTGCATAGTCACCTTCGCTTGTTTCAACTAAAACTTTTCCTTGATTCGTAGAAACCACTTTGTGACCAGTATTTGTTTCAATAGGCTGTTCTTGAATATCTTCTTTAGTCACATTCAATGGTTTAGGATCATCAGATTCTTTCACTCCAACATTATCTTCAGCCTTTTTCTTATCTTCCTGAACCTTTGAATCATCTTCCTTTTGAGTATCAGCTTTTGGCTGTTCCTCTTTTGGTTGTTCTTCCTTCGGTTTTTCAGATGGATTTGTAGGCTCTACTACAACTCCTGTATTATCTTGTGAAGGCTCTTTTTCAGATTCCTTACCAAGATTTTCAGAAGGCTTATCTTCTTTTGGTTGTTCTGTTTTTGGTTGTTCTGATGGATTTGTAGGCTCTACTACAACTCCTGTATTATCTTGTGAAGGCTCTTTTTCAGTCTTATCACCTAAATCAAGATTCTCACCTTCAGTTTGAACAGAAGGAACAACAGCAGGAGTTTCTTCTTTTGGCTGTTCTGCAACAACTAAACCAGCATTATCTTCTTTAGAAGCAACACTTCCACCCAAAGATAATTCATCAGCATTTACACCAGCTACTAAGCCACTTAATAGCGTAACACACGCTAACGTTACAATTTTTTTATTCATATTTTTTCCTCTTTTCTTATTTTCCTATCACATACATAAAGTTTTTCGCCTGATCGGCAGTAAATACACGATAATCAGTAATACCTGTTTCTTGCATTGGTTGAATAACATTACATTCAGAAATCAAGATTGATCCATCATCTTTTACATCTTCGACAAAAGCCACATGACCATAAACGCTATGACTACCTGCTTGCCCCCCTTGAAAGCTAACAGCAGAATGTTTTGTAGGAGTATTCGTTACTTCATATCCTGATTTATGCGCCCAGTCTTGACCATTCCCCATGTATGGATCAAAATTTATTCCAAATTCTTTTGCACGATTGAATACATACCAAGTACATTGACCATAAGGATAAGATTGAGTAATATAGCCATCTTTTGTAATTTCCTTATCAATCGAATATCCACTAGGTATATCAGTTGAAACTTGGCCAAATGGTACATCAACACTACCAGCGATTGCATTTCCACCTGATGAGCCATCAGATTCAATCGTTCCTTTAAAGACTTCATACCACTTCTTACTATCCTTTTCCAGCTTCTCTAATTTTGTCTGACCATCTGAAAGCAGTACACCTTCATAATGTTCAGACCAATATTTTGCGCTTTCAAAAGGATCAGTTGCCTTTTGCATATAGTCTTTTACTTTTTTATAGTTATGATTTAATTCATAACTCATTAACTCTAATTCTACTGTACTATCTAAAGTACGAGAACTAGCCTTCGCCCATCTATCACCATTGATTGTGTTACCGTCCCAACCTGACCATTGAAAATATCCAGCTACTCCACCTGATGGATTCGTTAGTTTAGGATCAAAGTCACTTTCTCTTTCAGCATTGGCAAGCGAACCACTAGCACCCTCTAAAGTGAATTTTTCTTTAGAGAGTTGCCAGTTTAGAATCTTAATCACATCTTCTGCTCTTTCAACAGAGATATTCGCTTTTTGTGCTACTTCTTGCGCTGTTAAACGTGTTCTTTTTCCAGTCGTAGAATCTGATGAACCACCAGCAGAAATAACTCCAATCACACTTAAAATAATTAAGAGAAGCACTAATAGAATAGGTAAAAGACTTCCAACTAATAAGCTAAATCGTTTAGCTGTTTTTTTACCCATTAAATTTCAACCTTTCTCCTCTTTTTAGCTTTCAGTTTTTTGGTTTGCTTACTTAAAATTGCTTTAGAAGGTATTTCTTCATTTTTAGGATTTTTTACAACTATTTTTCTCCGACCAACTACTTTAGGATTAGAAGTCTTTGGAATCTGCTTGCTTTGTTTTGCTGAACGTTGCTGTTCTTCTTTAAAACGTTGTTCTCGTTTTTTAGCTCGTTCTTCTTTCAAACGCTGAACTGCTTCACGAGAAGCATTTTTCTGACCAGCATATTTCTTAGCTTCTTTATCTCTTAATTTCTGCTTTCCTTCGAGCACATTTCTATCAGCACTATCTTCTCTAAAGGCATTGGCTCGCACTCCATAGAGTTTAGCTAAAGCCTTACTTCCTTTTTCTTTCAAAGCATTTACAGAAGCATTTTTCTGTTCTTTCATCGAAGTAAAACGATTTTTAACCGACCCAGCTTTACCAACTAAGGTATCTACTAATGGACTGTTCTTTCGTAAAGATTTGAGATTTTCACTCAACTTATCTTTACCCATCTTCAAGCCACCTTTAGCAAACTGACTACCAACTTTCAAACCATTTTTACCTGATTTCAAACTAAGTTTTCCAGTACGATTAATTCTTTCTTTCAGATTTTTGACTGCTTGAGAGTTGCTGATTTCTCTACCAATCTTACCAACAGGACTATTCGTAACTCTTGAAAATGCTGTTAGAAGCGAGTGTCTATATTTCCACATCAAAAACAATAACAATGCTTTCAAAAATACCGTAACTAATAAATCTCCACCAACAGCAGTAGAAACAAACTTAGTCAACGTATTATAAAAGAAAGAGAATAATGTAGTTGCTAATAGCATGATAGAAGACAAAGCAAGCATTGAAATAGCTTTCTTATTAAATCCTACTAGTAAATGTTCCATTTTAGGAAACAAACTCAAAATAAGAATAAATGGCAACAATACAATCAATAAGATAAATACAATCAAGAAGAAGAAGCGTGACAATCCAAGCAATAGATAAATCGTTCCCATCACTATAATATCGACATCAGAAGCGAAGGCATACATGAATTTTGACCCCCACTCATTCTTCAACATCTTATTCTCAGGATCTTTATCTTTTGCAATATCTTTTATTTTCTTCTCACCAACTAAGTGATCTCCGTCACCCTGCTTATAACTAGCTAAATCTTCAAACTCTTTCTCAGAAAGCATGAACTCCCCTTTGTCATTCACAGGAGAATTCATATACTTATACCCCTTCAACAAGGTTTCTGAAAAGTATGTTTCTACTCCATCTTTACTTTCGCCAGTTAAAGTTTTGGTGATTTCACCATTCAGAGTTATTGTGGTTGTTCTGAAAGCGTCGTAAACATGAGTTAACAAATACTTATTCTGTCCATCAACAGAAAACTGAATGAAGTACACTCCAATACAAGTATAAATCAATAACATCTTTATCAATGTTTTGATGAAACTTCCTTTTCCAGTCGCAAATATATACAATAAATAGGCTGCCATACTCGCACCAACCATATAGATTATTTCTTGACTAAATAAGGAAGAAAATACCTTACTAGAATTCTTTACTACTTCATTCAATAATGAGGAAACATCACTCATTGATTCAACAGCACTATACAATTCTGCAATCACATAGAATACCAATTTTCCAACCCAAAATACAGCCTGAACTAGCGAATTAAAAAAGTAGTTGATATTAGAATCAAATCCAAAAAACTTTTTATCAAAATAAACTTTACTCGTCAGATCAGACATTTTAGACTTGTAATTCTCATAAGTTAGCTTACTTTTACTTTCATTCTGTTTTTTAATCTCAGCTTCTTTTTCTTTAGCTTTTTTCGCATTATCTAAGAGTTCCTTAGTAGATTCAGAACTTTCTTTGAGTTTTGGTTTATTCGTGTTCTTATCAAATTCAATAATATTAAAATTATTGTTAGGAAGAAAATCTGAGGCTGTATTCGCCTTGACAAATGCAGGAAAAAGGAAGAATGAACAAATAAACACTAGTAAAATATTTTTTCTCATATTTCCTCCTTTAAACTGCAACCAATTCTGTTTCTACTGTTTCAAACAACCCCATCAATTCAGGATAAATTGTACCATCTACTGTAATACGTTCCTTACGACCAAATGTATCATAGTAAATACATTGTCCCATTGTCTGATTTTCAAGCCATGCTCTTGATAATTCATCATCTTCAACTCGTAAGTGTTCCAAGATAGCCCCTGTCTCAGAATTTTCAGGGAAAGCAAATACCGTACCAAAACCAGTCCCATCTTCGCTTGTTTTCAAGTCTTTTACAGACTGAGTAACCAGCACTAGGAAATTATTGAACGAGCGTCCAGTACGCTTAATGCGATTCACTACTTGTCGCCCAGCAGGAGTTGACATAATTTGCCATGCTTCATCAAGAAATAACATTGTTTCCTTATCTTTTTCACGTTCACCAAAGATTGCACAGAAATAGGTTAAAGCATACATAACTGTCAAACTTCGTAATTGCGTTTCAGTCATTTCATCTTTATCCGTACCCTGAGGCATATCCAAACCAGTAATCTCAACGATTGTAATTTTATTATCGACATTCAAAACATTTTGACTACCATCAGAAAAACAAAGTGATAACAATGTATTCTCAGAAATAGATTTTAGATAATAACCAGCTTCTGAAACCTTCTCTTTAGCATGATTCTCCATCTCTTCAAATACATGAAACATTCCTACAGATTCACCAGATTCTCTTCGCTTCAGAACTTTATCAATACAAGGCATTAAGAATAGCTTCACATCTTTATAAGTATCCCCAAGTGCAGAAGCAATCAAAACCGTCGCCAACTCTCTTAACTCACTTTTAGACTGTAAGAATGAAAATGGATCAAGCACTCCCCAATTTTCTTTCTTTTTCATATCTAACGTCACAAATCGAATAGAGCGAATATATTCTTGTAATTCCTCATTTGTACCTTCCTGCTCTAACTCTTCTAAAACTGTCAAATACTGTCTACGCATCTCAGCTTTTGGATCAACATACAGAACATTGATTTTTAATAACGAATGATACGTAAATAATAACTTTGTCAAGAAAGATTTCCCATTCCCTGTCGCACCAGTAATAGCAATATGAGGATTACTTGTTTCCTTACCTTTAACTCCAACCTTGTTAGCTTGTAACAAGTTTGAAAACACAATATTGGTACTTGAATCAAGAGCCTTTTGAAAATCACTGTACCATGAGGAAATCTCGTTATCCACTCGACCAATAGGAAATCCTATTTCTGTTCCAACCTTTTTCGTCGTAAACATCAGATTCTCACACAATCCACGCAGGCTTCCATATTGAAGAAATGATTCCCTTCCATTATCAAGAATTTCTGTCAATCTACTCTTATAAAATAGATAGATTCGATCAGCAACAGCCTTAACAACTTCTACTTCCAACTCTTTCAAACGTGCAAACAAAATATCAAATTTAAGATTCAATTCTTCTAAACTATCTGCTGTAATCGTCAAGGTATGAAGATAAGTAATCATCAATTCTTTATTATCATGTTTCTCCTGAAAATCTTCTAACAACTGATGGCTTTCCAAGACTTCAATCTTTTGAACATCATCATTTTCTGCTGTTTCCTCTACCGTATTGCTAAGATTCTTGCGCTTATTTCTTGCCCTTGAAAACAAAGAGAAAAAACCTCTTTGAGTAGAAAATCGAATCTTATAGACGCTATCTACAGGAAACTCAAGATTTTGGAGTTCTTCTTGCAAATGAAGATAGGAAACATTCTTTGGATAAGAAACAATAGGAATTGTCGCCACATAGCTAGTTTCCTGACCATTGGTCAACTTCAAAGCATTTCCGTCCACTACCTCAATAATCGTTTCATCTACATTCTCAATAGAGTTTTCAAGTGCAATCAATTCACTTTCTTTATCATAAAATTGACCACCAAGAAAATGAAGCCGATTCAATAATTCCAAGTCAGCCTTCACAACTTCCTTCACATTTAAAGCATGAAGTTTCGTTTGAATCATATCTTTCTGATTCTGCCATGTTTTCCACCAATCAATTTTTGGCATTTCCTCAAAACCAGCCATCTTCAAGATATTTTTACGATAGGTTGCAATCGTCTGCTCAACCGTCAACTTGAAATCAGAAGTCACATTAACAGACTTCAAAGGAACTACAAGATAATGCTTATACTCAAAGAGATAGCTTACTTCTTCTTCCAATCGTGACTTCATTGTAGAAATCACATAATTTCCTAAAGGGCTTGTTCCTTGACCTTGCTCAATATCTTGCGCCAATAAAGAAATCTTCTTAGCCAGTTCTAAATCAATATGTAAGCTATGAATACTGACATCATTGTACTCATACAAACTAGCTAAACAATTATAGACTAAATCTTTACTTGTCTCTTTCTTATTATCTTCAATCGTATTGACAATTTGCGATTCAACTTCAAATACGGACAAGACCGTTCCATCCTTTAGCAGAATCAAACCATCAGCGATTGACCAAATATTATTCGTTAATTCCACGCTTAATTATTCTCACTTTCTCATGTTTAATACCTTTACAAATATACATTTTCTTTCTTTGACTATCGTATTCCTTCCAAAATTTCAGATACTCATAAATGAATCGAAATAGGGTTTTACCATCTAACTTATAATCAGCCAGCAAGTTTCCAAATCGCCATCCAGCAAAAACGGAACCCATAAATCGCCAACCCCAATCCAAGGAAGGAATAAAGCCTAGTAGAAACCACGTTAAAACTAGAATCACTAGGCAATAGACAATCGCTGACATTTTAACTGCAAAAGGTAAACTGTAATCATCATTCAGTTTATGAACCCATATAGGTTGCCTAAATGCTGTCGTATAGACATACAACTTTTTGTCTTTTCTTTCCATCTAATCTCCTTAATTAAAGAGCGTTGACAAATACTTCCAAATTGGTGCTGTAGCTTTCAAAACTGTTTCAGGACTTTCCATGAAGTAGTACAGGAATCCACCGACCAAGGCAATCACAATCAACTTACCAAGTTTTTGATCCTTCCACGCTTCCAAACCTTTTGTAATCGCAAAGTAAGCCAACACAGGTAGTCCGAGCTTTTGTACTAAAAATTGAAATAACGCCATCTATATTATTCTCCTTCATCATCTTTCTTGTTATAATCTAATGGAATTGTATGATCCATTTTTTCTACGAAATAGCTATCTTTATCTTGTCTTAATTCAAAGCTAAAGTTCTCACTATGAGTTGTACCAGCAACTTCAAATGTTACTTGCACATAGGCAAGAATCTTCCCATCTTTCTCTTTAAAGTATGAGTAATCTAAACTCTTGAATGTTGCACCACCAATAGACTTAATATCTTTTGAAATCAAGTCTAGGTTTGCTTGACTTGTCGTGTAATTCTTAAAGAATAGTTCCAAGAAAGAAATCAATTTCTTGCGTTTTCCCTCTTCCATATCATCTTTAGCAATCAAAGATACCATACTATCCTTTTCTACTCCATCAGCTTTAAAATCGCTCACAGGAGAGAACCAGGGCAAACCAGACACATAATATTTACCATCTTTTTCACCGTAAGGAATCGAAAATTCAATTCCTACACGCTGACTTTTATCATCTTTCTTCGTATCATAAACAACACGATAAACAGCGATACCGTCTTTTGCTGTCAGCATTCTTGCACTAACTACTGACATTTCTTGTTTCAACTGACCTTGATTCTTCACATCAGGAACACTACCATAATAGTTATTCAGTTTTGAAACATCATCATCAGACGAACCAGCTTGTGAATTGTAAGTAAAATATCGACTTACATAACCATCTAAAAACTGTTCCAACTTACGGTCAGTTTCTTTCTTTGTTTCAACCACTTCTGTTTTTGACAATTTTTCATTTACCTTAACAGCACTCTTGATTGAAACAAACATTGTCAAACCACAAAGAAAAACAAAAAAAGATAAGCCGACTAAAAAAATCCGATTGGAATTTTTCTGACTAATCTTTTTCATTTTTACCTGATTCTGTTTCTCTTTCCGTGGTTTCTTCAATTCAAAATTTCTCAATATTTTTCCTTCCTTCTTTTTAAATTAAAGAACAACCTTTTTATAAAATCCTTGAGGAGTATTTAAGATTTCTCCTTGATCCACAAATCCCTGAAAAGCTATTACCCAACTTCCAGTCTCACAGATATAATTTACAACAGATTGATAGTCCAATCCTTTTGTTACTTCAAAGAAAGTTTGCGCTTCATCTTTAGAACAAAATCTATAATATGTAGTCACAATTTGAGTTACAGGCACATAACGCTGCAACTGAAATTTCACAATATATTCATCACCATCATACAATTCCAATACCGCTTTCTTAAGCAAGTAAACTTCGTCCAGCGACATGATTTTATCAACTTCCCAATCCGTAATACCACAAATGAAAAAACTATCTTTGTCAATTCCTCTTTCATTCATTCTTTCAAGAATCTGTTCTTGACTGTATTTCATAATATCCAGTTCACAGAGAAATTCAAAATTTCCTTCTCTTAAAACTCTTATATTCGCTATCATCTTGATACAAAGTAACCTTTATCTACAAAACTACCACCTTCTTCTAAGCGAACATCACGTCCATACTTTTCATAGTCAAAGTAGTTTTGTAGTGTTTCCTTTGACAATTCAACACCCATATCTTCTACAAGATATTTCCCTAACTCTCTATCCGTAGAAATATCAGGATATAAGTTACAATCATCAAATTCAGCACTTGCCAAATACTTTGGATCAGAACCGTTTGATTCAATAAATGATAGAACCAAATCTTCATCTACATCTTCTAAATTTTCAGCAAGTTCATTCGCTAAATCTAAGGTCAAGCGTTCACAATCTAAGGTAGGTAAAGATTCAATCGAATCAAACGTAACCTCAATTTCTTGACCTTCATAGCCAAAACGTTCAGCAAGTTCTTCACTAGAAATCGGAAGCAGGACACGTCTAGCAACTCCTTTATAAATAACTAAAGCCATTAAATCCACTTTTTGTTTTCTCCTTACTTAATCAACCTTCTACTTGTCTATTTAACTGCTCTAAATCAGCAACACTAAATAGACCATATCCAATAAATGAAGTTCCCTCATAATCAACAATTTCAATTTGATCATCATAAGAACCACTCAAACCAATCACAGATAATTTTCCAAAATATAAAGGCAAGCTAAACCAAGCCTGCCTTCCATTCTTTGGATTCTTAATCAATACTTTTGAAGCCATATTCAGCACCAACCATTCTTTATTGCAAGAAATACCAGCTATCGCCTTCATGCCCAAGAAAAACATAGGAATCTCCTAAACGACTAGCAATTTCTTCTTCATGTTCTTCTACATAAGCTGATAAACGATCTTCATTGACTAACTGCTCATATTCTCCATGATTCAGAATACCAGCAAAATCAATCAACGCTTCCTGCGTATCAACTTCTGTAAACGAATTGACATACACATTATCAGGATTGCATCCATCAAATTCTTTAAACTCCACACCATCAAAGTGTTCATCTAATCGATCAATAATTTTCTGAGGTTCATCAAGAAGTTTTTTCCCAAAAGCGTAATGCTTACATACATCAGAAAATTTGTTATATACAACTTTAATACTCATTTTTTCTCCTTCCAAAATAAAAAAGGAAGCCAAAATTGACTTCCTTCATTATTTCAATTAAATTGAAGCCGAACGCTCAAAGCTAGATCCAATCGCAAATGCACGAGTTGTTACCTTGTTAAGTTGCTTGTTCATATCATAGTAACTATTCAAATCACGTTTGATACACTCAATAACTTGATACGGTAGTTGCAATTCTTCATCTTTTTTAAGAAGTGAACTTAATTCACCAGCATGTTTCCACGCTGAATCAAATTCTTTTGACTTCAAATTTTTTGCAAGTTCATTCGACAATTCGATAACTTGTTTATCTTTTCCATTTAACGTCATTTTTTATACCTCATTTTTTCTTTATATTTTTCATTATCCAGCAACTAAGCTGGTGAACGTTTTTTAACTTTCATTCAAAAACTAACCCTCCTATAAAAAACACCATAAACATCATAATAGAAAATTTCACACTCCCTAGCAGTACATAAAAAAGAACAGATACAACCAATCCTAAAATAGAGTTTAAAATCAGATATTTTATGATTTCAAAAATCAACTTAACAATTTTAACCATTTTCAAACCCATCTTTCTAAATGATATTTCTTAACCAGCAACAAATACACACTTTGTCTTTCTTTCTGATCACGTTTCATCAACGCGAACAGAAGCAACTTTCGCTTAATATCTACTTCATTGGCTAAAAACTCCTCATACTCTTTAGTAAGCCTTTTTACCTCTTGCCAGTCTTTGCGATTTTTAGTCTTTCTATAGGTTTGACATTGAATATCTATATAATCTTGATAGTTTCTAGCTTTATCACTTGTCACAACCCCTTCATAGAAATACCGAGCAGGAATTAAAAAGACCAACTTCCTCAATTTTTCATCAGTAATTTTTTTCTTACTCATAGCTAAACACCCACAAATAAATCAAAAGGACTCCATTGTGTTATAAGCATAGTAAGAAGTAGTATAACTAAAAGCGAAGCCAACACTAGACCTAAACAAAATGCAGACTCTTCTTCTGAACTAATATCTTCAGTTTTTAAAAGTTTCTGCGTCAACAAACTACCAACAGGTTTTTCCTTCTCATTTTTCATATACTGACCTCTCAATCTGCCTTCTTCTTAATATCAAGAATCGCATTCACTTCATCAGGCATTCTTAGCCAATCAATCACATAGTCCTTAAAATAAGGCAAAAACATTCGCTCAGATTCTATAGGTATAACTGTTAGATTTTCATTCCCTTCAAATGAAGGTAAATAATGACTAATTGATTTTAACCCACGATCAGTTGAACATACCAAGTTACTGTTATTTACTACTACAGAATCAGTACCTACTTTCTTGTATACTTTTCTCATAAGCTACCCTCGCTTGCTCCAATTTTTTCCAGTTTTTATCGCTTATTTCTCCATCAAAGAGAATCTTCTTTAGTTTGTTATCGCCAGTAATACTCTCCCATTTTTTTATCAATGCAGTCACACCTGAAACATTTTCATTCAACCATCTATACTGTTTATCAAAAAAACCAGTTTCTACAGGTGAGGTTGAAAAACCAATCTTATCAACTTCACCTAAAAGCGAATACCACTCACGATTCAAAACCTTATCGCCATTCATTCTTTCAAAGACTTTTATTTTACTGTTAATCACCCAAACAGCAAGTCTAGCCATATCAATTTTTTCATTCAATGACTTTCTAACAAAGTCCAAAGCGACATCATCACACATTCTTACTTCATAACGATTTTTGAATTTCAATGACGAATGAATCAAATCTATATCAAGACCCAGCTTCTTTGCCTGCTCAATATCCTTTTGATAAAAACAGAAATGATAAGCAGACTGACGAGAACCAAAGTAAATCGTTTTTGCTTTTCCATATTGACCATTATCTTCAATCTGCTTCATTGTCAATCGACTTTCAACCAAACCACTATCCCAAAGGTCAACCAGCTTACCAAGTTCAAAATTTCCATTTTCGTTATACTTTTCATCTAGCGCTATATCAAGCCGAGGAATATTCATGTATTTCCCTTCACTTTGTGAAATAGTACGCTCATACTCAAAGCAACGAATAAAGAAATCCCTCCAGCTTGACTTCTGCTCATTTTCAAAATACCACTCATACTGTCTGCATGCTTGACCTTTTAACTCAATCATACAGCCCATATCTTCTCTTTTCTTTGAAATGAAAACATTGATATTCTGAAATGTAAATTTTGTATCATATCCTGAACCACCTTTTTCTTCTTCAAGAAATGGCTTATTTTGCAGACACAACACCTTCGCTATCACATCTATATAATCTTGTGTTTTAAACGTAACTTTTACATAGTCAACTTTTCCTTCCAACGAAAATCCACTATCTCGCACACCTTCCTTAAAAGCAATCAACGCATTCACTTTCGAGTCATAAGACTCAGGAATCTCACCAGCTTCTTTCCATCTATAAAATGTTGCTCTATCTATTTCTAAATAGTTAGACATTTCCTGATCTGAAAAAGCGTACATCTTTTGTACCTTGTTTAGATTCTCAAATTCCATATTTCTCCTTACTTTTCAATAGTGTTGCATTTTTTAAAGCCAAAAATCCAGTATTATCAAGGCTTTATGCTTCTACGCACATCTTCTACCCCCCTATTAGTCATAGGGGGTTAATTCGCACAATCCAGCCTGCTAGTACACGCTAGTACACGCAGTCGCTCGTCGCACTCGCTTCCTCGCTCCTGCTACTAGCTACTAGCAAGCTGGATTGCACCAACTAGCACAGTAACCAAAAAAGAGGGGAAATCCCCTCACAACTAACTAGAACCATATTCATCAAAAGGAAAATCTTCCAAAATCTCACTCCAATTTTGAGTTGTATTCTGTTTCAATTCAAACAAATCCTTTACGATATTTCTTTGAATCTCATTCAGGTACACTACATTATCTTCCTTTTCAAATTCTAAAATACCATCTAACTTATCTACTAAATTCTTCATTGAACCAGCAGACACACCAATTTCTTTTGAAAACGCAAACGTTCTTACTAAATCATTTCCACTTTCTTTTTGTTTACTAGACATCAACTCCTGAACCAATTCAGGACTTGCCTTTTTGACTTCTCCTTTTTGCAATTCCTCTTGCGCTTCCATTTCAGCTTGAAGATTTTCTTTTTCTTCCTCAGATAATTGAACATCAGGATTTTCCAAAGGATTGAAAGGATTTTCTCGTCGTTCAATCTTCTCATACTCATCAGTAAAGGAGAATCCCTTTTCTAACAAAGGGGAATAAAATTCTCTTGCGACTTCTCCATATACGCTGGCATACCCACGACCATAAACACGCTTACCGCCCAGGTACTTAACATACTTAAATTCTTTATTTCTATTGACTTCCCCAAAGGCTAAATCATATCCAACCTCGTCCAATCGACCAACAGAAATTCGGAAATTGATATTCGCTTGCAGTTTTGAACCTAAATCTTCTCTTGAAGGCTTCTGCATAGCTATAACTGCAAAGCAACCAGCTTGCCTTCCAAGTAGTAAGAATTGCCCCATAGCATTATCCAAGCGCTGTCTAGTTTGAAAATCAAGCATAGCACACAAAGCATTGTATTCATCACAGACTAGAAAATAAGGTTCAAGACCATACTCATAGAACTTCTTCAAATCCTTGTCGCCATTTTCTTCACGTTTTTGTCGCATATAAGCATAGCGAGCAAACATAATTTGAACAGCCCTTTCAATCATAGAAACAATATCTTCTACTTGATAAGAAATACGACCTTCAAAGGCTTTCTGTTCTGCCATAGTAACAAAGTCAGCTTGTTTTGGATCACAAATATCTACAACTCCAACCTTAGACATAGCACAAATCAATGTTCTTAGTAATACCGTTTTACCACCACCAGTACCACCACAAACCAACAAATGAGGATCATCAACAGGATTCCAATATAGACTTTTCATCAATCGAATACCTTTATCAGAATACTCCACATCAGTTACCTTGATTCGATTCAAGAAAGCAGAATAAGCCATCTTATAGGTCTTAAACTTAATATCGTCCTGAACTTCCATAAAGTCCATAAAGAAAGTAGTTTCTAAATCACTACCAATCTTCTTAAACTTATCTTGAAACTTATTTCCAGCCATTTTAAAAGCAATTTCCAAATCATATCGATTTTGCTTCATATAAACAACAGGAAAAACAACTTTATCTCTAGTTCCTGAATCCGTCTTAACCTTTTTAGTATAGGTATATCCATTTTCCCGCAAAAAGAAAGCTAACCTAGATTCCCTTTCCCTCTTTTGAAAATAGAATATTCGCTCCTGCGACAACCAAGTCAAATAAATACTTACACCAATTATCAGAATCAACATAACTACTGAAACAACAATAGATAAAATATCTACATTCTTGATTTTCTCAAAATTTGAATAGACAAAAAACGCTAATATAGGACTAAACAACAAAAAGAAAAAAGAAAAGATATAGTACCTCAATTTTTCCATAAAGGGAAATATTCTAACCCCTCTATAAGTCGGAAGTAAACTCATACCTTTTCTCCTTTAGAAATTATCCCTTATGTTCCTGTTTTTGCTCAGGTTTTTGTTCCTGCTTCTGTTCTTGTTTTGGTTGACCAAAACCTACACGCTTAACACGTTCAGCACGCAATGAGAAAGCAAGCGCCTTGATTTCAGATACATTGTTATTCCCACGATAAACCGTATCTTCATAATCATAAATCCAAATTGTAGCATCACCAACAATTTCAACTTCCGACATGAACGGAATTTCTTCAATAACAATCCCTTCTTCCAATTTGACAGCAATCGTCTCCTGCATTTTGTCTGAAAAGACTTCTGCATGCGTAGGATAATCAACTTGATTTCCTTCTACCATTTTCCAGTTTTCATCAAAACCAAGAAAAGTAAGCGTACCAAATTTTTCCTTCACATTCACAGGAATTTCTGCATTGTTAAACTTACGAACATTAAAAGCCATTGTTTTTTTTCTCCTATCTTCTAATTATTTTTCAAATCGCAATTCACTTGCTTCAAATTGAACTTCTTCTTTACGACCAACCAATCGAGTTACAAAGTTAAGTCCACTAACAGACTTGACCATTGTCAAACCTTTTGTTTTTGGAGTATCAGAATTTCCAAGTCCATAAACACGGATAGTAACACTGTTCTGTTGATCACCTGAAACTTCAAATTCACGAAACGGAACAAAGTTTTCACCATTTCCACTTACAACTTCACGATACTTCGGATTCACTACTACTTTTGTACCAATCGCTTCCAACCCAACAGGGATTTTTTTAATTTTTGCCATTTCTTCATTTTCCTTTTCTACTTACATTTTTTTCAAAAATAAAAAGGTGGTAGTTCCTGTTACTCTACCACCTTTTACAACACATTAAACTATTTTATTCTGCTTCTTTCTTGCGCTTCATACCCACTAAACCTAGCATAGACAAAATACCAGTACCAACAAATCCAAGCATACTAGAAGCCGTACCAGTATTCGGAAGTGATGGCTGCGGTTGTGGTTTATGTGGTTCTTCTGGAGCTGGTGGCTCAGGAGTATGAGTTGTTACCTTCGCTTCCATTTCCTGACCGTTAACAATGTTCACAAATGTATTCTTAACTTCTCCACTTGCAATACGCTGAACTTCAACATAGAAATCAGCGTCAAACGTACCACGTACTCCAAGAGAGTTCAAGAACTCTTTGTCAATAGTGTAAGCCCACTTACCGTCTTTTTCGTTCCAAGTGACTTTAACAATCTTCTTGATAAAGTCAGAATTTGTACTTTGGTTAAACTCAAATTGGAACGCATAAGCAGAACCTTTAGCAATCTTATCCCCAGCTTTTACAACTTTACCATCAGAAAGAACTACATCATACGGTAACACCATATCTTTTCCTGCTACATATTCAGTACCACGAATAATTCCTGACCAATTTCCAGTATAGCGATCATGCTTCAAATCAAGCATATCAATTCCATCATACTGATAGAGTGTATCGTGCTTACTAGGGACGGTCACACCGTCCAAAAGATAACGTAAGTATTCACCAATTTGAATTTCTTGACCGTCACGAATCTTCTTATCGTCTTTTTGATCCAAAGCGTGTTTTTCAGGTTTCAAATCAGGAATTTGAACTGTTACCAAATTAGAAACATAACTGTTTCCATAATCAACTTGATAAAAGTCATTTTTGACCAACTCTGCCTTCTTAACGAGCAAACGAGCAGGAAGATCAATCGTGATATTCTTAGCTTGTTTTACATAGTTCTTATAGAATGAAGCAGAATCTTTCGCTACAAACATATAGAACTCACCTTTTGGATTCAAAACAGCTTCCTTCAAAATGTTTTGAATTTCTTGTGTACGTTCCTTATCAGAAAGAACATGATACATCTTGAACAAATCTTTAACATTTTTACCAGTAGAATCCTTCATAGTGATTTTACTTTCATCTACTTGATATGCTCCATCTTGAACATCATCAACCATAGCCCACGTTTTAGCAATCGCTTTTAAATCAGCAGTAAATGTTGAATATGGTTTATAGTCAGTTGTCAAACTGAACTTCACATTTTTATCAAATGTGTTTGAACCATCAATACTACGCTCATAAGTATCTTTGATAGCCTTCACAGGTTTTGGAGTTGAAGGTTGAACACGTAAACGTGAATAATTCACTTTTACAGTAGGAACTAAAGGCATTTCAGGAATTTTTTTCTTCTCTGGTGGAGTTGGAGCAGGTGGAGTTGGAAGTGTTGTACGAGGTACAAACTCTTTTGGTTTTTCCAATTTTGGTTTTGGAATTTCCTTAGTATCTTTTGGCTGATACTTAGGCTCAACAGGTGGTTTTTTCAAAATATTGATTGGTACAGTAGCACTTGCCTTACCAAAAATACCCACAGCCCAACCATTATCGCCAAAAATTTCTTCATCAGATGGCAAATCCTTACCTTCCGATTTTGCTTTATCATAAGCCCATTTCCGTTCCAATTCAACTTTTTTAGCAGAATGAACACCTTCACCATTATGATACACAAAATTCAAAGTAGAACCATAGCCAACAGATAAAATAGACCCACGAGGAATATCAGCTTCATCTTTTACATTATCGTATCCAAGATCTCCAGCCTTTACTCCCAATTCAGGTACATCAGAAGTCCAAGGAGTTTTATATTCTCCCTTATAAAAATCCTTGCCATCACGCTTAACCTTCTTCACATCAGAACCATCAGGATTCAAAACAATGCCTTCTGTACCATCTTCATAAGTCAAATTCAGTTCTTGTCCGTAATCAACATCATTGAACATAGATACAACAGCAAGAGTAACTTTCTTATTATCTTTTTCAAGATAAAACTCAATCTTAGTATTAAATTGAACTAAATTTCCATAAACAAAATTAATAGAACCACTATTATCTTCCTTATGAATCGTGATTTTAGTAGTTGATAATGGCTTTCCATTTTCCTGCCACTCAGCCTCAACATCATTAAATGTGAACCGAGCAGAGATTTTCTCACCATTTTCATTTTCAGCTACATTATGTAATGTAAATGAATCCCCCTTCTTAGGATTATAAATTTGTCCAAAATAACCAGAAGGTTTTTTAATCAAATCAGTACGACTACCAGTAATAGTTGTATCACTATGCAAACCGATATAATCTTTAACCTTCAGCAAACCTTCAATACCTTCAAATGAAGCAGTCAATTTCTTATAATAGTTTACACTACCACGTTGGCTTTCGTCATAGTCACCATAAACCTTCACATTAGGCTTTTCAGCTTTCAAACCTTTCTTAGCAAGGTCTTCCTTCTGCTTATTATAAGCAGTCAATTCCTTATTGTAAATGGCTAACTTCTTATCATAACCAGCTTTTAGATCAGCATTCTCCTTTTCAACTTTTTCATTGTAGGCTTTTTGATCTGCTACGTTTTTGTTGTAGGTAGCTTCTTTTTCAGCGTTGTCCTTTGCGATACGCTCATTTTCAGCTTTGGTATCAGCTTCTTTTTTAGCATTGTCAGCAAGAATAGCTTTATTTTCAGCTTCAATACGATCGACTTCTGCTTTATGATCCGTTACAGCTTTGTCATACGCTTCTTGTTTAGCCTTGTTTTCTTTTTCAATTACTTCACGTTCTTTAGTAGTTTTATCTACCTTAGAAGAATAATCAGCAGTCACAGCTTTGACATCTTTTTCCTGTTTAGCATAATCAGCTTCAATTTCTTTCTGCTTACCTGCTACTGATTCAGAGGTTGCAACACCTTTGTCCTGAACTGCTCCGACTTCAACTTTAACGCCTGCATCTTTAGCTTCTGTTACAGCTTTATCAAGATTGTCATGAGAAATAGGAACTTCCATTTCTGCTTTCTTCTCTACTGCAACAGGTTTATCAGTTGAAACTTCGTCAGCCGATACAGTACCATTAAATACCATTCCCAACATAGCAAGCGCAAGAATAACTCCACACGCTCCACCAACCTTCATCTTACGGATTGAACCATAAGCCTTAAACTCTTGTGATTTTAACATTTAATTATTTATCTCCTTTTCTAAAAACATTTATAACAAATTAAAACTCTCAATCACTTGATGGTGAACGAGAGCGTTTATAAACAACTACAATCATATTTTCTCCTTTTCTAAAAACAAAAAAGCCAGTTTCAAACTGACTTTTTTTATCTATATCAAACCCATTTTCCTGAATAGTCAACACGATATTTACCTTGAACAATTTCATTACGAGCATAAGAGCCATCAGATTTCAAATAATACCAACCACCCCAATAACTATCGTAAATCCACTCATTCACAGCCATAGCTCCACTAGATTTGAGATAATAGCTACCCTGCCAAGCATTGCTTACCATATAACCACCACTCTTAAAATAGTACCATACACCATCAATCTTCAACCATTGATGATTAACATAAGCACCACCTTCTTTTAAATAAAACCATGACTGATAATAATTATCATAAATCCACTCTTTATCTGCCATCTTACCATTAGACTTCAGATAATAGCTTCCTTGCCAACTATCACGAACATAAACTCCATTTGATTTTAAGTAATACCATGCTTTATAAGAATTATCATAAATCCATTCAGATTCAGCCATTCTACCATCTGACTTCAAATAATATGAACCTTTCCATGTATTAGTCAAACGTTTTCCAGCATTATAAAAATACCATGAACCATTCTCTTTTAACCAACCATTCTTGCTTGCTACAGGTTTATCCTGTTTTGGAGCAGATACATTCGGTTTAGGTTCATCTTGTTTTTGTGTTGATTGAGAAGGTTTCGTAGTAGAAGAATTCTTCTTATCCTGTTCCTCTTTTCTTATTCTCTCCTTTTCTTTCTCTTCCTCTTCATTTAACTTATCAATTTCTTTAGAAATCCTTTCATACTCTTTATAAGAAACTTGCAATTTTTCCAGCTTACTTTTTTCAGTTTCCAATTCTTTTTCTTTCGTTCCAAGAATTGTCTTTCTGTTACTTTCTGTAGTATTCGCAGGAGTTTTTGTACTAAAATTCTTCTTAGTTGATTTTGAAAGTTGATCATCTGAAACAATAATGAAACTCATTTCTGTACCATCTTTCAATAGATTCATTGAAAATCCAAAATATTCAGCCTTACTAGGTTCACCCCAATTTAAACCTGAAATAGAATTAGCATGAAGGAATTCATCACCATCATACAGAAATCTTAAAATTCCATCATAGATAGCACGTTTTAATTCAGCTTTACTAGATTGTTTTGAAACCGAAGAATACCCTACACTATTCTCATAGTATTGATACCCATACTCTTTTTCTTCATCTTCCTTACTAGAAGTAGGCAAACCGTACTCTCTAGCAACTTCATTAATTCCTTTCACATAGTGCCAATCCGAAATTCCTCTATTAGCTTCCTTTACCTTAGCAGAAAGTTTACTAGCAAAATCAATAGACGATTGAGCAAGAGTTAACTCAGGAGTTCCCATTTGCCTTCTTACTTGATTAATCATATCAAGAGCAAAATAATTCAACTCAATCACTACATCTTTAGGAAGTTTATCTACATCATAAACTTCTATTTCATCAGAAGCAACAGTTACAAAGTTATTCTTCTGCAATACTAACTTTGCACTTTCAGATTTTAGTATTTCTTCTGCTCGTTCTCGTTCGCCTTCACTCTTATTTAAATTAAAATTATCTTTCAAAGCCTTAGCATACTCAGAGCTTACCTTAATAGTATTCTTTTCACTATATGGAACTTTCAAGGCTTCAACTTGTTTCTTTAAGCTATCAACCTTATTTTCACCTTCAATAAGTGAATACCAACGACCATCAGCTAAATAACCAGTAACACCATTCTTCTTAGCAAGTTCACTTCTTTGACTATCCAATTCTTTAATCTTAGACTGTCTTGCAGAATCAGCATGAACAACACTACAACTAAACGCAAGCAAAGTTGCAGTTGAAATCAACGCAAACGACCTTTTGAAATTCATTATAAAATCCCCCTTTTAACAGTATTATTTATTTCATTATACCATATCTTCCAATTCAATCATTTTTGAACCACAATTTTCACATCTATATTTCTTCCAACAATCCTTAACATCTAAATCATCATACATATCACTATTATCTTCATCACTTCCATCAATATTAACTCTAAAATATGAAAAACCTGACATCTTTTGCTTCATAACCGCTACAGTTCCACCACATTTTTTACAAGGATAAAATTCCATACAACTACTCCTTCTTAAAATTCAATAATCACTCCATCTTCTCTAAAAGTATTATACGTCCTTTCAATCTTAGACATAATCTTGCTGTAATAACTTCGTGTAAGTTGACCTACAGCATACAACTGATAATATAAATCTTCACAACATTGCTTTGATGATACATATACATCCGCACCATTTTTTACATGAGCATAGATTTTCAAATTCCAGCAGAATCGACTATAAATTCGGTTATACTCTTTTATGATCCATTCTTCTGAATAAGTTCTTAAACCTTGACCCTCTTTATAACCATACTCTTCGATTTTAATACACCTCTTTCCTACTACTCAATCCTTTCTACTAGGTCAAGTAAGAATTGCTTCACTTCACTCTTATGAACATATTTAGTCTTATCATCAGCACTAAAGCGAATAGTCTCTTCATAACTTTTTCCTTTAGTCAACATTATTACCAATCCATGAGAAAACTGATGATGACAACCTAGATTATCTAAATCTTTAGTTGACAAAACCTCGTCTCGATCAACACTAAAACTTTCTTCAACATTAAAGAAATCATCAACTTTACAATTATAAAGAACACTCAGTTTATAAAGTTTATCAAGACTAGGTTCACGTTCTCCACTTTCATATCGAGCATACGCTTTCGATTGAATCTCTAAATACTTCGCTAAGTCCTCTTTCGACTTATTATACATTTCACGATACAAACGAAGTCCCATTGACACATTCAACATAAATCCTTTTCCCTTTCTACTTCCATGTGATAATTGAAAAGAAAACCACAAACAATACAAATACAAACAGAATTATCAAATGACTAAACATCCAATAAATCAAAAACATCAACAAAATAAGCATAGACAATAGCATTCCAACTCTTACTAAGTAG
>ERZ773254.373-NODE-373-length-26047-cov-29.103801_pt1 | contig 26047 bp, 9 predicted proteins | sample MGYA00580516_ERZ773254 | MGnify/ENA primary metagenome ERZ773254 (study PRJEB29015, sample SAMEA2738158) | human oral metagenome | biome: human oral; feature: human-associated habitat; material: saliva | place: China | collected 2192 ...
ATTTCCGTCCGGAGTTCCTTAACCGCGTGGATGATACGATCGTGTTCCCGCCGCTCACGAAGCCTGAGATTGCCCGCATTGTTGATCTGATGATCGCGAAGCTGGCGAAGCGGATGGAGGCGCAGGATATGCGTTTGCAGTTGACGGATGAGGCGCGTGAATTGCTCGCTGATGTGGGCTTTGATCCGGTTTTGGGTGCTCGTCCGTTGCGTCGCGCGATCCAGCGTGAAATCGAGGATGCGTTGTCTGAGCGTATTCTGTTTGGTGAGCTGCAACCTGGTCAGGTTGTCACGGTGGGGGTCACTGGCGAGGGGAAGGAGCGAACCTTCACCTTCAACGGAGAGTGATTTACTCGCCAATTGTCGAGGGATGACAAACCCTGGTTTAGCGGAGAGCGGCCCGTCTCACAAGGATGGGCCGCTCTCTAGTTGTCAAGTAATCGTACCTCTGATAGATTCTCATTAACCATGGGGATTGTGCGAAAGCGTGCAACACTATTCGCGAGGCTGTATTCATCGATTGAGAGAGGGTCTATGAAGGCGCGAGCACGGCGAAACCTGACCAGCGTGAGACGACGCCTGCCGGCGGCGGTCCTCATGCTGGTTGTTGTCGCGCTGTGTATCGCAGGCGTGATCTACAAAGGTGCTGAAATCACTCAGGTGAACGTCAATGATGGCGGAATTTGGGTCACAAACAAGTCCAAGCAGATGGTCGGACACCTCGACTATGAGGCCCGCATCCTCGATGGTGCGCTGCGCACCGAGGCCACCAACTTCGACGTCGGTCAGGCAGCCGAAACCGTCACCGTCTCTGATTTGACCTCACTTACTGTTGCGCCGGTCAATGTTACTCAGGTGGCCCTTGAGTCCCCTACGTCGCTGCCGTCCGGATCAGTCGTCATGCAGGGCGGAGATGTTCTCGGGGTCTTTAATGCGACAAATGGCACACTGTGGACGACCTCGGCCACCTCTCCGAATCCGACCAGCCTCTCCGAAGGTGCGGCAGTCGCCTCGAACATGGGAGACAGTGCGTTTGTCACCGGCATGGATGGGACGGTGTACGCCCTGTCTGCGTCCGGTACCTTAACAACTGTTAAGCGTCAGGGTGCCGTGGATCAAGCGAAGACCTCCATCATCGAGGGCATCCCCGCTGACGCCACGCTGTCCATGACGGTCGTCGGCGACCAGGTCGTCGCGCTTGACTCCACCACCAACACCCTTTTCCTGCCTGGCGGCAAGAAGCTTAACCTGAGCGCAGCAGGTGTCGAGGATGGCGGAGTCCTCCAGCAGGCGGGACCGAAGGCCGACTCTGTGCTCCTCGCCACGGCCTCGTCCCTCGTGACCATTCCCCTGAAGGGCGCCGCCCCCACGATCGTTCCCGCCGCCGAGGGCGCCCCCAGCGGCACACCGGCCGCACCCGTGCGCCACGAAGGATGCTCCTACGGCGCATGGACCGGTTCGGGAGCATACGTGCGCTCATGCGACGACCCCGGCTCGAATAAGCAGATGATCATCGACACTCTCAGGAGTGCAAAAGAAATCGTCTTCCGCACCAACCGCAAAGCCATCGTCCTCAACGACGTCGCACAGGGCAGCGTGTGGCTGCCCGACTCGAACATGGTCCTCATGGACAACTGGGACGAGGTCGAAAAGCAGCTAGAGGAAAACGAGGAGGAAGACAAAGACAACCCCGAACTCACCAACGAGGTTGCCGACCCTGAAAAACGCGAGCAGAACACTCCGCCCGAGGCCGTGGACGACGAGTTCGGTATCCGCCCGGGCCGCTCCACGGTGCTACCCGTCCTCGACAACGACTCCGACCTTGACGGGGACGTGCTGACCGCATCCCCGACCTCCCAGCCTGCCTGGGGAACTGTGACCGTTGCTCGCGCGGGCCGCGCCCTCCAAATCGCGGACGTGGGTGCGCAGCAGACGGGATCGACGTCTTTCTCCTACGAGGCCTCCGACGGCAAGGACTCCGCCACCGCGCATGTACAGGTGACGATTCACCCATACGGTGAAAACGAGGCACCCGTGCAGCTGCGCGCGTCATCCGTCAAGATCGGCGCGGGCGCCCAGATCCAGTATCAGGCGCTGTCCGATTGGCGCGACCCAGACGGCGACCCGATCTATCTGAAAGACGCCCAGGCGCCAGAGGGACTGAACACATCCTTCACGGAGGACGGTAGCCTGACGATCACCGAGGAGGGCGGCTCGGCTGGCCCCAAGACCGTGGTCCTGACCGTCGCCGACGACCAGGGCGGCGAGACGCGCGGCGAACTCATCGTCGATGTTCAGGAGGCGGGCAACCTGCCCCCTACCGCCAACGGGGACCTCTATCAGGCTCACCCCGGCGAGACCATTACCCTCGATCCGCTCAGGAACGATACAGACCCCAACGGCGATCCGTTGAGCTTGGCCGCCGTCTCCGGTGCCCCCTCGGGCGCATCCATCATGCCTGACCTGGACCGCGGCACCATCGACTTCATGGCGGCGTCACCGGGTTCCTATTCTTTCGCCTACACAGTGTCCGACGGCATCGCCACGACGCTGGGTATCGTGCGCGTCGAGGTCGCCGAGGCCGCTGCGCTGCCGCCCGTTGCCGAGAACGACACGGCTGTCTTGCCGCAGGGAGGGTCGGTGCTGGTCGCGCCTCTCGCTAACGACTACGACCCTTCCGGCGGTGTCCTGGCGATCACCTCAGTCGATTCTTCTGCCGTCCCTGGCCTAGAGGTGGCTCTCATCGACCGCCACCTGCTGCGCGTGACCGCGCCTTCCGGCCTGGATGCAGCAGCGTCTTTCTCCTACATGATCTCCAACGGTCAGGGCAGCGCGAGCGCCACGGTGACCGTTATCCCCGGCGCTACCGACCGCTCTGACTTGCCGCCGGTCCTGAAGCCTGACAGGGGCAAGGTGCGCGTGGGTGACGTGGGCACGGTCTCTGTCCTGTCGAATGACCGTTCGCCTGCTGGCCTGAATCTGCAGGTCGAGTCGACTCTCGAATACGATCGCGATTCCGCTGTTGGCACGCCTTTCGTGACGGGGAACCAGGTGCGCCTCGAGGCCGGGGATACTCCCGGCACGATGGATGTGACGTATTCGGTCATCGACTCTGCGGGTAATCGCGCGTCCAGCACAGTGACGTTCGAGGTTTTGGCCGCCTCGGATACCAACCAGGCGCCCCGCCCGCGCGACATTACGGCGTGGGCGAGTGCCGGTCAGACCACGCGTATTCCGGTGACCCTGGACGGTATTGACCCGGACGGCGATTCGGTGAGCCTGCGCAGCGTGGATTCTTCACCGCAGAAGGGTTCGGCCACCGCGAAGGCAACGTGGATTGAGTACACGCCTAATGACAATGCGTCGGGCACTGACACCTTCACGTACACGGTTGAGGATCGTCAGGGGGCGCGCGCGTCGGCTCGCGTGCGCGTCGCTGTGACGCCGATTCCTGCGCTGAATCAGAATCCGGTGGCCGTGCCCGACACGGTTCTCACTCGCCCCGACCGTATGGTGACCGTCAATGTCCTTGCGAATGACCTCGATCCGGACGGCGACTCGCTGAGCCTGGATGATGGCGGCCTTCAGACGTCCACGCCTGGACTCGACCCGCAGGTCCGTTCCTCTTCGTCCATTCAGGTGCACACGCCCTCCCAGGCCGGCACCTACCTCGTGTCCTACACGGTCAGTGACGGGCGCGGCGGTTCCGCCCGCGGTACTTTGACGGTCTTCGTTCAGGATGACGCGCCGCTGAAGGCGCCGATTGCTCGCGACGACTTTGTCTCTTACGACGAGTTGCCCACCGACGGTTCAGCTGTGCGCGTGAACGTGCTGGAGAACGATGAGGACCCCGACGGCAGCATCGATGAGGTGAGCTTGACCACATCTGAGTCGGGTGTGAGCGTGTCCGGTTCTGACCTGCTCATCCCCGTAACCGATTCGACGCGACTGGTCGTCTACACGATCACCGACCGCGATGGACTGACTAATTCGGCGGTCGTGACGGTCCCCGGTCGCAACTCGACCGCGCCGTTCCTGAGTTCGGCGAACTTGCCGATCGAGATGGACGCGGGCACGTCGCGCACGATCAGCCTGTCGGACTACGTCGCCACCCGCGCGGGGCGCAGCCCCCGCCTCGTCGAGGGGTCCTCCCCGGTGCCTCAGGACGGCCTGGACTCGGTCGTCGCTGACTCCGACACGCAGCTGACCTTGAACGCGAACGCTGACTTTGGCGGCAACTCCGCGTTCCTCATTCAGGTCGCGGACGGCGACAGCAGTGACGCCGGCGCGCTGAGTGCCTCCCTGTCGCTGCCCGTGCGCATCAAGGCGACCAAGAACCAGCCGCCGACCTTCACTCCGACCGCGATCCGCGTTGAGGCCGGCGGCGAGGCCGTGACCCAGAACCTTGCGCTCGCGGTGCGTGACCCCGAGGGCGTGGATAGCTCCACGTTCACCTACACCATGGATTCCGCTCCGAACTCGATTCAGGCGTCCCTGTCGGGCACCACCCTGACCGTGTCGGCTGCTGAGGGAACCCCGAAAGGCTCGGCGGGGTCGATCGCGGTGAGCGTCACCGACGAGGACAACAACACGGTCAACGCGCAGATTCCCGTCGAGGTCGTCGTCTCCGACAAGCCCCTTATCCAGGTGCCCGCGTATACGCTGACCACTAAGGTCGGCGATACGGTGAGCGTCGACGTGGCGTCCTCCGCGACTAACCCGTACCCGGAGTCGCCGATCACCCTGGAGAGCGCCACACTGTCCGCGGGCAGCGCGACTGTCGCCACGTCGGGCACGACCGTGTCGGTCACCCCGAGCGCGTCCGGCACGATCACCGTTGGCTTCAAGGTCAACGACAAGCTGGGCGACCCCGCGCGAGCCGTCCAGGGAACCATCACCGTCACGGTGACGGACAAGCCGGCCGCTCCGACTAACGTTCGGGCCGAGGCCGAGGGACCGAATGGCGCTCGCGTGACCTTCGACGCGCCGGAGTCCAACGGCTCCCCGATCACCGAGTACCGCGTCTACGATAAGACGGGACGCCAGGTCGCCACCTGCTCCACCAACGTCTGTGGCGTCGCGGGCCTGAGCGTCGGCCAGACCTACTCCTTCACCGTGGTCGCGGTCAACAAGGAAGGCGATTCCGATCCTTCGAAGGCCTCGAACACCATCACGATCTCCGGCGTCCCGGGACGCCCGGGTGCGCCTCTCCTCACTGCCGGCGACGGAACCATCACGGCGACGTGGGCTCGGGCCAAGGACAACGGCTCCCCGGTCACCGGCTACACGGCGACTGCTTCTGTCGCCGGCGGATCGGATGTGACGTGTTCGACGAATGGTGATACCACGTGTACGCTCACGGGCCTGACGAACGGGAAGAACTACACGGTGACTGTCGTTGCACGCAACGCCAGGGGCGAATCCGCGCCCTCGGACGGTGCGTCGGCGACGCCTCAGGCCGCGCGCCGCGGACCCGATCAGCCGGTTATCACGAGCGCCAGCGCGGCCCAGCAGCGCGACGGTAACGCCGCTCTGGCGACCATCACCTGGTCCCTGGGTAGCTCTGGCACCGCTCGATGGGGCGAGACGATCGTCTCCGTTAATGGCGTCACAAAGAACGTCACGGGCGGAACCACCACCACCCAGATGACCGTTCCCTACGGCGTGGCCCTCACCGTGTACGTGACCGTGAGTAACGCGAACGGTGACACGGCGACCTCTCCTGGCTACGTCATTCCGGCGGTCGTCCACGAGGACCCCACTCCTGCCAAGACGACGCCGCTCGCCCCCGACGCACCGCTCCTGGGCCCGCCCTCGGACAACGCCTGGGGCAAGCTCAGGATCTCGAACGCGCGCCTGAAGGAAGGCAACGGCTACACGGCCGCCGACCTCGAGCTCTTCTACGCGGACAGCGAGGCAGGGTGCAAGGCCCCCGGCAACCCCCTTCGTCTCAACAACGGCGACCGCGGCGACTTTGACGTCGGCCCGCTCACCCCGGGTGCGACCATGACCTATTACTTCTGCCAGCGCGGTAAACGTGGCAAGGACGACTACGTCTGGAGTCCGGTCGTCTCGGCCTCCGGCACGGTCGGCAACGGCCAGCGCGACGGTGGCGGTGGCGACAACACGTCGATCCCCGTGTTCAAGGTGTCGGTCACTGCCTACATCAACAGCGCCACTGTCTCGTGGGACGTCCCCAAAGGCGTCACCATCGAGCAAACCAACGTGTGGATTAAGGAAATGGAAGGGGCGACCAAGCAGGAGTTCAGAGGCTCGATAGACTCGTGGGCGGTCTCGGGCCTGGCACCAGTCAACCAGTACACGGTTGTCGTCGAAATGATCAGCAAAGACGGGGCACACCGTCAGGTCGAAAAAACCTTCAAGACCACCGAAGCCGCGGAGAATATCGACGCGACCTTCACCGGAAAAACCACGTGTTCGAACGGACAAGAATGCGGCTCGATGACGCTAACAGCCAAACGAGCCTCCCAGTTCGGACCGGGGGTCACCCTCGTCTGCAAGGTCAAAACCGGGCGACCCGCCCAGGACACCGAATTCCGCTTCTCACGGGACACGCCGAGCATACCGGGTATCCTGACGGAGGCAATCACCGCTCGAGAGCTGAATGCGCGGGACATCGTGAAGAGCTGCCAAGTCGAATAAGACGACAATACTTTCCCCGTTACGAGCAACAACAGAAACATAGGACAACTCATGACCCTCTCCATCGAAGACGCGACCCGGTTCGCCCAGGTCTTCAAGGGCCTCGTCGACGGCGTGTCCGTGGCGGTGCTCGACAAGCGCCAGGCGGTGCGCCTGGCCCTGACCACGATGTTCGCCGGCGGCCACCTCCTCCTCGAAGACGCTCCCGGTACCGGAAAGACGGCGCTGGCGCGCGCGATCAGCGCCGTCATCGACGGCACACACTCGCGTATCCAGTTCACCCCCGACCTGCTGCCCTCCGACATCACCGGCGTCAACATGTTCAACCAGAAGACAGGCGAGTGGGTCTTCCACGCCGGCCCCGTCTTCGCGGAAATCGTCCTCGCCGACGAAATCAACCGCGCCTCGCCCAAGACGCAATCCGCGCTCCTGGAAGTCATGGAAGAAGCCCAGGTGACGGTCGACGGCGTGCGCCGCCCCGCCCCCCAGCCCTTCATGGTTATCGCGACCCAGAACCCCGTTGAGCAGGCCGGCACCTACCCGCTGCCCGAGGCACAGCTCGACCGCTTCCTCATGAAGACCTCGATCGGCTACCCCTCGCGCGCCGCCATGATCGACGTCCTCGACGGCTCGGCAGCCCCCGACCGTTCGAAGAACCTGCGTCCCCTCGTCAGCGGTCAGGACATCGTCGCCTGGTCGGCCCTGGCCTCGGCGAACCACACGGACCGCGCGGTCCTCGACTACGTGGCCGCGCTCGCTGAAGCGACCCGCGACGACGAGTCTTCACTGCTGGGAGTGTCCACCCGTGGCGCCATCGGCATGGTGCGCTGCGCCCGCGTGTGGGCAGCCGCGCAGGGACGTAACTTCGTCCTGCCAGACGACATCAAGGCCCTCGCGGTGCCCGTGTGGTCCCACCGAATTATCGTCGACCCCGACGCAGCGTTCTCCGGCGCCACCTCCGAGGGCGTCATCCAGCGTGCGCTCACGTCGGTGCCCGCGCCGGCGGTGGGCGCCTAACGCTTAGAGTCACCACCGCAATGGACGGCACGCGCACGGATCACGCAACGATGGTCTCGCCTCGCAAGGCGCAGGCCTCACGCGTACACCCGCTGAAGGCGCTTGCGGGTGCGGTCACACCCACCGGGTGGGCGCTGACCGTCTTCATCGCGGTAGCCCTGATTCTCGCGGCGACCCTGGAGTGGGTCGAGGCACTGGCATGCGCTCTCGCGGGCGTTGTCGCCCTGGTTCTGGCGGCCACGCGCGTCGCTTGGAAGCCGCCGCACGTCGTCTCGATTCGCGTGCCTAATGAGCGCATCGTCGCCGGTCAGACAGCTGTCGGCGAGATCTCAGTGCGCAACGAGCGAGGTCGCCCCGTGCGCGCTGGCATCATCGAACTCCCGATCGGCTCAGGCACGGGCGAGTTCGTCGTGCCGCCGCTGGGCGCTCACGAGAAGTGGGATGAGATGTTCCTGATCTCCTCTCGTCACAGGGGACTCATCAACGTCGGTCCCGCACGCGCAGTGCGCTCCGACCCCCTTGGTTTGCTGCGCCGCGTGCGCTCCTGGGACGAACCCGTCGTCCTGCACGTCCACCCAGTCACCATACGCGTGCCTTTCGATGCGACGGGCTTCCAACTGGACGTTGAGGGCGTGTCCACCGGCAAACTATCCAGTTCCGACGTGTCGTTCCACGCGCTGCGCGACTACGAGCCGGGCGACGACCGGCGTGCCGTGCACTGGCAGTCCACGGCGCGCCTCGGCAAGCTCATCGTGCGCCAGTACGAGGAGACCCACCGCTCCCACCACGTCATCGTGCTGGACACCTCCCGCGACGCGTGGGACCACGATTCGTTCGAAACCGCTGTGTCGGTCACAGGCTCGTTGGGTCTGTCGAACCTGCGCGAATCGCGCCCGGTGTCGGTGACGACGACGGAGACGTGGCTGCCTTCGACGGTCGCTATGCGTCTCTTGGACGCCCTATCCGAAGTCTCGTCTAAGTCCTTCGGTGACCTTCCACTGCGCGTGCGCGAGGCCGTGGCCCAGCGCCCCGGAGTCTCCGCGCTCACTCTCATTGTCGGCCCCCAGACCTCGGACATGGAAGCCGCCCACCTGGCCCGACTGGCACCCATCGACGTGCCCGTGTCCATCATCCGTATCGGCGCGGATAAAGCGCGCGCCCGCCGAGACCTCGGACGAGGCATCCTCCTCGACTGTTCCACCCTGGATGACCTGCCGCGCATCATCGTCGCCGGGGGACTCGCATGAGCAAAAACACGAACACGAAACCCCGCGCCCAGCGCATCGACCCCCAGGACGAGGCCGTGGCGGCCCCGCCCGTCAAGGCCGATCCCCGCTCGCCGAACCACCCCACTCAGCCGCACGTTTCAAGCGGCGGCGGCCCACGTTCCGAGGAACACCCGCCCAAGTCGCGCACCACGCGGTCACGCCTACTGACAATCACGCAGCGCTTCGCGACGTTCCGTACGCGCATGCCGATGTGGTCGCTGCTGGTCCTCGCGCTCCTTTTCGTCGGTCCCGTCGCCGCTTTCGAACCCGTCTTCGGCGGGGGAGTGGGCGCGATCGCCGCGGGCGCGGGCGTGGTCTGCGGCTTGACGATTGCCGCCGCGTCGACCAAGTGGCGCTGGGATTCCATCACGACTGTCCTGGTTGTCCTGGCAACCTACTTTTTATTGGGCAGCGCAGCGGCACTGCGCTCAGAGGCCCTCTTCGGGTTCCTGCCCACCGGCAAGACCCTCCAGGTCATGGTCCTGGGGTCCTTCCGCGCGTGGAAGGACCTGCTCACGTTGACCGCACCCGTGTCCGCATACTCGGGTCCCGGCCTGGTCCCGTGGATGAGCGGCCTCGTCCTGTCCGTCCTGTCCGGTCTGATCACCGCGCGCGCCGGACGTGCTATGGCGGGTTCCGTTCCACTGGTCGCGATGGGCGGCATCTCGGTGTTCTTCGGCCTGTCCGCAAAGCCGCTGCCCGTGTGGGCTGTCCTGATCTGGTGGGGTCTCCTTGCTGCCTGGTGGGCCGTCGCCGCCCAATACCAGCGCATCACGCTGGGACAGGACGTGCTGGTGGGCCGCTCCGGTGCGACCGGCGCGGAGAACACTCTCGGGCGCAGCTCCCGCTCCACCGTCTACGTGGGGACCCGCGTCCTCGGCGCGACCCTCATGCTGGCGATCTCGATAGGGGTGGCCCTGCCCGGCGCCTCTTACCTGGGTTCCTCGGGTACCCGCATCGTCGGTCGTGACCTCGTCGAGCCGCCCCTGGACATCCAGGCCTACCCCTCACCCATGGCCTCGTTCCGTCACTACACGACCGACCTGAAGGACGAGACGCTTCTGACCGTCTCTAACCTGCCTGAAAACCAGCGGGTGCGCATCGCTGCGATGGACGTCTACGACGGCACGACCTTCGGAATGTCCGAGAACCGTGGCGACGGGCACTCCGGTTATATCCCCGTCGAGACGACCATCCCTGGACGCGCTGAAGGGGATTCGACCGTCACCGTGTCGGCCATCGGCATGTCGGGCCCGTGGGTGCCCGTCCTGGGAACGCCCTCGCAGATTACGTTCGTCGGGGCGGACAGTGGTGGGCAGCAGGACGGCCTCTTCGTTGACACGTGGGGAAACGCGGCGCTGACCACTGGGCGCGCGGGAACGATGACCTACGACGTGCGCACCAGCTTCACGGATCCGGTGCGCGACGAGGACCTCGCCTCCCTGGCGGTCATGCCCAACACGTCCAAGGACACGAACGTGCCCGAAGGCATTGCCGCGAAAGCCACCGACCTGACGCAGAACGCGTCGACGTCGCTTGCGGCCGCCCGCGCAATCGAACACTACCTGTCAACAAACGGCTTCTACCTCAACGAGAACACCCAGTACTCGCGTCCGGGCGTGCGCACCGACCGACTCCAGCGCATGCTCTCCGGGGATGAGAACCTGATCGGTGACGACCAACAGTACACGGCCCTCATGGCCCTCATGCTCCACGAGCTGGGCATTAATGCGCGCGTCGTCATGGGCGCCTACCCGGAGGGCGGCTCCCAGGGGGGTGCCGCGTCCCTGCGAGGCTCCGACATTCGTGCCTGGGTGGAGGTCGAGTTCGCGGGCGGCATTTGGGCCGTCTTCGACCCGACGCCACCGCGTGACCATACGCCGCAGACGCAGGTCCCCAAGCCTCGGTCCGTCCCGCGTCCGCAGGTCCTGCAGCCGCCGGATCCCCCGGAGGCTCCCGCTGAGCTGCCGCCGACGACGCGCGATCAGAACGCTGATCCGGTCAAGCACCCCGACGGAGCTTTCCCCTGGGGTGTCGTCGCAGGCATTGCGGGCGGTATCCTCCTGATCCTGGTGCCTCCGTTGGCAATCCTGGCCTATAAGGCCGCGCGTCGTCGCCGTCGTCGCCGATCGGCTGCCTCCGGTGCTCTCATCGGCTCGTGGGACGAGGTCGTGGACTTGGCCGCTGATTCCGGCCTGGCCATCGAGGTGGGGCGTACGCGCCAGGAGACAGCCTGGTCGCTGGCGTCCCAGTGGGGCCTCGGCGAGCATCCGGGGGACCCGTTCGCACTGGTGACGGGCGAGGTACGCCACGGCGAGGACGGTTCGATCGACTCTGTCGAGGTGGACGAGGCCTCGGCGGCGCGCGGCCACTACGTGATCGACGGGTGGAGCCGCTTCGGCGACGACGTGCCGGCTCCGGTGGTGATCGCACGCTTTGCGGACGTCGCGGACTTCGCGTCCCATGGCGCTTCCCGTGACCGTGCGCGCGCGGCCTGGGTGCAGGTTGGGCAATTGCGTTCCCTGGTTGCCAGTCGCGTCGGCTTCTTGGTGCGCACGCGCCGCGCACTGTCCCTGCGCAGCGTGCGGATGCGTCGTAAGCTTCGCCTGAGCGCGTCAGTCGCGCGCACGATGAAGGAGGAGAGTCAGCAGTGAGCCCAGCTGTCGCGGGTATGCGAGGCCCTGAGATTCCGGGGTTCCGCTGGGTTCGCCCGCTCGGCCAGGGTGGCTTCGCGGACGTGTTCCTGTACCACCAGGAGCTGCCCAGCCGCGACGTGGCCATCAAGGTGGTGCGCGCGCAGGGCGACGAGCGGGGCACGCGTGAGTTGCATCGCGAAGCTGACGCGATGACGCTGCTCGCGGGGCACCCGTCGGTGGTGGAGCTTCACGGCGTCGGCACGACGTCTGACGGTCGCGCCTATCTGGTCATGGAGTACTGCCCGGTCGCTGACCTTCTCACTCAGGTGCGGGCCCGCCCGATGGCGCTGGACAGGGCGCTTGAGACGATGATTAAGATCAGCGGTGGCGTGGAGATGTTCCACCGCCTGGGCTACGTTCACCGCGACATTAAGCCGTCGAACATCATGCTGGATGCCTACGGCAAGCCGGTTCTCGCGGACTTCGGTGTCGCTTCGAAAGTGGGCAAGCTCGAGGTTGGTGCCTTCGATGGGTTTTCGGTCCTGTGGGCGCCCCCCGAACAGCAGGATGTCAATTCGCCTGCGTCCCCGTTGCAGGACGTGTGGGCGCTGGCCTCAACGACGTGGACGTTTATCACGGGTCGCAGCCCGTTTGAGGATCCGATTGGCGATAATTCAGCGGCGTCGATCGCGAATCGAGTTCAACGTGGGCGTATGCGCGGCCTGGGGCGCGCGGATGCTCCCGCTGAGCTGGAGCGCGTGCTGCGTGCCGCGATGGCGGTTGATCCGAGCGAGCGCACGCCCTCGGCAATGGAGTTCGGGCAGGGCCTGCAGCGCGTGCAAAAGGAGATGGGACTTCCTCGCACGGACATGGAGATCAAGGAGAGGCGCCCCAAGGCCACCGCGGCGCCCGTCGGCGCCGATCAGAAGACCCGGCTGCGCGGCGCTCCCGTCATTGATCCGGACAAGACGCGCCTGCGGCCACAGTCCTATTCCTTTGAGGGAGGGGCGGGCTCGGGTGGGGTCGAGGCCGTGGCTGATTCGTGGAAAATCGAGCGGGCCTCGGACGTGGATGAGGCTTCGGGTGGGCGCGTCGCCGAGGAATCGGCGGCGTCCAAGCGGAGTGTTAGCCCTGTGGTCGCCGTGGGGCTGGCGCTACTGGCTGCCGTGATCGCCGCGGGCCTGGTCGTGGGGATGCTGCGCGGTGAGGGGTCTTTCACGCGCATCGCCCCCGACAAGGAAACGACAGCCGCGGCGAACAACCCGGAAGATGCGCTCGGAGCCGCCCCCCCGCCGGTGACGAACCTGACGGGTGAGTATTCCGGGGGTGAGGTGACGTGGACGTGGAGTGCCCCTGATGGGCCGGCGAAGTCTGACATCTCATACTCCTACGAGGTTGTTGGCGCGGTCGGTGAGTCGCGCGGCAGCGTCGATGTGACCACGGTGAGTGTCGAAGGAACGACCGGCGAGAACTGCGTGGAGGTGACGACAGTGTCGCGTTCCTCGGGGCGCATGTCGGACCCTGTGCGTCAGTGCCTGGACGTTCCCTGACCATCTGTGTGTCGCGCGCCGCCGAAGTTCGTGCCCCCGTGTGTTTTGAGATAGTCTGATAATGGCCCGTTGTCCGCGGGTGAGGTTGTTGGGAGAGTGGTGAGCGCCGTGGCGAAAAGTGACCGCGTATCGAAGCTGCTTCGTCGGGCGTTTCGTCGGCTCCCCGCGATCGGCGTCCTGATCGTCACAACGGCGCTCGTTGTCATTGCGATTGTGCACCGCGGCATCGAGGTGACAGAACTGGACGTGGACGATGGTGGCATCTGGGTCACGAAGGGGTCAGACCTGTCCCTGGGACACTTGAACTACGACGCCCTCACCTTTGACGGTTTCGTATCGACCCCGAGCGCGCAGGTTGCTCTGGGCCAGGACGGTCGCACGGTCACCATCGGTGACGACACGACGCACTCCGTGGCATCCGTTGACGTCGCGGCCATGAAACTCGGCGGCGCGACCACCCTGCCCGAGGGTTCCCAGGTGGTTCAAGGCGCAACGACGATCGCCGTCCTCGACGCCTCAGCCGGGTATCTGTGGGTGGGCGACGCCAACCACCCTGACTCCCTCAAGTACGAAGACACGGAGGCGATCGCCGACGGACTTGCCAGCGGAGTCGTGACCGTATCCACGACGGGAACGGTGTTCGCCTACGCTCCGCAGTACGCGACCCTGACGACAGTCAGCCGCGCCGGGGCCACATGGACCGCCTCGAAGAAGACGATCGACGGAATCTCCGCCGGGGATGACCTGACGATCACGGCCGTGGGCGACAAACCCGTCATCTACGATGCGACGACGAACAGCGTCGTTATGCCCGCAGGTCGTTCGCGCGCTTTGAGCGGCGACGGGGTTGCACCCGGCGCGGTCCTGCAGATACCCGGACCCACAGCATCCTCCGTTCTCCTGGCGACCCCCGACTCCCTCGTGAGCGTGCCCCTGAACGGCTCTGCCCCCACGGTGACCCCCGCGCAAGAGGGTGCAAGTATCGCGGGAGTGGCCGCCCCACCGGCCTTCCATCAGGGCTGCGCGTTCGGCGCGTGGGGCGGTTCGGGTGCTGCAATCCGCATGTGCCAGAGCGGTACTCAACGTTACGCGGACGTGGAAAACCTCGCCGCCGCCCAGCACCCGGTCTTTCGAGTCAACCGCACCCGCATTGTCCTCAACGACGTCGAAACCGGCACCGTGTGGCTGCCGGAGCGGGACATGGTCATGATCGACAACTGGGATCAGGACAACCCGGACGACACCCAAGTCGACTCCGAGGACCCTAACCCTGACCTGCTGGAGCAGATCAGCGACCCACAGCGCAACGAAAAGAACACGCCGCCCACCGCCGTTGACGACGAGTTTGGCGTGCGCCCCGGCAAATCCACGCTCCTGCCGGTCCTCCAAAACGACTCCGACCCCGACGGTGACGTGCTCACTGCAGAGGCGACCTCGCAGCCGTCGTTCGGCAACGTCGTCGTCACGCGTGGCGGACGTGCCCTCCAGATCACCGGCGTCGCCGACGACGCGCAGGGATCGGGTTCCTTCACGTATTCCGCATCCGACGGCTTGGCCTCGGCTACCGCGAATGTTTCTCTGCGCGTGCACCCGTGGAGCGAAAACGCGGGCCCCAAGCGCGTCCACGACGCCAACGTGAAACTGGGGTCGGGCGCGCAGATCGAATACAACGTGCTGGCCGACTGGATCGACCCGGACGGGGACCAAATCTTCCTCGAGCGCGCCGAAGGTTCGGAGGGCCTGTCGGTCCAGTTCTCCGAGGACGGAACGCTCTCGATCCGTGACCTCGGAGCGGGCGCCGGGCCTCGTCAAGTGAGCGTGTACGTCTCTGACGGGTGGATCACGACCGAAGGCGAACTGACCGTCCTCGTCCAAGAACCCGGAAACATCGCGCCTATCGCCAACGCCGACTTCTACGTTGCACGCGTCGGCGAACCCCTCATCGTAGCGCCTCTGGCGAACGACACGGACCCTAACGGCGATGTCCTAACGCTTACGAAGGTCTCAACTGCGCCGGCCTCAACGACCCTGGTTCCCGACCTGGAACTGGGAACCGTGACATTCACCGGCTCGCAGGTGGGTTCCTACGAGTTCACGTACACCGTCAGCGATGGGCCGCAGGCCGTCGTCGGTGTCGTCCGCATCGACGTCGTCTCGGGCGATGAGCATGCGGCACCCGTAGCCGAAGACGACATTGCGATCCTGCCGTCGGGCGGTTCCGCCCTGGTAGCCCCGCTGGCCAACGACACGGACCCGTCGGGCGGTGTCCTCGTCGTCCAATCCATTGACGTGAACGCGGGCTCGGGAATCGACGTCGCGCTCATCGACCGTCACCTCCTGCGCGTGACCGCCCCCGCGGGCATCGACGACGTCGTGCGTTTCACCTATACGGTGTCAAACGGTTCCGGGTCGGCCACGGCCTCGGTCGCCGTCATTCCGACGCGAGCGAAGGACGACCGCGCCCCGCTCGAACTGCAAAACGATTCGGCGAAAGTGCGTGTCGGGGACATTGCGTCCATCCAGGTCCTAGCCAACGACCGCTCCCCGTCGGGCCTACAGATGAGCGTCTCGTCCTCCCTGGCGGGCACGGTTGACTCCGAGTACGGGCACGCGTTCGTCACCGGTAACCTCGTGCGTTTCGAGGCGGGCCAGACGACGGGCCGCGTCGACGTCACCTACACGGTTTCTGACACGGCGGGCAACACGGCGAGCGCGACCGCGACTTTCAACGTGATCGGAGCCGAACAGGCGAACTCCGCGCCCCAGCCCAAGGCCCTGACGGCCTGGGCGGCCGCCGGTCAAACAATCCGCATCCCCGTCCCCCTCAATGGCATCGACCCCGACGGAGACTCGGTGACGTTGGTCGGCATCGACCAACCCCCGACGATGGGTACAGCGACGTTGGGCACCGAGTGGATTGAATACACGCCGGGCGAAGATGCGTCGGGAACAGACGTGTTCACCTACACGGTCGAGGACCGACTGGGCCGCCAAGCGAAGGCTCGCGTGCGCGTGGGGGTCGCACCGCCCTCGGATCTCAACCACGACCCCGTCGCCATCCCCGACGTGGTTAAGGCGCGGCCCGGACGCACCATCGAGGTCAATGTGCTGTCCAACGATGTTGACCCTGACGGCGACACCCTCAAGCTGCGTGAGGGTTCCCTTGAGTCCTCGAACTCGCAGGTGAGCGCCTCGGTCGTGTCTGCGACCTCCGTGTCGGTGACGACGCCCGCGGAAACCAACCCCTTCGTCGTCACCTATGTGGTTGAGGATGGGCGCGGCGGCAGTGCGACGGGCCAGCTGACGATCAACGTCGAAGCGGACGCGCCCCTCATGGCGCCGATCGCCCGCGATGACGTGGTTTCCCTGTCGGACGTGCCGCGTGACGGTGCGCCGGTGGAGGTCAGTGTGCTGTCCAACGATGAGGATCCCGACGGTGCGCTCGCTGACCTCACTATTTCATCGAGCGGCACGGGTGTGAGCGCGGACAACACCACCCACAAGGTGACGGTGACCCCGGATAAGGATCGGCGCCTCGTCGTCTATACGATCACCGACCAGGACGGCCTGTCCTCCTCGGCCGTCGTGTCGGTGCCCGGCGCGGAGCGTAAAGTACCCGCAGTCAACCCTTCGCGCGTCCCCATCCGCGTGAAGGCGGGCGAATCGAAGACCCTGAACCTTGACGACTACGTGATGGTTAAGCGTGACGCGCGCGCCTATATTCGCGACACGTCAACGGTGCGCGGGGGCGCCGGACTGACGAACCTGACTGCGGACGAGACGTCGATATCCTTTACGGTCGACCCCACCTACGTGGGTAAGACTTTCATTAACGTTGAGGTTTTCGATGGGCGTGACGGCGACGATTCGGCGACCTCGGCGTCGCTGACGCTGCCGATTACCGTGGAGGCAACACAGAACCATCCTCCGACGATCACGCCGACGATCATTCGCGTCGCAGCGGGCGAGGACACCAGCGTGGACCTGCCCCTCATGGTCAAGGATCCTGACACCCCTGACACGTCTTCGTTCACTTACCGTATCTCCGACGTCCCCTCGGGCATCATGGTGCGAAACGTGACGGATACGCAGCTGTCCGTCAGCGCGGAACCAGGGACGAGGTCGGGGCCCGTCGGGTCGTTGACGCTTAGCGTGGACGACGGCTCGGGAAGCCCGGTTAGTGCGAAGGTGCCGATCGAGGTCGTGGCATCGACGCGCGCACTGATTCAGACTTCGCTCGCGCAGATTATTGCGGACGCCGGACGGACGGTGAACGTGGATCTGACGCAGTACACGACGAACCCGTTCCCGGATACGCCGATCACGATTCAGCGGGCAACCGTTCAGGTTGGCGAGGGGACCGTGGATCCGCAGGGCACGGTCCTGGCCGTGAGTCCGCGGGCGGGATTCCACGGCAATATGGTGATCGTGTATCGCGTCGTTGATAAGACGCTGGATTCCTCGCGGACGGTTGAGGGGCGCGTGTCGGTGACGGTGCGTGACCGTCCGGACGCGCCAGAAAACGTTCAGGTGACGCCCACCGGTGCGGGGCGCGCCAGCGTGTCCTTCACGCCCGGTGCTGATAACGGCGCGCGCATCACCAAGTACACGGTGACCGGCTCTCATGGCGGGTCCGCGGTGTGCGAACAGACGGTGTGCGAGGTCAGTGGTCTGACCAACGGCATCAAGCATTCCTTCACCGTTGTCGCGAGCAACGCCGTGGGGGACTCGGATCCGTCGGCTGCCTCCAGCGAGGTGCTCGTCGACGCTGCTCCCGCGCGCATGGCCGTCCCGACCCTGTCCGCCGGCGACGGCCAGGTCACCGTATCGTGGAGTGCTCCTTCCAATGAGGGGTCCCCGATCACTAAGTACGAGATTTCGCTCAATGGCGGCGACGGCTCAAGCCATCAGGCGTCGGCGGGCGGCGGCGCGACCTCAACAACCGTGTCCGGTCTGACGAACGGCACGAACTATTCGGTGTCGATCGTGGCTCGAAACAGCGCCGACAAGCAGGCCGAGTGGTCCGAGTTGGCGACGGTGACCCCGCACGGTAACCCTGACCCCGCCAGGGACATTACCCTCACGCACGTGGGGTCGGCCCACGACGGTTCGTCGGGCACCGTCGACATTTCATGGAAGGTGGACAGTAGCGGCGGCACCGGGTGGGGGACGACGACGATCACCGTGGATGGGCAGGAAAAGTCGCTCGATGGGGGTGTCACGTCCGCTCGATTCGACGACGTTACCCCGGGTGACCGCGTGAGCGTGACCATCAAGTTGACGAACGCGGAAGGTGACCACTCTTCGGTTTCTAAGGTGTTCTCGCTGTCGACTGTGCCGATGGCGATTGGCGCACCGACTCTGTCGGGGACGGGCCGGGCTGGCGAGCTGAGCGTGAGCGGCCTGCGCAAAGCCGCGGGTAACGGCTTCTCCAGCGATGAGTTGACCCTGCATTACGGGACGAGCGAGGAGTTGTGTGCCAGCGGGCCGACGATCAGCGACGGTGGAACGATTCAAGGGACCGGCACCAGGCCACTCACCTACTACTTCTGCCAGGTCGGAACGGCGACGTCGGGGCGGCCCGTGGCCTCGAGCGCGGTGCCCGCGGTGGGGCAGCCGATCGCGCCTCCGACGCTGTCGGGTGTCACGATCGCGAGCGCCGGTGCCGGAGCGGTAACCATTAACCTCGGCACGATCGAGGCCTACCCGAACGTCACGTCGGTGACGGCGATCGTGAACGGACAGCAGTACGACATGATGGGGATGTCATCCAGGACGGTGACCGGCCTGCCTGAGGGCATCTGGGTCAGCGCAACGGTTGTCGTCAAGAACCCTCAAGGCGAGGCTTCAGTCACCTCCAACACCACGACGACCGGACTTAACGTGTCCGCGAAGTGGGTCGACACCTGCAACTCGGATGTCGCCAAGGAAGTGCCCGGGCAGGCGTGCCACACGTTCAACCTGGTTGCTCCCGGCTTCACGCCGGGTATGTCGGCGACGCACGTATGCAAGGTGAGTTCCGACGTCGATCCGGGGCGCCTGCGCGAGGTCACCGTCTCCGGACCCGAGGTTGCGTCGGGGATCCCGACGCTCAAAGGCTCCCAGGACGAGATGAACGGTCACGTCGTCATTCACAGTTGCGAACCGCGCTGAGAGCCGACGAAGCCTTAGAGGAAACAAACGATGAGAGGAGTGCCATGGCGGCAGTGAACGCTGACTTCGGTTCGACGGGCCGATCGCGCGCCTGGCGAGCCGTCTCCTCGGCGCGCCAGAGAGTAGGCACCCGCCTTCGGGCAATCCCTGGCATGCGCCACATGCTGGAGGCCTGCGCCGTCGTCACTCCCTTCGGGTGGCTGGTGATCGCATCGGCGATCGCTGGCAGTGTGGGTGCTATGGCGGCGGGTTGGGCGGAGTCCTTCGCCCTGGCTATCGTCTGCGTTACCCTGCTGGTCATCGCTATCGTCCTGATCGCAGCGCCCTCCCCGTACCGCGTGTCGCTGCGCCTACCGCAGGAGAGAGTGTCGGCGGGGCAGACGGCGCTCGCAGAGATCCGCGTCGTCAACGACACGGCGCGCCGCGGCGGCACCGAGGTCATTGAGCTGCCCATCGGCGCGGGCGTCGCGGAGTTCGTGGTCCCCGGCGTGTCTTCCCATCGCACGTGGGACGAGTTCTTCTCCGTTGTCACGCGCCGCCGTGGCGTCATCGAGATCGGGCCTGCGCGCACCGTGCGCTCGGACGGCCTGGGTTTGCTGCGCCGCGTGCGTTCCTGGGACAACCCGGTGACCCTGTACGTTCACCCGCGCACGGTCCGCGTGCCTTTCGACGCGACCGGCTTCCAGGTTGATGTCGAGGGCGTGGTGACCGCGAAGCTGTCCAGTTCCGACGTGTCGTTCCACGCGCTGCGCGACTATGAGCCGGGCGACGACCGGCGCGCCGTGCACTGGCAGTCCACGGCGCGCCTGGGCAAGCTCATCGTGCGCCAGTACGAAGAGACGCACCGCTCCCACCACCTGATCGTGCTCGACACGGCCCGCTCCTCATGGGACCGTGACTCCTTTGAGGACGGGATCTCGGTGGCCGCCTCCCTCGCCCTGTCAGGTATCGCAGCCTCACGTACGGTGTCGTTCGCGGCGGGTAAACGGTGGGTGCCCACGACCACAGCGGTTTCGATGCTCGACACCCTCGCATCCCTGTCTTTCAGTGGACGCTCCGACATCACGGCCCGCGTGCGCCGCGCCTTCGCCTCGTGTCCCTCGGCCTCGTATGTGAGCGTCATCGCGCCTTCCTCGGTCAGCGACGAGGAAGCCGCTCACCTCGCGCAGGTTACCCCCAGGGACGTGACCGTCCAGGTGCTGCGCATTAACCCGAAGCAGCGGGCGAGGCGCCGCAGCCTCGAGGGCGGCGTGCTCTTCGACTGCCCGTCGCTGCAAGAATTGGCGCACTTGGTGGGTGGTCTGCGATGACCGTCGACGCTGTGAGCCGGGCCAGGCCCCGCCTGCCCCTCCTGTCTTTCTTTGCGCTCGCCGTGCTCTTCACGGGCCCGGTCCTCACGCACGAGGCCGTGTTCGGCTCGTACGCGGGCCTGATAGCAGCCGGAGCTGGCGTCGGCGTCGGCCTGGGGATTGCTGCGGCTTCGACCCGCTGGTCGTGGGACACTTTGTCCACGCTCGCGGTCGTCCTCGTCGTCTACTTCCTGGTGGGCGGCCCTATCGCGCTGCCGTCGACTGTGCGCTGGGGCGTTGTCCCCACGACGGACACCCTGCTGACGCTCGTGCGCGGCGCTGTGGACTCCTGGAAGGACCTACTGACCCTGACGCCGCCGGCCGCCTCCTACGTGGGTCCCGCTCTTGTCCCGTGGATAACCGGCCTGGTCTGCGCGCTCGCCGCCGGCCTCGTCTCTGTGCGATGGGGCCGCCCACTCCTCGGCGTCCTTCCCATCGCCCTCATGGGCGTCGTGGGCCTGGCCTTCGGCCCGTCCGGGCTGGTTCCGCCCGTGTGGCCGTTCATGGTGTGGGTCGCCGGCGCTTTCCTGTGGCTCGCGTGGGCGTCCTCCCACCAGCGCCTGTCCCTCGGGCTTGACGTGTCCGTTAATCGACGAGGCCGTGGCGGTGCCAGCACTGCGACTGCTTCCACGCGCGGTCCCTCCCGTCAGGCCGTGTTCCGTTCGCGTCGTCTGCTGGCCTCGTCCCTGATGATCGCGCTCGCGGTCGGCGTGGCCCTGCCGGTGACCGCGACGTGGGGGCCGGTGGGCCGACGCATCGTGGCGCGTGAGCTGGTGGAACCGCCGTTCAACGTGCGACAGTACCCGTCTCCGCTGGCAGCTTTCCGTCACTACAAGAAGGATCTGGCTGAGCAGCCCGTCATGACGGTGCAGGGCCTGCCTGCACACACGCGCATTCGCCTGGCGGCCCTCGACGTCTATGACGGGACGACGTTCACGATGAGCGCCCCGAAGACCCAGGCCTCGTCAGTGACGGTCGCGCAACCTGATGGGACGGCGCAGGTGGTGAACGTGCGCAACGGTTACGTGTCGGTGGGGTCCTCGATCCCGCGTGTCGGCACGCAGGCTGACGACTCCACTTTCACGGCGACGATCGAGACATCGGGGATCGTGGGTCCGTGGGTGCCCGTGGCTGGCAACGTGCGTGAGTTGACGTTTAGCGGGGAGAACGCGAGCAGCCAGCAGGAAGGCCTGCGTTTTGACATGTGGGCTAACGCTGCGTTGACCACCGGCGTGCCCGCGCAGCCGCAAACGCTGACGGTCCGATCGGATGCGGTTGTGACCCCCACGGACTCCCAATTCGCTGGCGCCACGCCTGTTAAGTTCCACGCGGATACGGATGAACCCTACCCCACGGGTCTCGACGCTTTCATGGCGACGATCGTGGGCAGCGCGTCAACGCCGATTGAAAAGGCGCGTGCGATCGAGCAGTATCTGCACAACGAAGGCTTCTACCTCACGGAAAACACCGACCAGTCGCGCCCAGGACACAATCTCAATCGCCTGTCGACGATGATCTCCGATAGCGGCGACATGATCGGCGACGACGAGCAGTACGCGGCGCTCATGGCGCTCATGCTGCATCAGCTGGGGTGGAACGCGCGCGTCGTGATTGGCGCGTACCCGTCGGGCGAGCCGACAGACACGACGACCCTGCTGGGTACCGACATGCACGCGTGGGTGGAAATGGAGTTTTCGGACACGGGCTGGGCCGTTTTCGACCCGACCCCCGACAAGGACCGCACGCCAGAGTCGAAGTCGCACACGAAGAAGAACTCGCCGCGTCCCCAGGTCCTTCAGCCGCCGGAGCCTCCCGAGGAACCCGTCGAGCTGCCCCCGGTCAACCGTGACCAGGACGTGGCAGCGAAAGAGCCGCCGGGCGCGGGCATCCCATGGCTGATGATTGGCGGTATTTCTGGGGCACTGTTCCTGCTCCTCCTCCCCTTCGTGTTCATCATGGCCCTCAAAGCCAGGCGCACCCGCGTGCGGCGCAAGGCTTCACCCGGCGTGGCCCTCGTGGGTTCGTGGGACGAGGTTGTCGACATGGCGATAGACGCGGGTGTGCGCGTGCGCGCCGATCAGACGCGTCAGGAGACGGCGTGGGCTTTAGCGTCGTTCTGGAAGCTACGTGAGGGCCAGGATGACGAGGTGCCGGAGGGTGAGCGCGTCGCGTCCCAGGCGTCGACATCTGCCCTCATTCCCGGCTGGACACTGTTCCGCGAGACAGTCCCGATGACCGTGGCGATCGCTCGTCGCGCCGACATCGCTGACTTCGCGGAGGCGACGGGCGGCCCGAAGGAAGCCGAGTCCGCATGGTCGGACGTGGATCAGCTGAAACGCTCCCTGGCGTCCTCCGCGAGCGTGTGGGTGCGCCTGCGCCGCCGTTTCTCGCTGCGTTCGCTGCTGCGCGCGTGGAGCCGCACGCCGGTCGCGCTGAAGAAACAGGGACGAGGCATGGGTCCGGCCACCGATGACGGCGAGGACGTGGATGGTCCCTCGGAGCACACCCAAAGCGTGAGGAGGAAGTCATGACACCGGGAGGCATCGTAGGCCAGGGTCCTCACATTGAGGGTTTCCGCTGGATTCGCGCCCTCGGCTCGGGCGGCTTCGCGGACGTCCACCTGTATCATCAGCAGGTTCCCTCGCGCGACGTTGCGATTAAGATCGCGCGGTCGAACGTTGAGGGTGGCAACGATGCGGTCCGCTGCGAGGCGGACGCGATGGCTCGCGTGTCGAGCCACCCCGCCATCGTCGACCTCTACGGCGTGGGGTCGCTGCAAGACGGCCGCCAGTTCCTGATCATGGAGTACTGCCCGGTCGCCGACATCGCCGATCAGGTGCGGGCCCGACCCATGGATGTGGCTTCAGCCCTGGACATGATGATCCGCATTTCCGCGGGCGTGGAAATGCTGCACCGATCGGGATACGTGCACCGCGACATTAAACCCGGCAATATCATGCTGGACGCCTACAAGGCGCCGGTGCTCGCCGACTTCGGCGTGAGTGCGCGCATCGGTCAGGGTGGCGGCAGCGCCGATGGGTTCTCGGTCCTGTGGGCGCCGCCGGAACAACACGACGGCGCTGCGCCCGCGGAACCCTCACAGGACGTGTGGGCGTTGGCGTCGTGCCTGTGGACGCTGCTCGTGGGGCGCAGTCCTTTCGAGGACCCGATCGGGGATAATTCGACGGTTGCGGTCGCTATGCGCGTGCGTTCGGGGCGTGCGCGATCGGTGGCCCGCGCTGACGTGCCGGTCGAATTGGACGAGGTGCTGCGCGCCGCGATGACGCTCGACCCTTCGCGCAGGACGCGCAGCGCTTTGGCTTTTGCGCAGTCGTTGCAGGGTATCCAGCGTCTTATCGGCCTGCCGGAAACGCCGATCGAGGTGCGCGATGCGTCCCGCGGTTGCGAGCCCGGCCAGCCGAGCGCCTCCAGCGCGGGTGGGTTCCCCGTGCCGATTGCGTCCCAGGATGTGGGGACGAGGCCTCGGGCGACGTCTGCGGCGCAGGATGCGACGATCCGTTCGGGCGCGGGATTTGACTTTTCAGAGTCGGGCGTCGTGCCGGTGGCGGACTCGTGGCACCACCCGCGCAACGTGTCGACGGGACGCGCTGAGGCGGCCTCGTTTGAGGATGAGGAAGAGAGCGTCGGGCGCCGCGTGTCTTTTCCGGCGGTCGTGGCGCTCGTGCTTGTCGCCGCGGTCGTGATAGCTGGCCTGGTCGTGGCAATGCTGACCGGTGGCGGGCATTCGATCCGCATCGACCCAGCAGAATCGCCGACCGCGCGAGGGGAAGAGCCGAACGGGCTGACGGTTCCGCCGGCGGCTCCCAGCGGGCTGAGCGGTCGCCTGGAGGGCGGGTCAATCGTGTGGACGTGGAGTGCACCCGACGATCCGAACTACGCGAGCGACCAGCTGATGTTCCAATACCGGCTTGAACGCCCGGGGGAATCACCGATGGGCGCGTCCACTCCCGTCGCTTCCGTGACGGCGCCGGCGCTACCCGGCGGCGACAACTGTCTGACAGTGCGTACGGTTGTGTCGGCCTCGGGCCTTCAATCGCAGTCAATTAGCGCCTGCGTCGCGGTCGAGTAGCGGCTGCGTCGTGCCCGGCGGTGCCCTTAACGACGCCGCTAGCGTTTGGTGCGGCCCGGCTGACGCAGCCACGACACGACGACCAGGCAACCGAGGAACGTCGCGCATCCCAGCGCGATAGCGACAACAGTGAGGTTTGTGCGTGTGCGAGCCGCTTCACCTGAGGCGCGCTGCGTGACCGGCAGAGTGAGAGGGGTGTCCTGGCCGCTGGTGCCGGTCATCGGGTTGACGGGTCCGTCAATGCGGGCGGTCGCGGACACGGTGATGGCTGCGTAGGGGTTAACCATTCCCCAGCCGACACCGTTGGATCTGGCGGCGGGACTTACGCGCCGCGCGGTGGCCTCGAGACGCCACTTCCACATGGCGGGACCCTCATCGGGGTGAGCAGACGCGACGAGGGCGGCGGCTCCCGCAGCGTAGGCGCTCGCGAAAGACGAACTGCCGGTGGTCTCATTGTTAGCTTCGCCGGTCAGACAGTCGCCGCCGGCGAGCGCCGTGGTGAGCGACGAAATGGAGGGCGCAGCGACGTCGACGTGCACGCCCGAGACTTGCCCACCGTCGGGCACGCCACCGGTCGCGCTGGTTACAGCGAGCGCGTCAGGGTGGGCGGCAGGGTAGCGTGGCACCGTGTCCGTTCCATACTGTTGGACGATTTGCGTCTGCGCGTTGCCCGCCGACGCGACCACGAGGGATCCCTGAGCGGTCGCCGATGCCACGGCCTCGTCGAGTCGAGAATCCTGCTCAATTTGTGATTGGGGGACGACGATGATCTGCGCCCCCTGGCTGGCGGCCCACGCGATTCCCTGCGCGGTTTTTCCAGCGTCAAGCCCGGTCTGACCGTTCTGAGGGTCCTCGTTGAACGTGTCGTACACGCGCACGGGGAGCAGGGCGACGCGCGGAGCAACCCCCTCGAGGGCGGATTGCTCGGGCAGGAGCCGGGAGGCGATAATGCCCGCCACCTGCGTGCCGTGCCCGTAGGTGTCGGTACGCCCATCCCCGCCGGAAGACACCAGGTCAAGGCCCGGCAGGACGATGGAACCGGATGGAAAGCGGGCGGAATCCTCGCCGCGGTCCGTGGAGGGACCCACGGGAACGAAGTGTTTGCTGGACGGGCTGATACCCGAATCGACGATGGCGACGGTGACGTTACCGCCCTTCGTGATGTTCCAGGCGCGTTCGAGATCGAGGCGTTTGTCGGTCGTATTCGCGTAGGTGGCGATGAACTCGGTGCTGGTCAGGCAGCTGCCGGCGTTCGGGTCGGCGGCGGGGGCTAGGATGCTCGCGCGCACGTCGAGGACGTCCGCCCGGGCGGGGGTGGGTCC
>ERZ773254.374-NODE-374-length-25951-cov-29.588083_pt1 | contig 25951 bp, 27 predicted proteins | sample MGYA00580516_ERZ773254 | MGnify/ENA primary metagenome ERZ773254 (study PRJEB29015, sample SAMEA2738158) | human oral metagenome | biome: human oral; feature: human-associated habitat; material: saliva | place: China | collected 2192 ...
CTGCGGCGTCGCCTACCCGCGTGAGGGCAGCGCGCGTCCGGTGTCGATTCGCCAGGGCGAACCCGGCGACGCCGCACAGCTCAGCGCTCTCGCCTCGCGTACCTTCCCCGAGGCGTGCCCGCCCGAGCTGCCGCGCGCAGCTATCGACGCGTTCATTGCCGCCGAACTCGGGCCGGATATGTTCGACGCCATGCTCGCTGACCCGACGCGCCACAGGATCCTCGTCGCGCAGATCGACGCCCACCTCGTCGGCTACACCCTCACCATCGTCGGCAAGGACGCCATCCCACCCGAACTCGTTCGCCCCGGAAAGGTCGAGGCGGACGCCGCCTACCTGTCGAAGTGCTACGTCGACGCGCCGTGGCGGGGCAGCGGCATCGCCGACGCCCTCGTGGAGGCGGCAGCGAGCGACGCCGCCCACTGTGGGCACGCCTCCCTCGCGCTCGGGACGAACCGCGCCAACAAGAAAGCCCAGGCTTTCTATAAGCGCCACGGCTTCCGCAGACGCTCCACCAGGACCTTCGACGTCGGTGGCGTCCTCAACCACGACATCGTCATGGTGCGTGATCTCACCCCGACGGGCGGCGCAACGCTCCCCTGAACAAGGGGTCGCGTGGGATAATTATCAAGATTGTGCGCGGTTAATCCTGCCGCAGGGGGACACCGAGGCGCACGATCGGACGACCGAATGAGCGGGCACAGGCCCGCCCAACCAGGCGCCCCCGACCTGCGGCGAAGGCGTCAAGGAGAAAAAATGCAGAAGCTGGACGCCGTTGATGCGGCTTCGCTGCGCGATGACATCCCGCCGTTCCGCGCGGGCGACACCCTCAAGGTGCACGTCAAGGTTATCGAAGGCAACCGCTCCCGTATCCAGGTCTTCCAGGGTGTCGTGATCGCTCGTCGCGGCCACGGCGTGTCCTCCACGTTCACCATCCGCAAGGTTTCCTTCGGCGTGGGCGTCGAGCGTACCTTCCCGGTTCACGCCCCCACGATCGACCACATCGAGGTCGTCACCAAGGGCGACGTGCGCCGCGCCAAGCTCTACTACCTGCGTGAGCGTCACGGCAAGGCCGCGAAGATCAAGGAGCACCGCTCCGGCAAGGCCGAGTGAGGCCAGCGGCCACGCGCCTTGGCATTTTTCACGGAAAGGCCCGACACCGCGCGCCGGTGTCGGGCCTCGCCGTATCCTTGGAACGTTGACGAATTCAGGAGGAGGACGCATGAGCCCGACCGCAGGAACCGAGCTCGGACCGGTGCATGCTCCCTCGTTACGCGATCGTGAACGCGCCGAAGCGCGCGCCCGGCGTAACCCCCTGGTATGGCTGCGCGAAATCCTGATGATCATCGTCGTCGCACTGGTGATTTCCTCCCTCCTGCGCGCCTTCGTTGTCCAGGTTTTCTGGATTCCCTCTCCCTCGATGCGCAACACGCTGGTCGAGGATGATCGCATCGCCGTGTCTCGCGTGGACGCGTTACGCTCTAATATTCATCGCGGCGATGTCGTCGTTTTCGACGACACACTCGGATGGCTCGGAACGACGTCGGTTACCTCGCCGTCGGCGGCGCGCAGACTCGGGGAGTTCACGGGCTTTGTGCCCGGCGGCGGCGAACAGACCCTTGTCAAACGCGTCATCGGTGTCGGAGGTGATCGCGTTACCTGCGAGAGCGCGAGCGGCAAAGTGAGCGTCAACGGGGTCGAAATCAACGAACCCTACGTCGCCAATGGGCAAAGTCCGTGCGGCGAACGATCATTCGACATCACGGTTCCGGAGGGACACCTGTGGGTCATGGGCGATAACCGTTCAAACTCCGCGGATTCGCGCTATCACATGGGCGAGGGGCAGTCGCCTTACGTGCCCGTGTCCTCGGTCGTGGGTACCGTCCAGGCAGTGATCTGGCCAATCTCGCGCTGGTCGAGTGACGTCGGGCATCCGGAGGTGTTCTCCTCCGTCCCCGACCCATCATGATTACAGCCTCACGCGATCTTGAACTCTCCCTCGCGAAGCGGTGGGGAGTCGTCGCCGGCATGGACGAAGTGGGACGCGGCGCCCTAGCCGGCCCCGTCGCCGTCGGTGTCGCCCTCATCGGTGCAGATGCGCCGCCCGTACCCGAGGGACTCACCGATTCCAAGGCACTGACCGCGCGCAGACGCGAGAGCCTCGTCAAGCCCATCCAGGCCTGGGTGCTAGCGTCGTTCGTCGGCTACGCGTCCCCACAGGAAATCGATCAATGGGGGATTATCGCTGCCCTGCGCCTCGCCGGACGACGTGCCCTGGCCGAGGTCGCCAGCCACGGCCTCGTCCCCGGAGGCGTCCTATTGGATGGATCACACGATTGGCTCAGTGCCCCCGTTGATCTATTCGGGACACTCGACGGTCCGGATGACCCTTTCGGCGTTGACCTGCCCGTGCACATGCAGGTCAAAGCTGACCTAACGTGCGCGGTCGTCGCCGCCGCCTCGGTTCTCGCCAAGGTTTCGCGTGATCGCCTCATGAGTGAGGTGGAGGACCCCGGATACGGGTGGGCCTCCAACAAAGGATACGGTTCGGCCGCGCATGCACGTGCCATCGCGCACCTGGGTGTCAGCGATTTTCATCGCCGCTCGTGGAAGATGCCGACAAACCCCACAAAGTAGGGCGCGCCGGGTCAGCTCGGCGAGATGCAGCGACGTGCCCGGCATGATGGGTCCGTGAGCGAAGAAATCGAAGGTTACGAAAACAACCTGGAGCTGGAGCTTTTCAAGGAGTACCGGGACGTCATCGGCTTGTTTAAGTTCGTTGTGGAAACTGAGAGGCGCTTCTACCTGTGCAACCATGTCGATGTCCAAGCGCGACCGGTAGGAGGGGACGTGTTTTTTGAACTCACGCTCACCGACGCGTGGGTCTGGGACATCTATCGCTCGTCGCGTTTCGTGCGTTCGGTACGAGTCATCACCTACAAGGATGTCAACGTCGAAGAGCTGTCAAAGCCCGAGCTTGACATCCCCTGACTCTCCATATCCACAGGCCCGCCGTTGCTGCGGGCCTATCCACAGCCACTATTGTTCGCCGCCCCCTATCCACAGGGGGCGGTTTCCGCGTTGAAGGGCCGTCTATCCCCGATGCAGTGTGGTGGTGGAGGTGAGAGAACATGGAATACTCAACACGGCCCGATCGGAAGGTCTTGGGCGCGGCCGGGGAATATACGGCACGCCTCATGATCGAAGAGGCTGGACTGCGGGTTCTGGAATGCAATTGGCGCGATGGAAGACGAGGTGAACTCGACATCATCGCACTTGACGACACTGACTCGGCTCAAGCGTGGACGGTGATCGTTGAGGTGCGCACCCGGGTGGGACGGGGGAAGGGCAGCGCGTTAGCCTCAGTCGATCCGCGTAAAGTCGCTCGTCTTCGTGCGCTCACTGGAGCGTGGTGTCGGCAACGAGGCCATCTCGGGTCTCGGGTCCGCATCGACGTTGTCGCCTTGACCCTTAACGCGCGGGCACTGCGCGACTGGCCGACAGCACCGGGATCCGGCGTGGACCTGCGCACACGTGGGGCACAGGTGGACGCGCTGGCCGAAGCAAGCCAGCGGAGCCGTGGACCTGCGCACACGTGGGGCACAGACCTTATGGCTGCGAGGCGTGCAATGAACGGGCCGGGTCTTGCCCGCACCTACTCAATCAGTGTCGTCGGCATCGAAGGGCACCTGGTTGATGTCGAAACCTACGCGGGGGCGGGGCTTGTGGCCTTTACACTCGTGGGCCTTCTGGACACGTCGGTTCGTGAGGCTCGCGATCGAGTGCGCGCGTCTTTCGAATCGTGTGGCCTGGACGTGCTGGATCAACGCATCACCGTCAATCTCTCTCCAGCTGGCATCCCCAAATCCGGCTCGGGCTTTGACCTGGCCATCGCTTCGTCCATCGCGCTGGCCACTGGCTTGGTTTCTCCGCTGGCCTTCGAGGACAGTGTAATCATCGGTGAACTCGCACTGGACGGCAGCATTCAAGCCGTCCGCGGGGTGCTACCCGCTGTTCTCGCCGCCCGCTCACGCGGGGTACGCCGCGTCATTGTCCCAGCCTCATGCGCCAGCGAAGCAAACCTTGTTACCGGTATCGAAGTTATCAGCTTTTCGCACCTGGCCGATCTGATCTCCTGGGGTGGGGGACAAGCGCTCAAAGCTCCGTTCCGCGGACGAATGGGAACGCGCAAGGTCGTTCGCTCTGTGGATGCGCAGCCTCCGCTCGACATGGCGGATGTACGTGGACAACCAGAGGCTGTCGCAGCAATGGAAGTCGCGGCAGCGGGGGGCCATCACGTCTTCCTCCTCGGAGAACCCGGCTCTGGCAAGACGATGCTGGCCTCGCGCCTTCCCACGATCCTGCCGAACCTTGACCCGGACACCGCACTGGTGACCACCTCCCTGCATTCCGTTGCAGGGCTAGTACCAGCTGGTGTCGGTCTGGTCACACACCCGCCCTTCCAAGCCCCCCATCATTCCGTCACCATGGCGGCCCTCATCGGCGGAGGATCGCGCACGCTCACGCCGGGCGCTGCCTCGCTGGCCCACGGCGGAATCCTCTTCCTCGACGAAGCCGCGGAGTTCGCTCCCTCGGTCCTCGATTCCCTGCGTGAACCCCTCGAGACGGGGGTCGTCAACCTGCATCGCTCAGGAATCCACACGCGCTACCCCGCCTCGTTTCAACTGGTAATGGCCTCAAACCCGTGCCCGTGTGGAGGACGCAAGGGTGGCCGACGATGTACGTGTTCCTCCATTGCAAAGAGGCGATACATGGCGCGCCTATCCGGCCCACTGCTCGATCGCATGGACATCCGTATCGACGTGCACACTCCGACGCGAGCCGATATGGCTGTAGGCACAGTGCACGATTCTGCCGCCATAAAAGGCCGTGTCTGTGAGGCGCGTGAACGCTCGCGGCATCGTCTTGCCGCGACTCCGTGGGTCTGCAACGCGCAGCTGCCAGGCGCGTGGATCAGGCGTCATAGCGGCATTGATGCGGGCCTGGTGGCCTACCTTGACCGACTCGTTGATGCCGGAGAGTCGTCGATGCGCGGCATTGACCGCATGCTGCGCCTGGCATGGACGCTGGCTGACTTAGAAGGCACCCGCCGCCCAACACTCGACCATATCGTTGCAGCACAACAGCTGCGGAACGGACACGATCATGACACATGACGCTCACACATGGGAGGCCGCCTGGTGGTCTGCCGTGGCCGAACCAGCCGAAAGCTCAGCACGTGTCGTGCGCACACTGCTCGGAGACCGTGCGGGACGCGAATGGCTCCAGAAAGATTGGAAAGGCGTGCCCCGCGAATTGAACGCCTACGGACACGTTGACTGGCACCACCAATGGGGTCGGTGGCGCGAGCGAGCATTGTCGGTCGATGCTGACCGCGACCTTGCGCGCATCGAGCGCGCCGGCGGTTCCCTGATCACCCCCTCCGATCCCCGGTGGCCTTCGCAGCTGTCGTGCCTCGGAGACAACGAACCTCTCGGTCTGTGGGTGCTCGGAACCCTACCTGAAAGTGCCCGGAGTGACGGACATGTGTCGATCGTCGGCGCTCGCGCCTCGACAGGAGCCGGGGGCAGGTGCGCGCGCAACATTGCCTACCACCTGGCGCGCGTCGGCTACACCGTCGTATCGGGAGGAGCTATTGGTATCGACATCGAAGCACACCGCGGCGCGCTTGCGGGTGGCGGTGCGACGGTGTGCATCCTGGCCGGTGGTGTCCTCAACCCTTACCCGGCGAGTCACACGGAGGACTTCCGCGCGATGATCACGGGCGGAGGGGCGCTCATCTCTGAGGTGTCTCCCACGGCCAGACCCGCGAAGTGGCGTTTCCTCACTCGTAACAGGCTTATCGCGGCCTGGAGTGCCGCAACGATCGTTGTCGAGGCCGGGGCACGATCAGGTGCTCTCGCAACGGCACGCTGGGCAATGGTTAGCGGACGCGAGCTGGGAGCCGTTCCAGGGGCCGTCGATGCCTCCATGTCGGTTGGATGCCTCGAGCTGGCGCGTAACGGCGCGACGATCATTCGTGACGGGAAAGACGCCGCGGAACTGGCCGGTCCCATTTCGGTCGATAGCGAGACACCTCTGTTTGGTATGCCGGTTGAGGAGGACCGCGGAATCAGCGCGCTGGCTTCCATTCCGCGTCGCGTGTGGGAGGCACTGCCTCGTAGTTCGCCGGCTGACGTGGCGGCGATTTGCGTGTCCGCGGGACTCGAACGAGGCGAAGTTAACCGCGCCCTGATGGACCTGTCAGTGGCCGGACTTGTCACGAGTTCGACCCGTGGGTGGGCACGCAGACCGGGACCTGACACCGTAGGATGAGCGCATGAGTGAGTCCGTTGGCGATCAGTGGGGGAGATACTTGCGCCTGAGCCGTCGGATGAGCGAGCATACCGTGGACGCCTATCTGGGAGACCTGCGTTCGCTCCTGGAATTCCTCGGGCTTAGCCCGGATGCGTCGGTCGTTCAGCTTCGAGCAGTGCTCACGCAGCGTCGCATCCGTTCGTGGCTAGCAGACACGCTGGCCAGAGGGGGTGCCCGCTCAACGATTGCTCGCCACACTGCTGCCATCCGTAATTTCACAGCGTGGGCGGTGCGGGAGGAAATCCTGGCCAACGACCCTGCGGCGGCGCTCACGAGTGCGCGTGCCGACCAGCGTCTGCCGGTGCCTCTCGACGAATCGGACGCGCGCGCCCTCATTAATACGGCACGCGACGAAGCACTCGGTGGCAGCCCTGCCAAAATGCGAAGCTGGGCGATCCTCGAGCTAACCTACGCGTGCGGACTTCGTGTCTCCGAGGTGTGTGCCCTTGACGTGTCCTCACTGAACCGTGATGCGCTGACAGTGCGCGTCCTTGGGAAGGGGAACAAGGAACGGGTGGTGCCCTACGGTCCTCCTGCGGCTCGGGCGCTTGATCACTGGCTCGTGCGCGGTCGGCCTCAGCTCATGGGGGATACCAGTGGTAACGCGTTGTTCTTAGGAGACCGAGGGGGGCGCATCGATCCGCGTGTCATACGCACAATGGTCCACAAAATGGCCGCTAGAGCGGGCGTGCACGACATTGCTCCGCATGGGCTGAGGCATTCCACGGCGACTCACCTCCTCCAGGGAGGGGCTGATCTGCGTGCCGTTCAGGAAATGCTGGGGCATGCGTCGCTGTCGACAACCCAGCGGTACACGCACGTCGACACCGCCAGGCTGAGCACAATCTACCAGCGCGCTCATCCGCGCGCCTGAGGCGTCCGCTGGCTCTACCCGTCCCAGGGGAGGAGCCGAGGTCTTGTCACCGTCAGGCGGATCGGATCGACGTACGTTTTCGGCCCGATTTTCGCTCCCCAGTGCAGAGTTTCCGATTCCTCCTCGACGAGGCCGATCTGCGAGCCCTTCGTGACGGTATCTCCGACGTTTACGCTCGGCGTGACCGGAAGATATGTCGACCAAATGGTGCGCCCGCGCACATCGTGCTGGATCGAGACGACCCAGTGTCCGCCCACTTGGCCCGCAAACGTTACCGTGCCGGAATCACACGCGTGCACGGGTGAGCCGCCCGGATATGCCAGGGTGACGCCGCGCCTACCTGGCAGCCAATCGTGGACGGGCGCAGCGAAGGAGGACACAACGGGAACGGGTGAGCCGCTCGGCCACTGCCAGCGCTCGCCACGGCGCGCAGATCGGGCGGGCATGCACACGACAAGCAAGAGGCAGCACGACACACATGCGGCGAGGACAGCGCTCAGCCGACGGTGGTAACAACGTAATGAACTCATCTCTTCACTCTGCGTTCGCCACCAGGCCGAATCCACCCGAACGAGTAAGCCTGTGCACAGGCTGCGACAGGTCCGGGTCCCTGTGGATAGCGGTCAATGCCCACTTCCGACTGTGCGTGACGGAGACAACCAACCCACGCCTCGTTCATCGACGTGAAAGTCAGCACACTCACACCCCTCCCGTGATCAGACAACGAGTGCCTGTGCGGTAACATTGTTGGGCACTTGCCTTGTGCAGGTGACTTCGCGTGCCATTTATCGCTGTCCGCACGAAACCGAGAAGGCAGTGAGGCGTGGCGGCTTCGGTCCCTTCGGGGATGGTCGCTGGTCATGGCACCAGGGTGCGCCAAGCGCACAGAAAACCGATAAACCCGGGGGAGACCCCACTGATCACTCGCGACTTGCGGGGAAAGGACGAACCATGGCGATCGTTACCATGCGTCAGCTCCTCGAGTCCGGTGTCCACTTCGGTCACCAGACTCGCCGTTGGAACCCGAAGATGAAGCGCTTCATCCTCACCGAGCGCAACGGCATCTACATCATCGACCTGCAGCAGACCATTGCTGACATCGACATCGCCTTCGACTTCGTGAAGCAGACCGTCGCCCACGGCGGCACCCTGCTCTTCGTCGGCACCAAGAAGCAGGCCCAGGAAGCCGTGGCCGAGCAGGCCCAGCGTGTTGGCATGCCCTACATGAACCACCGCTGGCTCGGCGGCATGCTCACCAACTTCTCTACCGTTGCGACCCGTCTGCAGCGCCTGAAGGAACTCGAGCAGATTGACTTCGATGATGTGGCCTCCTCCGGTCACACCAAGAAGGAACTGCTCATGATGCGCCGCGAGAAGGACAAGCTCTCGCGCACGCTCGGCGGCATCCGTGACATGACCAAGGTTCCCTCGGCGGTGTGGATTGTCGACCCCAAGAAGGAACACCTCGCGGTTTCTGAGGCTCGCAAGCTGCGCATCCCGATCGTCGCTATCCTCGACACCAACGCTGATCCGGACGAGGTCGATTACCGTATCCCCGGCAACGACGACGCCATCCGCGCCGTTTCCCTGCTGACCCGCGTGGTCGCCGACGCCGTCGCCGAGGGCCTCATCGCCCGTTCCGACGTGCGCAAGGGCAAGGGCGAAGAGACCGCCGCTGAGCCGCTGGCCGAGTGGGAGCGCGAGCTCCTCGAGGGCGAGATTCAGGCTGACGAAGCTGTCGCCGCCGAGGTCGCCGAAGAGTCGGCCACCAAGCAGGACTGAAGTTTTTACTGAGAGGAATCATCCGATGGCGAATTTCACCGCTGCAGATGTGAAGGCGCTGCGTGAGCAGACCGGCGCCGGCATGATGGATGTCAAGAAGGCTCTGACCGAGGCTGACGGCGACGCCGAGAAGGCTCTCGAGATCATCCGCCTGAAGGGCCTGAAGTCCCTGTCCAAGCGCGAGGGCCGCCAGGCCTCCGCCGGCCTGCTGGCCGCTCAGACCGACGGCACCGTCGGCGTGCTGGTCGAGGTCAACTCTGAGACCGACTTCGTCGCCAAGAACCAGAAGTTCATTGACTTCTCCAACGAGGTCCTGGCCGCCGCGGTCGCTTCCGGCGCCGCCGACCTGGACGCGCTGCTCGCCGCACCCATGGGTGAGGGCACCGTCAAGGATCGCCTGGACGCCTTCGCCGCCGTTATCGGCGAGAAGCTGCAGGTTGGCCGTATCGTGCGCGTTGAGGGCGAGAACGTCGACCTCTACCTGCACCAGACGAACCCCGACCTGCCCCCGCAGGTTGGCGTCTTCGTCGTCACCGATGCCGCTGGCAAGTCCGTTGCGCACGACATCGCGATGCACGTCGCTGCCTACATGCCCGCGTACCTTGACCGCGATTCGGTTCCGGCCGACGTGCTCGACAAGGAGCGCGCCACCCTCGAGAAGATCACGCTTGAGGAAGGCAAGCCCGCCAACATCGTTCCCAAGATCGTTCAGGGGCGCCTGAACGCGTTCTTCAAGGACAACTGCCTTGTCGACCAGGCTTTCGCGCGTGACCCTTCAAAGTCCGTCGGCCAGGTCCTGAAGGAGGCCGGTGCAACGGTGACCAACTTCGTGCGCGTGCACGTTGGCGCCTGATATGAGTCTCTCGTCAGCTTGCTGACAGTTGGAAGCGGCTCCGCCTAACGGCGGGGCCGCTTCCCTTTTACCAGGTAGTATGGTTCCGAACCGTTCCGCCCGCCCTGGGCCGTCATAAAGGAGAAGCGTCATGTCGACGAAGCGCCGCGTTTTGCTCAAGCTTTCCGGAGAGGCATTCGGAGGTGGGTCGATCGGCTTGGATCCCAAGGTCGTGCGAAACATTGCTGAGCAGGTGGCCACGGCGGTGCGTGAGGGCGTGCAGGTCGCGATTGTTGTCGGGGGAGGCAATTTCTTCCGTGGGGCGCAGCTGGCGCGTGAGGGCCTCGAGCGTTCCCGCGCGGACTACATGGGCATGCTCGGAACCGTGATGAACGCTCTCGCCCTGCAGGACTTTATCGACCAGGCCGGTGTTCCTGCGCGCGTCCAGACTGCGATCACGATGGCGCAGGTTGCTGAACCCTACCTACCGCTGCGGGCGATTCGTCACCTGGAGAAGGACCGCGTTGTCGTGTTCGGCGCAGGCGCTGGCCTGCCCTACTTCTCGACGGATACCGTCTCAGCTCAACGTGCCTTGGAAATTCACTGTGATGAACTGCTGGTTGCCAAGAACGGTGTGGACGGCGTCTATGATGACGACCCGAATAAGAACCCCAACGCGCATCGTTTTGACACGCTGACCTACTCGGAAGCGTTGCGTCGTGACCTGAAGGTGATCGACGGATCGGCTTTGGCTCTGTGTCGAGATAATGGACTCACGACGCGTATCTTCGGTATGAGCGGTGACGGAGCCGTCACCCGCGCGCTGATGGGCGCTGAAATCGGTACCCTAGTGACGGCGTGATATAACCTTCACAGACCACTGACGTTAAGGAGCACATAGTGATCGACGATATTCTCCTCGAGGCTGAGGACAAGATGGACAAGGCTGTCGAGTCGGCCAGGCACGAGTTTACGAACATTCGTACGGGACGAGCGACATCCGCGATGTTCGAGCAGTTGCCGGTGGACTACTACGGCGCGCCCACACCGATGCAACAGCTCGCGAGTTTCCAGATTCCTGAGGCTCGTACGGTCCTGATCTCTCCCTTTGACCGCACTGCGACGCAGGAGATCATTCGCACGCTGCGCGAGTCCGACCTGGGTGTGAACCCCACGGATGACGGCAATGTCGTGCGCGTGGTCCTGCCCGCCCTCACTGAGGAGCGCCGTAAAGAGTACGTGAAGCAGGCTAAGAGCAAGGCAGAGGAAGGCCGTGTTTCTGTGCGCGGTGTGCGCCGCAAGGCAAAGGATCAGCTTGATCGTCTGAAGAAGGATGGCGAGGCTTCTGAGGACGATGTTGAGCGCGCAGAGAAGAACCTTGATGCGATGACGAAGTCACACACGGAGCAAATCGACAAGATGCTCGCGACGAAGGAAAGCGAATTGCTGACGATCTGATGGCGTCAACGGATCCTTCACTGCTTGCTCGCATTTTCTCCCCGGGCCCCACACGCGACGATCATCCCGCGAGTGGGGCGACGGGGAAGGCCGGGCGTAATCTTACGCAGGCGATCACAACGGCTGTTGTCCTGATCGCCGCCGTTGCGGTCCCCCTGTTTACGTCGCTTTCTGCGTTCGTCGGGGTGATCGGTTTTGTCTGCCTGATTGGCATTTGGGAGTTGGCGGGTGCGTTCGCGCGCATGGGCATCACCCTGGCTGTGACTCCTCTGTACGTGGGCGCGATCGGTATGGTGACGTGTGCCTGGTGGCTGGGCAGCGAGGGTATGCTTTTCGCCCTGTATATCACCGTGTTCGTCTGTGCGGCGTGGAGATTGCTCGATCGGCGCCGTGCGTCGCGCATGAGCGATGTCGTTTCGACGACGTTCACCGCCGTGTACGTGCCTTTCTTGGCTTCGTTTGTCGTGCTGATGCTGGCTGCGTGGCGTAATCCGTGGGTCTTCGTGGTCTTCGAACTGATGGTCATTGCCAACGATACAGGCGGCTGGGCTGCCGGAGTGATGTTCGGGAAGCATCCGATGGCTCCTGCGTTGTCTCCGAAGAAGTCGTGGGAGGGTTTTGCGGGTTCCGCATTGACTGCTGTCGGCGTTGGGTGCGTCGGTCTGTGGCTGCTGGGTGCCGCCTGGTGGTGGGGCATTATTGCTGGCGTGTCGATTGCTTTCGTTGGAACGATGGGAGACCTGACGGAGTCTCTTGTGAAGCGTGAGGCTGGCCTCAAAGACATGTCGCAGCTTCTGCCTGGGCATGGTGGTGTTCTCGACCGAGTGGACGCGCTGCTGATGAGTGCGCCGGTCGCTTACTTCATTTTTGCGTGGGCGCTGCCGGGTATTTCTTGGGAGTCCAGTCATTGAGCCAGTTGACTAAGGGGTGCCGCGCACCGCAGGGTTTTGATTCCGACGTTGCCACAGCCTCGTCTGCGTCCCGCCGGGGGACACGCCGCGAGGTCCGTCCGACGGACCAGCCGCCGGAGGGTGCGACGCATGAGGGCGCTAAGCCTGTTCTGTCTTTTACCGCTAAGCGCAGGGGTAAAGCTCCGTCGCACTTGGCGGATTTGGATGCGGCTGGGCGTAAGCAGGTGCTGAAAGACTTAGGACTGCCGGCGTTTAGGGCTGATCAGCTGTCGCGTCATTATTTCACTCACTTTGAGGCGGATCCGGAGCGGATGAGTGACATCCCAGCTGGTATGCGCGCGCAGGTGCGTGAGGCGCTTCTGCCGGTGCTGGTGTCGAAGGTCGTTTCACTTCAGGCTGATGGTGGTCGAACGATCAAGGACCTGTGGAGTCTGTATGACGGAGCCCAGGTTGAGTCGGTCCTGATGCGCTACCCGCACCGCACGACACTGTGTGTCTCCTCTCAGGCTGGCTGCGGGATGGCGTGCCCGTTTTGTGCGACCGGGCAGATGGGGTTGACCCGTAACTTGTCGACGGCTGAGATTGTCGATCAGGTTCGTTATGCGCAGGCTTCGTGCCGTGACGGTGTGCTGGCAGGCGGTCCTACGACGCTGTCGAACGTTGTTTTCATGGGTATGGGTGAGCCGCTCGCTAACTACAAGACCGTCGTTGGTGCGCTTCATCGCTTGATTGATCCGGCTCCCGAGGGTTTTGGGATGAGTGCTCGCAACGTCACGGTGTCGACGGTTGGTTTGGTTCCTGCTATTAGGAAGCTGGCGCGGGAGGGGCTGGCGGTGACGCTGGCGGTGTCTTTGCACGCCCCGGATGATGACCTTCGTGATGAGCTGATTCCAATCAATTCGCGGTGGAAGGTGGGGGAGCTTTTGGATGCTGCTCGCGCTTACTTTTTGGCGACGGGGCGACGCGTATCGATTGAGTACGCTCTTATTAAGGACATGAATGATCAGGAATGGCGTGCTCAGTTGTTGGCGGATGAGCTTAATAGACGAGGCCATGGCTGGGTTCACGTGAATCCGATTCCTTTAAATCCGACGCCGGGTTCCATTTGGACGGCGTCGACCAGGCGTGCTCAGGATGCGTTTGTTCAGTGTCTGCGCGACAACGGGATTGCGACCTCTATCCGTGATACGCGTGGGTCTGATATTGATGGTGCGTGTGGTCAGTTGGCAACGGCGGTGGCCCAGGGTAAGCGGGTCACCGGAAAGGGGCAGGTGTGATGGTGGCAGAGTTTTCGCGTACTTTTTTACGTGAGGGGTACGACATGAGCGAGGTTCGCGCGTTTCTCGCTGATGTTGAGCGCACTCTCGCGGGTCAGGCGACGGATGACGAGCACATCGTGACTGCTCAAAAAGCGACGGAGATCGAGTTTTCTGTTAAGTTCCGGGGCTTTGACATGGAGCAAGTCGATGCTGAGATTGATCGACTGATTGGCGTTTTACGTGGGCTGGATCGTGCGCGTGAGTGGGAAGGCGAGCGAGAGGATGACAGGGAAGCGAGTGCTGATGCCTCGGCCGCTGGTGTGGGCAAGCTCGCAGTGGCGTCTGCGGCCTCGTCCGCATCCGTCCAGCCCCCGTCCGCATCCGTCCAGCCCCCGTCCGCATCCGTCCAGCCCCCGAGTGTGGCCGGGGTCCCTGCGCCTGACGTTGGTGTGCCCGTTCCTGATGCACAGCAGGCGGGGACCCTGGCGGCTCCGGTGTCCATGCCCTCGCGCGAGTCGTTCGTCGTCCCCGTTCACAGCTCGGATGTGGGCGCGTCACTCGTTCCGGGGGCTTTCAAGGCGGACCGCGTGCGTGATGCGTTGGTGGACGATTCGCCGATCACGACTGTTGTGGATCAGGTGGCCGCGCAGTTTGGCACCCAGGAGGCTGTCGATGAGATTCTTCGTTCCATGACTCAAGGTAAGGAGCAATGATGGCTGAGTTCCCTAAGGTTGGTTTTTTCTCGAAGGGCTACCACCGCGGTCAGGTTGATGCGTTCTTTGAGGATGCGCGCCGGGCGTACGAGGGTGGTGTTCCTCCCGAGCAGTTCAGCGCGGAGCAGGTTCGTTTGGCGACGTTCGAACTCACACGCCGTGGTTACGACATTGAGGCTGTGGACGGGGCGATGAATCGCTTGGAGGCGGCGTTCGTTAACCGTGACCGCGCTGATTCTGTGGCGGTTGAGGGTGAGGCTGCATGGTATGACCGTATCGCTGATCGCGCGACTACTCTGTATCCGCGCCTTCAGCGCCCCCGCGGGGAGCGTTTTGCTCATCCCACTAGTGGGCGCGGTTATGACTGCGAGGCGGTAGATGATTTGCTTGACCGCATTGCCGCTTACTTCGACGAGGCCGGGGAGCTGACTGCGAATGAGATTCGCATGGCGACCTTCCGCCCTAAGCGTGGCAAGAAGGCTTACGCCGAGGGGCCGGTGGACGCCTACCTGGGGCGCGCGGTCGAGATCTTGCTCGCGGTCGACTGATGTCTGACCATCACGTGTTCGGGGTGGATCCCATCCCCGTTGTTCTGTTGGGCTCGACCGGCTCGATCGGCACGCAGGCCCGCGAGGTCATCGAAGCGAACCGGGGCCGTTTCGACGTGTTGGGTGTGAGCGCTGGCGGTTCGTCGATCGCCGAGCTTGCCGCGCAGGTCCTTGCCTTGAATCCCGCGTTCGTCGGTGTGGCTCGAGACGTGCGCGCGGAACTGGCTGCTGCCGTGGAGTCGATGGGCGGCACGTGCCCGGAGGTGTTCGTCGGCGAGGACGCCTCGGTCGAGGTCGTGTGTGCTTCGGTGCAGCGTGCGGAGGAGCTGTATCCGAGCGCGACTCCCGTGGTCCTCAACGGCATTACGGGTGGCGTGGGGTTGTCGTCGACGCTCGCGGCGCTGCGCTGCGGCGCCCGCCTGGCGTTGGCGAACAAGGAGTCGCTGGTCGTGGGCGGCGCGCTGGTGAAGAACGCGATGCGTTTCCCTGGGCAGATCGTGCCGGTGGATTCGGAGCACTCGGCGATCGCGCAGGCCCTGGCTTCGGGCGTGCACGAGCGCGGTCTGACGTCGCCGGTGGTGTCGGGGCGCTCGGAGGTCGCTGACCTGGTGCTGACTGCTTCGGGCGGGCCTTTCCGCGGTCGTACGCGCGACCAGCTGCGTGGGGTGCGCGCGGAGCAGGCGCTGGCTCACCCGACCTGGGACATGGGGCCGGTGGTGACGATCAATTCCTCCACGCTCATCAACAAGGGCCTGGAGCTGATCGAGGCCCACTTGCTTTTTGACGTGGAGCCGGAGCATATTGTGGCGACGGTTCACCCGCAGTCGATCGTGCACTCGATGGTCACGTGGCGCGACGGGGCGACGACGCTGCAGGCCTCCCCTCCGGATATGCGCTTGCCGATCGCGTTGGGGCTGACGTGGCCCGAGCGCCTCGATGGCGTGGAGGAGCCCCTGACGTGGGGCAGTCCCTCGCGGTGGACGTTTGAGCCGGTGGATGACCAGACGTTCCCGGCGATTGATCTGGCGCGCTTTGCCGTGGGCGCCTCGGCTACGCACCCTGCGGTGCTCAACGCCGCGAATGAGGTGATGGTCGACGCCTTCATCAAGGGCATCGTTCCGTGGCTCGCGATCGTCGACACCGTCTCAGCGGTCGTGGGTGAGCATGAGGGGGTCGCGGACCCCTCGATGGAGGATATTGTGGCCGTGCAGCGCTGGGCGGATCGGCGCGCACGCGAGTGTGTCGCGGCTGGCCAATGGAAGGATTTGTGAGCGTGGGTTCTATCGTCGGTATCGTCGTCATCATCGTGGGGATTTTGGCGTCGGTGGCGTTGCACGAGGTGGGGCACATGCTGCCCGCTAAGAAGTTCGGCGTCCTGGTGCCGGATTATGCGGTTGGTTTTGGTCCGGCCCTGTGGAAGAAGAAGATCGGGGATACGACGTACGCGCTGCGTGCGATTCTGCTTGGCGGCTATGTGAAGATCGTCGGCATGTACGCGCCGGCGCGCCCGGGCACGCGCCTGGTGGGGCGGGGCGGTAAGCCGACGCTCGCTCAGGAGGCTCGCGAGGCCTCGGCGGAGGAGATCCCCGAGGGGCAGGAGCATCGCGCGTTCTACCTGCTCAGTGCGCCCAAGAAGATTGTCGTGATGCTGGGCGGGCCCCTCATGAACCTGCTGATCGCGATTGTGCTCAGCGCCGTGACGATGATCGGGATCGGTGCCCCCACCGCCTCGCGCACCATTGCGGCCGTGCCAGCGACAATCTCTACGTCCTCTGGTGAGGTTGCTTCTCCTGCCTACGAGGCGGGGGTGCGTCCCGGGGACACGGTGGAGGCGTGGAACGGGCAGCCGGTCACTACCTTCGCGGAGCTTCAGCAGGCCGTGGGCGCGACCCCCGAGGGCGAGTCCGCGACTCTGACCGTTGAGCGTGACGGTGGACGCGTGGATCTCACGGTCACGCCGGTGACGGGCGCCCAGGGTGCGCGTTACGTGGGTGTGACAGCGAGCTACGAGTATGTGTCGGCCTCGCCCGCGGATGTCATCCACGCTGACTGGCAGATGTTCACTGGAACGGCTTCGGTTGTTGTGCGTTTGCCCCAGGCAGTGTGGCAGGTGGCTCGCTCGGTGTTCACCGATGAGCAGCGTGACGCGAGTGGCGTTGTGTCGGTCGTGGGCGTGGGCCGTATGGCTGGAGAAGTAACCGGTGATTCGCAGGCGTTGGGTTTGCGTGACACTCGTCAGGTGATAGCTGTTCTACTGAGTTTGCTCGCGTCGTTGAACATGGCGCTCTTCGTTTTTAATTTGATCCCGTTGCCACCGTTGGATGGTGGACACATCCTGGGCGCTGTCTATGAGGGTGTACGGCGCCAGGTTGCGCGTGTGCGCGGCGCACAGGATCCTGGTCCCGCCGACACAGCTCGGCTGGTTCCCCTCACGTGGGTGGTTGGGGGTTTGCTTGTTGCCATGAGTGTGGTGTTGATCGTCGCTGACATTGTCAAGCCCGTTTCGATTGGCTAAGCGGGTGTCGCGCCCGCTGTGGTGGGAGTGGGGAAAGCGACCCTTCCCACGTGGCTGCCGTCCGTGTGGGAAGGATTGGCCCGGGTGCGCGATAATGGGCGGGTGAGTGAAATCAATCTTGGTATGCCTTCAGTGGCTTCGTCGCCGTTTCCGCGCAAGCAGACGCATCGCCTGATGGTGGGAGATGTTCCTGTGGGCGGGGGCGCGCCTGTGTCTGTTCAGTCCATGACGACGACGAAGACGCATGATGTTGGCGCGACGCTGCAGCAGATTGCGGAGCTGACTGCCGCGGGCTGTGACATTGTCCGCGTGGCGTGCCCGACGGATAAGGATGCCGAGGCGCTGCCGATTATCGCGAAGCAGTCCCGTATCCCCGTCATCGCGGACATCCACTTCAAACCGAAGTATGTGTTCCAGGCGATCGAGGCGGGCTGCGGCGCCGTGCGCGTGAACCCGGGCAATATTCGCAAGTTCGACGACCAGGTGAAGGACATTTGCAAGGCTGCGTCTGATCACGGTGTTTCGTTGCGTATCGGCGTGAACGCGGGATCGTTGGATCCGCGCCTGCTGAAGAAGTACGGTCGTGCCACGCCCGAGGCCTTGGTTGAGTCGGCAATCTGGGAGGCTTCCCTCTTCGAGGAGAATGATTTCCACGACTTTAAGATCTCGGTCAAGCACCACGACGTGCTGACGATGGTCCAGGCCTATCGCATGTTGTCGGAGGCGGGGGATTGGCCGTTGCACCTGGGCGTGACGGAGGCTGGTCCGGCTTTCCAAGGCACCATCAAGTCCGTGTCTGCTTTCTCGATCCTGCTCGCCGAGGGCATTGGTGACACGATTCGTGTTTCCCTGTCCGCCCCTCCCGTCGAGGAGGTGAAGGTGGGCACCAAGATGCTGGAGTTTTTGGGCCTGCGCGATAAGACACTCGAAATTGTGTCCTGCCCGTCGTGCGGACGCGCCCAGGTGGACGTGTGGACGTTGGCTGAAAACGTCACCGAGGGGTTGAAGGACTTGAGTGTTCCGCTGCGCGTGGCCGTCATGGGTTGTGTCGTCAATGGTCCGGGCGAGGCACGTGAGGCCGACCTGGGTGTTGCGTCCGGCAACGGCAAGGGTAAGATTTTTATCCGTGGCGAGGTTGTGGAGACCGTTCCCGAGGATCAGATCGTCGAAACACTGATCCGTCGCGCAAACGTGCTGGCTGAAGAACTTGGCCTCGAACCCGGGTCGGGTACCGTTGAGGTTGCTCCCATCGCCACTCCCGATGTTAAGCTTCCGGGCATTGACTGCTGAGAACTCTAAGGAATTTCCGATGCGTTTTCGTACTTTTGTGTGTCTGTCCCTGCTCGGCGGCGCGTGCGCTCTGGCAGCGAGTGGATTCCCGCGTCGCATTGGCCTGACGGCATCGCAGGCTGACGTGTCGCTGCCCGGTGATCTGCTGCTTCCGGGTGCGAATGTCGTCGTTGATCGCGGAGTCTCAATTGATGCCCCCGCTTCCGTTGTGTGGGATGTGTTGGGGCATGCCTTCGAGCCTGCGGATGAGTCAACGATCATTGACATTGAGGACGGGGACCACGTCCTTATGCGGGTGGCCGCACCCTCTGCACCCGAGGGAGCCCCGGCCTCGGGAACGTGCGTGATTGCCCTGCTGCCCCTGTCTCCTTCACGCACCTTGCTTCATATTCGTGAGCGTCACCAGGCCTTCGGGCGCGAACGCGCGCTTGTGTGGGCCGGTGTTGCCGCAGAGTCGCTTTCGTCGCTGTCCATGCTGCGAGATTTGCGCGACGCGTGCGTGGCGCACGTGTCCGGCGCCTGACTCGCTCGATGCCACTGCTCCTCGGCTGGCGCGCTCATCCCCGCGGTGTTGTAGTATCGAGCTACACGCAACGCCGATGGGGATGTTGCGCTCTTAGAAGGAGGGGGATGGGATGGTCCTCAGTTCCGCCGCGCTGCTCGCCGTTGTTGGTCTACTCATTGCGCTCTTGTGGGCATGGGTATGGTCGGGGCTTTTTGCGAGCGCAAGGCGTGTCGCGATGCGCCTGGATCTGCGCGGTGGATCGACCAACGCGGAAGTGAACCGTGTTGTCTGGCCGCTCGTGCCTCTCCTCTCGCTCGTGTGGTTCGTTAGCGCCCACCTGGTGAGTCGCGAGGTTGCTGGCACCGACACGACGGGGTCGTGTGCGCTGCTGCTCGGCCTCTTTGTCGTCATGATTGCGGTTGCGATTCAATCCCTGTACCTGGGTGGGCTTCCTGAGTGGGCGTACCCGGGCTGGATGGCGCGTCGCTATTATGCGGCCCACCCCCATGCGCGCGAGCGAGAGCTGGGGGCCGGTGCTCTGATCTGAGGGGTGGCGCCCTGATGCGGGTTGACACGGCTGTGCCAGTGGCCTTCAAAGCCGCGCGTGCCGTACTCTTGAACCATGCTTCGAAATCTCTCGACTTTCTTCTTGCGGACCCTGCGTGAAGACCCGGCCGACGCCGAAGTCAATTCGCATAAGCTTCTGGTTCGCGCCGGTTATATTCGCCGCTGTGCTCCGGGTATTTACACCTGGCTTCCTCTCGGTCTGCGCACGCTACGCAAGATCGAGGCGATTGTTCGTGAGGAGATGGACGCGATGGGCGCTCAGGAGGTGCACTTCCCGGGCCTGATCCCCGCCGAGCCCTACAAGGCGACGAACCGCTGGGAGGAGTACGGCCCGACGCTGTTCAAGCTCAACGACCGTAAGGGCGGCGACTACCTGCTGGCTCCCACACACGAGGAGATGTTCACCCTCCTGGTCAAGGACATGTACTCCTCGTACAAGGACCTGCCCGCGACGCTCTACCAGATTCAGACGAAGTACCGCGACGAGGCTCGCCCCCGCGCTGGCCTGATCCGCGGCCGCGAGTTCGTCATGAAGGACGCCTACTCCTTCGACATTGACGACCAGGGCTTGGACGCCTCCTACCAGGCTGAGCGTGACACCTACGAGCGCATCTTCCAGCGCCTGGGCCTGCGCTACGTAATCGTCTCCGCGATGAGTGGCGCGATGGGCGGCTCTCGCTCCGAGGAGTTCCTGCATCCCTCGCCGATCGGCGAGGATACGTTCGTGGCGTCCCCGGGCGGCTACGCCGCCAACGCCGAGGCCGTGACGACTCCCGTCCCCGAGGCCGTCGATGCGTCTGGCGTGCCCGCGCCCGTGGAAGTCCCCACGCCCGATGCCCCCACGATCGAGGCGCTCGTCGATCTGCTCAACGTTTCGTACCCGCGCGATGATCGTCCCTGGACCGCTGCCGACACCCTGAAGAATGTCGTCGTGACGCTCACCCACCCGGACGGGCAGCGTGAGCTCCTCGTCGTGGGCGTGCCCGGCGACCGCGACGTCGACATGAAGCGCCTCGAGGCCGCGGTGGCCCCCGCCGAGGTCGAGATGGCGTCGGATTCGGACTTCGAGCCGCACCCCGAGCTGGTGCGCGGCTACATCGGCCCCACGGTCCTGGGCCCCAACTCGCCGAAGCGCGTTGTGGATGAGGAAGGCAACGTCTCCGGTTCCGTGCGCTACCTGGTCGATCCCCGCGTCGTTGAGGGAACCGCCTGGGTGACGGGCGCGAACGCCGAGCAGCGTCACGTCCTGAACCTGGTCATGGGCCGCGACTTCACGGCTGACGGGACGATCGAAGCCGCCGAGGTGCGCGAGGGTGACTTGGCCCCCGACGGTTCGGGTCCCCTCCATCTGGAGCGTGGCATCGAGATCGGCCACATCTTCCAGCTGGGCCGCAAGTACGCCAAGGCCCTGGGCCTGACCGTCCTCGATGAGAACGGCAAGACCCAGGTCGTGACCATGGGCTCCTACGGTATCGGCGTCACCCGCGTCATGGCGGCCCTGGCCGAGGCGAACTGCGACGACAAGGGCCTGAGCTGGCCCGCGCAGATCGCGCCCTTCGACGTGCACGTCCTGGCCACCGGCAAGGGCGACGAGGTCTTCGAGACCGCACAGTCTTTGGGCGAGCAGCTTGACGCGGCCGGCTTGGATGTCCTGGTGGACGACCGCCGTAAGGTCAGCGCGGGCGTGAAGTTCAAGGATTACGAGCTCGTGGGCGTGCCCTTCGGTCTGGTCGTGGGCCGGTCGCTGGCCGACGGCCAGGTAGAGATCCGCGTGCGCGCCACCGGTGAGACGATGGTGGTGCCCGTCGAGGAGGCCGTCGAGCGACTGCGCGAGGCCCACGCGGCGGCCCTGAAGGGGGAGTGACATGGCTATTCGTCCCATCCGCATTATCGGCGACCCGGTTCTGCGCACCGTGTGTGACCCGATCACGGAGATCACGCCGAGCGTGAAGGCTCTCGTCGAGGACCTGCTCGAGGGCGTCGACATGGACGGGCGCGCGGGTCTCGCCGCCAACCAGATCGGCGTGAGCCTGCGTGCCTTCTCCTGGAACATCGACGGGGACATCGGCTACGTACTCAACCCCCGCATCGTCGCACTGAGCGAAGATGAGTACCAGGACGGAGACGAGGGCTGCCTGTCGGTCCCTGACCTGTGGTACCCGACCGAGCGTGCCTGGTATGCGCGCTGCGAAGGCACAGACCTGGACGGCAAGAAGGTTGTCGTCGAGGGCGAGGAGCTCATGGCTCGCTGCATCCAGCACGAGTGCGACCACCTGGACGGCCACATCTACATCGATCGTCTGGATCGCCCGACTCGAAAGAAGGCGCTGCGAGACATTCGCAAAGCTGGCTTCTGAGCTAGTCCCAGCGGTCATAGCGTGAGAACGCGCCGAACAATGGAGTGCATTGTTCGGCGCGTTCCACTATCCTGTAAATACATCGTGTGTGCCGAATAGGCACAGTTCATTGCAACTCGCGGCTACCTAGGACGTAGGGGAAGACGATCCTGACAAAGCCAACAGGAGGAACAATGAGAGGGTCATACACCCGCGGTGTACTTTTCGTGCACTCAACACCGCCCGCTCTGTGCCCGCACATCGAGTGGGCGCTGGGTACCGCGCTCGGCCAGGAGGTTCGCCTCCAATGGTCGGATCAGGAAGCGGCGCCGGGCATGGTTCGCTGCGAGTTTTCGTGGGTGGGACCGATCGGCTCGGGCGCTCGTTTGGCGTCTGCTCTGCGCGGATGGGAACACCTGCGCTACGAGGTGACGGAGGAAGCCACGGCCTCGAGCGACGGCGGTCGCTGGTGTCATACTCCTTCGCTGGGTATCTTCCACTCGCAGATGGACACCGTCGGTAACGTGGTAGTCCCGGAGGATCGTATCCGTGCCGCTATGAAGTCCGCCACCAACTACCAGGAACTGCGCGAGGGCCTCGACCTGGCGCTCGGCCAGGCCTGGGATGACGAGCTGGAGTCTTTCCGCCATGCCGGAGCTGGAGCGCCCGTGCGCTGGCTCAACAACAGGGTGGGCTGATGGGGTCCATCGCTGACCTGTTGGGCGACCAGCTGCGTGCAGGCTTAGCGCAGCTGGTCGATCCCGCGCCGGATGGCGATGCTGTCAGCCCTGCCCAGGCCTCGTCTATCGACGCGATGGGGGAGAGCGCGACCGCGGAGGAACGAGCACGCGAAGCGGCCATGGAGGCTGTTCTCGATGAAAGCGGCATAGACCCAGCGGATGCCCGCGCTGAGCTGACGCTGCGACGGGACCTGGACATGGACGACGTGGCGCTGTACGCCGTCGTTGCGCGCGTCGAACGCGAGGCGAAGGTGGGCTTCAGCGACGCACAGATCGAGGGGTGGCAGACTCTCGGGGACCTACTGGGCGCCGTCGCGAATGGTGCGTGTCATCACTGACGCAAGCGCTCGTTAGGGTAGCGTCAAGGACCTTCCCGAGATTCGTAAAGTGCCTGACAGTCAAGGACTTCCGGCCTACCATGGAGGCGGATCGCCGGGGAGTCCCCGGCTACACTCCTACGGAAGGAACGACGTTGACCCGCACCGAAGAGGACCTGCTCGGCACACGCGAAGTACCTGATGACGCGTATTGGGGCATCCACACACTACGAGCCATTGAGAACTATCAGATCTCTGGCCGAACTATCAATGAAGCACCCGAATTGATTCGCGCATTCGCGCAAGTGAAAAAGGCATGCGCCTTAGCAAACATGCAACTCAAGGCGATGAAGCCTGTGAAGGCTGAGGCAATTATCGCCGCGTGCGATGAGATCATCGAAAACGGTCGCTGCATGGATCAGTTCCCCGTCGACCAGTTCCAGGGCGGCGCAGGAACCTCCGTGAACATGAACGCGAACGAGGTCATCGCGAATCTTGCACTCGAGATTCTGGGAGAGCCTAAGGGGCGCTACGACGTCATTAATCCAAACGATCACGTTAACCGCTCACAGTCGACGAACGATGCCTACCCGACGGCCTTTCGCATCGCCCTGTGGCGCAAGGTGAATCGCCTGCGCAAGGCCATCGACGAGCTTGCCGACGCTTTTGATGAGAAAGGCGCGGAGTTCCGTAACATCCTGACGATGGGACGCACGCAGCTCCAGGACGCCGTCCCGATGTCGCTGGGCAGAGAGTTCTCTGCGTTCGCGCACACGCTGCGTGAGGAGGACGAACGCCTTGTCAACAACGCGGAACTGCTCCTGGAGACGAACTTGGGTGCCACCGCGATCGGCACGGGCCTGAACACTCCGGACGGCTACCAACAGGTTGTTGTGCGCCACCTGCGTCGCATCACGGGAGCGCGTGTTGTCGGCTCCCCGGACCTGCTCGAAGCGACATCCGATACGGGTGCCTACGTGTCCATGCACGCCACGATTAAGCGCAGCGCGGTGAAACTATCGAAGGTCTGCAACGATCTGCGTCTGCTCGCGTCGGGTCCGCGAGCTGGCCTCAACGAAATCAACTTGCCGAAGATGGCGGCTGGTTCATCGATCATGCCGGCGAAGGTCAATCCTGTGATTCCCGAGGTGGTTAACCAGGTGTGCTTCAAGGTGATCGGCAACGACCAGACCGTCACCATGGCGGCCGAGGCCGGCCAACTTCAGCTCAATGTCATGGAACCTGTCATCGCTCAGGCCCTTATTGAGTCGATCAACCTGTTGGTCAACGCCTGCGATACGCTGCGTGAGCGCTGCGTCACGGGAATCACGGCGAACGAAGAAGTGTGCCGCTCCTACGTGGAGAACTCCATCGGCATCGTCACCTACTTTAACGACGTGATCGGCCACCACCTGGGCGACGTCGTCGGTAAGCGGGCTGCGGCCGAGGGTAAGACGATCCGTGAGGTGATCCACGAGATGGAACTTCTCTCCGAGTCCGAGGTGGAGCGTATTCTCTCCCCTGAGAATCTCGCGCACCCGAAGTATGCGGGCAGTGAGGAGGAATAAGCCCTCCGTGGTGCCGTTGTGAATCGACGAGGCCGGGGAACCCGCGTGGGCCACGGCCTCGTCGTTTGACGCCGCCGCTAGGGCAGGAGGGATTCCTTGAAGGGGCGGACGAAGGTGCCGAAGCGCTCCACCCGGTCCGAGAAGTAACGGTAGATGCGTCTGCGGGCATCACCCACGTATTCGACGGCGTGCAGTTCCTCGTAGCGGAAGCGGCCGTGCTCGTCGATGAGCGGGGAGTCAACGAGACGCTGGATGATCTCGCAGCGGAAATGCGTGTAGGTGCCGTCCTCCGTGGCCTCTAGGACGCGGCACAGGAGGCTCATTTGGGAATCGTCGAGGACGGGGATGCCGTCGTGGTCGCTTGATGGAACGCGTGCGTCGGCGAGCTTGTGCCCACCCGAGACGGTGCCCGCGTACTCGAATAAGCCCATGGCCTCGGCTCCGAAGAGATTGAGCGAACACACGCCCGAGCGCTTGATCGAGCGTGCGGCGTGCGTGGTGGAGTCGCAGCCGATCATCACCATCTGGCCGAGCGAATACGACGAGGATCCCGTCGTGATGCCGACTCCCACTTCCTCATCGGGATAGGCCAGGACGTAGACGGGAAAGCCGTAATAGAACTTCTCAGTGTCGTAGGGAACGAGCATGGTCCTATTGTCCTCCTCTCACCGGGGAGTGGCGGGTTCATCCCATGCTTGAACGGGCGGCGTGGCCAATTCACGACGGCGCGGGGCCGGGGAACCCGCGTGGGAACCCCGGCCTCGTCAGTTGTCGTTAGGCGCTTAGGTGGAGGAAGAGGCGCCTAGCGGCGCTCACTCCTCGCCGGCGTGATCTGAGCCTGCGATGGCGTAGTTGAACAGGTCGTACTTCGCGATCGCTTGGCCGACGACCGACGGGTCGACCTGGCCTTTGTCGGCGAGGGCAGCCAGTGTGCGCACGACCATCGACTCGGCGTCGATGTGGTACCAGCGGCGGGCAGCACGGCGCGTGTCTGAGAAACCGAAGCCGTCCGCACCGAGCACGTGGTAGTCGCCGGGGACCCATTGGCGGATCTGGTCGGGCAGCATACGGTCGAAGTCGGAGGACGCCACGAAGGGGCCCTCGCGACCCGCGAGTTTGGCCGACACGTAGGGCGTGCGGCGCGGTGCGGTGGGGTGCAGGAAGTTGTGCTCCTCGGCGTCCAGGCCGTCGCGGCGCAGCTCGTTCCACGAGGTCACGGACCACACGGCGGCGTCCACACCCCAGTCGCGGGCCAGCAGGTCGCGGGCCTCGCGCGCCCACGGCACGCCGACACCGGAGGCGAGCAGCTGAGCCTTGGGGCCACCGAAGTTCTGGTGCTCATCGACGTTGTAGATGCCCT
>ERZ773254.376-NODE-376-length-25914-cov-22.741444_pt1 | contig 25914 bp, 20 predicted proteins | sample MGYA00580516_ERZ773254 | MGnify/ENA primary metagenome ERZ773254 (study PRJEB29015, sample SAMEA2738158) | human oral metagenome | biome: human oral; feature: human-associated habitat; material: saliva | place: China | collected 2192 ...
CCAAAATCTATCGTTCCTATTTTCATACTGCAAAGGTAGTGCTTTTTATTCGAATTGCAAGTTTTAAAAGCGTACTAACAAAGACTATTAATATTGGTTGGATATGTTCAAGCATATTAATTCGCAATATTAATTATCTATAGCGAAGATGATAGCTCGTAGAAGAAGAAATAACAACATTTGGTTTATTTAATAATGGGTATTCGAAGGTTTTATCTAAACTGTTTCCTCCTAATTATATAAGGATAAACGAGCTATTAAAACACTAATAGACCGACAACGGTTATTCGCACAATTACAATAAAAGCACTATTATTTTTGCACGTCTGTATAATAATCAGTACATTTGCAACATTCTGCTATACTTTTAAGTATGCAAACAAACAATATGAAATATCAATAGTTATAATTAAACAAACTAAAGCATTACAAGTATGAAGAAAATCTATTTATCTTTTGTATTCTTAATGATAGGGATACTAACTACATTCGGACAAAGTGCAGGCTGGATATTCCAACCTGGAAGTGAAGGACCATGGTTTGAAAAGGAGATTGAACAAGGAAAGCCAATGGAGTTTTACGACTACGGCGGACCAGAAAAGGGTATGCGAGGCAACTATGCTTACACGCTTCAACGATTAAGACCGAAGAATTCGGATTCACATATCACGGTTATATTCGAGAATGTAGAATTTGGACAAGGCGACGAGCTGCGCATTTACAACGGTTTAATCGAGCTTTCGTGCGAAAGAGACGAGGATAGCGGAGACTACTTGTGGGGTTGGGCGAAGCAAGACCCTCTTAAAATAATTAAGGAAAATCCTGAAAAGTTACCTATTAGAATAAGTTCTACTGCTACAGATGGCGGTCTGTCGGTTGCTTGCTACGCCGCAACAACTATGCCTGGTTGGAAAGCGATGGTTTATTGTGTAAAGAACGGAGACCCTGAACCTGGAGCAGAAACGCCTATGGATAAGCCAAACTTCACCTTAAAGGTAGATCCGAGTGCGAAGATTGAATATGACGAAGATGACGAACCGAAACCTATGTATTTGTATTTAGAACTACAAGGTATTAATGATAACCAAAGTATTCAAATAGAGCATAACGGGCAAAAGAACGATTACACGCTGAATAAGAATGTAACAAATTCTATTCAGTTGGAAGTGGAGCCTAACGATGTTATTAAAGTATATGCAGATGTAATTGCTTTCAAGGCACAAGCTGGTAAATTAGTAACTTGTGAGTTAGGGAAGAACGATAATTTGGAAGTGCTCAACCTTATGATGAACAAGATTACAGAGCTAGATTTGTCTCAACTTCCTAAACTGCGCGAACTTGCCATCACCGACAACCGTTTGACTACTATCGACCTTAGCAAACTTAAAAGTCTAAAAGAATTCTACGGTAGTTATAATAATGTGGGGACATTAGATACCAAACAAAATCATAGCCTCGAAGTGTTGGCGTGTGCTGGTATGGGTTTAACAGAATTGGACCTCAGCAATAACCCAAAACTTGAGAACTTAACAGCAGGAAACAACAACTATACAACTTTTCCAGACTTAAGCAATAAGCCTGCTCTAAAGTGGATTGATATGGAGAGTTGTGGTATGAAAGAAATAGATGTAACAAAGTTTCCTAAGCTAAAGTTTCTTGACTTGTCGGGTAATCAGCTCACACACATAGACCTTTCAAAGAATACTCTGCTTCGTAAGCTCGACTTAGACAACAATCAACTCGATGCTTGTGCTATTAACGACATTCTATTTACATTGCAAAAAGCGCAAAAGGAAGACGAAGCCTCTCTACAAATAAAAGGTAATACAGGTTCGTCTACTTGCGATAATGCACTGTTAGAAGGAAAGAACTGGACTACTAATGTTGATGGCAATGGTACTGGGTGTAACACTGTACGGCTACGCTTCGAAGACAACCCACAAGGCTCGTTTAAAACATTGGTTGATGGCAAAAACATTCCAGAATGGACACCTATAGAGAAAGGTAAAGAGGTAAAAATAGAGACCTCTCCAATAAAGGGCTATAAACTGGTTAAAATAATGCTTAATGGTGAAGATGTTACAGCCAATACATTTAAAATACAGCAATATGGAGTGCTTGCTGCCATATTCGATATAGATAATGGCATTCGGAATGTACAAACAGAAGCTGTGAAAGTGGTGCAACACAATGGTAATATAGTTATAATGGGATTGCAACCCGAAACAGATTACCAGATTTACGATGTTTTGGGAAAAATGCTCTATACTGGTATGACCGACGCTAATGGCAATGCAGAAATATCACTATCTACAGGACACCTTATTATAATAAAGCAAAACGATACTGTTATAAAAATAAGATGCTAATAAAAAACATCTATTTATAGAGACTTTATCGAGTAAACGCTATATACATTATTAATATATATACAGACTGTCTACACACTCTCTCAATGAATAACCAACTACATTGGAAGAAAGCTGTAGACAGTTTGTTTGTACGCATATACTAAACATCTCAAAAAACAATGTACACGAAAAAAGATGCTAAAATATCAAGGTATTGGTATACAATGAGCCATTTAAACAAAAAGAAGGCTGCGTAGAAAAGAAGATTGTTGTAATAGATTCCAGCCACATACAACCACATAGGGAATAGAATATTGAAAAACAGAAGCTTATAATAATACCTAAAGCAAAATATTGCAGAATAAAGAAAGGCGTAATCTTCAGCTAAATACATATCGTTCAGCTATTATAATATAAGAACATAAAGGCTCTAAATTGTTATGACGTCTAATTTGATACTGACAGATATCTGAAACGATACTGACAGATGTCTGAAACGAACGTAGGAGACGACTGAAACAAAAGAGCTACATTTTACTAACTTTTATTACATATTTTATATACTCTACCTAATAGGTAAATAAACAATAAACACAGATTATACTTTTCTCACCTAATTTCTACAGAGTCTACAATAACTTTTCACTCTAAAAAATATTATTTCAAAGTCAATTGACTAAGACAGAATAATCAACAAAATCTTTTCCTCTATATTTATCTTGTTTGCATTATTAGAAGACAATAAGTGCCATTATCTTCGAATTTTATGAAATTCTAGACTTATAAACATAAAAAATGCAACTTATAAAATTGACATAAATCAATCATATTAAGAACGTTATGCACCTATATTTTCTTTTTTAATGTTATAATAAAAGTATTAATATAAAAACACTAAGCATAATGTGAATTTCTACTTCCCGACATACTATTTTTCGTTCGTTTTTTTATCAGAAAATATTTTGTTAATTCAATTATTATATAGACCTTTACACCGAAATCTAACCATAACTAAAACAAAGAGAAGATTCTATGGAAGAACAGATCGAAGTGAAGGAGCTTGAACACGTTGTAGTGTTATTTTCCGGAGACTCGGGTGATGGAATGCAGTTAGCTGGAAACATCTTTTCAAATGTTTCTGCTACTGTAGGTAACGGAATTTCTACTTTCCCAGACTATCCTGCTGACATTCGTGCCCCGCAAGGCTCGCTTAATGGTGTAAGTGGATACAGAGTCCAAATTGGTGCGGGTAAAGTTTATACGCCTGGAGACAAATGCGATGTACTGGTGGCAATGAATGCAGCCGCGCTTAAAACGCAGTATAAAAACTGCAAGCCGCAAGGAACAATTATTATTGACACCGATTCATTTAGTCCACGCGACTTAAGGAAAGCAGAATTTTCGACAGATGATTATCTAAAAGAAATGGGTATAGACCCAGATCGTGTAGTGGCTTGTCCTATTACAAAGATGGTGAAGGACTGTCTTGCCGATACAGGCATGGACAATAAATCTATGCTTAAGTGCCGCAATATGTTTGCACTAGGTTTAGTTTGCTGGCTATTCAATCGCGATTTGGAACTAGTAAACAACTTCTTATTAGACAAATTTAAAAAGAAGTTGGCTATTGCAGAAGCCAATATTAAAGTAGTTGCTGCTGGTTACGACTATGGACACAACATTCATGCATCAGTGCCTAACACCTATCGTATTGAAACAAAAGAGAAGGTACCAGGACGATACATGGACATCACAGGTAATAAAGCAACAGCATACGGCTTAATGGCAGCTGCAGAAAAAGCTGGTTTGACACTTTTCTTAGGTTCTTATCCTATTACTCCAGCCACAGATATCCTTCATGAACTGGCAAAACATAAGTCTATGGGGGTTGTTACTGTACAATGCGAAGACGAAATCTCAGCGGCAGCCTCATCTATTGGTGCAGCATTCGCAGGTGCTTTAGCTGCAACATCAACATCAGGTCCAGGTATCTGTTTGAAGAGTGAAGCGCTCAACCTTGCTGTTATTGATGAATTACCTCTCGTTATTATTGATGTACAACGAGGAGGTCCATCAACCGGTCTGCCAACAAAGAGCGAACAAACCGACCTACTGCAAGTGCTGTATGGTAGAAACGGAGAAAGCCCAATGCCAGTAATAGCTGCAACAAGTCCTACAGACTGTTTTAGTGCAGCTTTTGAAGCCTGCAAAATGGCTCTCGAACACATGACACCAGTCGTATTACTAACAGATGCTTTCATAGCAAATGGCTCATCGGCGTGGAAATTACCAAATATGGAAGACTTACCAGAGATACGTCCGCACTATGCAACAGAAGCACAACGCTATAAATATACGCCTTACAAACGCGACGAATATAGCAATGTACGCTATTGGGCTGTACCAGGTATGGAAGGATATGAGCATATTCTTGGTGGATTAGAGAAAGATGGAAAGACAGGTGCTATTTCTACAGATGCCGAAAATCATAACCGCATGGATAAACTAAGATTCGATAAAGTTGCTCGCATTCCAGTGCCCGATTTAGAAGTTCAGGGCGACAAAGACGATGCAGACTTACTCATTGTTGGGTTCGGCAGTACCTATGGGCACCTCTTTTCAGCAATGCAAGAACTCCGTGCAAAAGGATACAAAATAGCATTAGCACAATTTAGAAACGTAAACCCACTACCAAAGAATACTCCAGAAGTATTAGCGCGCTATAAGAAAGTTGTTGTTGCGGAACAAAACCTTGGTCAGCTCGCAGCTTTACTACGCATTCGTATAAACAATTTTGCTCCATATCAGTATAATCAAGTGAAAGGACAACCATTTGTTGTGCAAGAGCTTGTACAGGGATTCGAGCGATTATTAACACTTCCAGCACCTAAATATGAGTGTGGAACATTCTATTCAAGGATCTTACAATAATTAAGGAGAGAAATAAAATGAGTCAATATACAGATAAAGATTTTAAAAAAGGACAGCCAAGATGGTGCCCTGGTTGTGGAGACCATTTCTTTTTATCCAGTTTACACAAAGCAATGGCAGAGTTAGGAGTACCTCCATACGAAACTGCAGTAATCTCTGGAATTGGTTGTTCAAGTCGTCTTCCTTACTATGTAAGCACCTACGCTATGCAAACTATTCATGGCCGTGCTGCTGCAATAGCAACAGGACTAAAGGTTGCAAACCCTAAATTAACTGTATGGCAGGTTTCTGGAGATGGCGATGGATTAGCAATCGGTGGTAATCATTTCATTCATGCAATGAGAAGAAACGTCGATATTAACATAATTCTTCTCAATAACCGTATCTATGGTTTAACAAAAGGACAGTATTCGCCTACTAGTCCACGTGGTTTCGTTTCAAAATCAAGTCCTTATGGAACAGTAGAAGACCCATTCCGTCCTGCTGAGCTTTGCTTTGGTGCACGTGGAAAGTTCTTCGCACGTACTGTTGCTACAGATGCACAAGGAACTATTGCTGTACTAAAAGCAGCCCAGCAACATAAAGGTGCTGCAGTTTGCGAGATACTTCAGAACTGTGTTATCTTTAACGAAGGTTGTCATGATGCCGTATATAATAAAGAAGGACGCAAAACAAATGCTATCTATTTAGAGCATGGCAAACCATTAGTATTCGGTGCAGACAATGAATTTGGACTGGTTCAGGAAGGCTTCGGTTTGAAAATTGTTAAGTTAGGAGAAGACGGGTACACTATAGATAATATACTTGTACACGATGCCCACTGCGAAGATGATACGCTACAACTGAAGTTAGCTATGATGGACACGAAAGAAGGATTTCCAATAGCATTGGGAATAATTCGCGATGTTGAGGCTCCAACTTACGATAATGCTGTTTGGGAGCAAATAGAAGAGGTAAAAGCAAAGAAGCCTTACCATAATTTTGCAGAGCTACTCGAAACTAACGACATTTGGGAAGTTAAGTAAAAATAGGTGTTAAGCTATAGAAGTATTTAATACATTGTTCATTTAGACAGAATTTTGCATTACTACTTACATAACTATATATGCTTATAAACCTATTTGCAATTCATATTCAACACAATTGCAACAAAATAGAGTGTTTTATCCCTCCCCAAAATAATAAAAATAAAATAAAAGTATAACTAATTACATTTGCTATGAAAGTTCATGAATATCAAGCAAAAGAGTTTTTTGCTAGCTACGGAGTTCCTGTAGAGCGTGGAGTAGTCTGCCGAACACCAGATGAAGCCGTAGAAGCATACAAAAATTTAGGTGCAGAATTAGCCGTTGTTAAAGCACAAGTACACACAGGTGGCCGTGGTAAGGCTGGTGGTGTAAAGTTAGGCAAAAACGCTGAAGAGATACGTACACACGCTAGCAATATCCTCGGTATGGATATAAAAGGCTTCATTGTGGACCGAATCCTTCTTTGTGCAGCCGTTGATATTAAATCAGAATATTACGTTAGTATTCTTCCAGATCGCCAAACAAAATCTGCTATATTTATGATTAGCCGTGAAGGCGGTATGGATATTGAAGCTGTAGCAAAAGAGACACCTGAGAAGATTGCCAAAATAGCTATAGACCCTGTAGTGGGACTACAAGATTACAAAGCTCGTGAAATAGCTTTTAAACTCTTTGACGACAAGAAATATGTAAACCAGGCTGTTCCTTTGTTTAAAAATCTATATCGATTATTTGTAGAGAAAGATGCATCGTTAGTAGAAATCAACCCACTTGTTATTACTGGAGATGACAAACTATCAGCAGTAGACGCAAAGATGACATTTGACAACAATGCGCTTTTCCGTCATCCTGATGTGTTTGAGCTTTTTGAACCTACTGAAGAAGAGAAAAAAGAACAAGAGGCAAAAAACAAAGGCTTCAGTTATGTAAACCTTGGAGGAGAGATTGGTTGCATGGTAAACGGTGCAGGGCTTGCTATGGCTACTATGGATATGATAAAACTCTATGGTGGTAATCCTGCTAACTTCCTTGATATAGGTGGAAGTTCTAATCCAACAAAGATAGTTGAAGCTATGAAACTTCTTCTTTCAGACAAACATGTGAAAGTTGTTCTCATTAATATCTTTGGTGGTATAACCCGTTGCGATGATGTGGCAAAAGGTTTGATAGAAGCTTTCAAACTAATTGAGACTGATATGCCTATCGTTATTAGACTGACAGGAACCAACGAAGCCGAAGGAAGAGAATTGCTAAAAGGTACAAAGTTCCATGTTGCTACAACTATGAGCGAGGCAGGACACATGGCAGTAGACCTCTGTAAATAATTTATTTTACTTTAAAACATCAAGAAAAATGAGTATTTTAATTAATAAAGATACACGCCTTATAGTACAAGGTATTACTGGTCGCGATGGTAGCTTCCACGCTACAAAGATGAAAGAATATGGTACTAACGTGGTAGGTGGCACATCGCCTGGTAAGGCTGGAGAAGAGGTCGCAGGTATTCCGGTGTTCAACACTGTTCGCGATGCTGTTGAAGCAACCAACGCTAACACATCAGTTATCTTCGTTCCTGCTGCTTTTGCAAAAGATGCAATGCTCGAAGCTGCCGATGCTGGTATTAAACTAATTATATGTATTACTGAAGGTGTACCTACACTCGATGTTGTTGAAGCATATCGCTATATCCAGATTAAAGGTGCACAGCTTATTGGACCTAACTGCCCTGGATTAATATCTCCAGGAGAAAGTATGGTTGGTATTATGCCAACAAATATTTTCAAGAAAGGACATACAGGCGTTATCAGCCGCTCAGGAACTTTAACTTATCAGGTTGTAGCAGCACTTACAGCCGAAGGACTCGGACAATCATCGGCTATCGGTGTTGGTGGCGACCCAATTGTTGGTCTCTATTTCCAAGAATTGCTCGAAATGTTCCAAAACGATCCTGAAACAGACAGTATTGCTATCATTGGAGAAATAGGTGGCGATGCTGAAGAACGTGCTGCAGAATATATTAAACAATATGTTACAAAACCTGTTGTTGCCTTTATTTCTGGTAGAGAAGCACCTAAAGGCAAACAAATGGGACATGCTGGAGCCATCATTTCAAGCAGTTCTGGTACTGCCGCAGAAAAAGTTGCAGCATTCGAGGCTGCAGGTATCCCTGTTGCGCGCGAAACACACGAGATTCCTATACTACTAAAACAGAAGTTAGGAAAATAAGTAACACCGCTTCAATTCTCATTTGATAATAACATTAAACCGAAGGTATGTCTATTTAATAATGGACATACCTTTTGTTTTTACTTCAATCTGTACACAATAAGAACATAGCAAAGAATGGTTGTAATGTTCTGAGGAATAGGGAGATTGTAAAGTTGTAGCTTGTTATAAAATATAAGCTGCGAATACCAGATATCTACAACGCAACTGACAGATATCTAAAACAAACGTTACAGACGTCTGAAAGAAACGTTACAGATATCTGAAAGAACTGTTACAGATATCTGAGACAAAAGTAACTGTATCTACTCACCTTTTCTACGCATCTAAGACATTCTATTTAATTTATAAGTAAACACTACTATTGCTTTCAATAGAGTTTATGTTTACATCTAATAGCAGTCTTTTACAGTCGGGAAAAGTCATAAAACATATATACAATATGTATATAATAACTATAACATTTCTGCATTCTTTTTCCTATTCGTATATAATTATTTACTATAAAGGAATGAACATTTGGCAAACGCTATAAAAAAATATAACTTTGTTGGCGTATTTAGATATACACAGAATTTAAAACAAATAATAAGAAATATAAAACTATGAAAGAAAACAGAAGAGAACTAAATCGTAATTTAGCACAAATGCTTAAAGGCGGTGTTATTATGGACGTTACAACACCTGAACAAGCTCGTATAGCCGAAGCTGCTGGAGCATGCGCAGTAATGGCATTAGAACGTATTCCAGCCGATATCCGCGCTGCTGGTGGTGTATCTCGTATGAGCGATCCTAAGATGATTCGTGGCATTCAAGAGGCAGTTAGCATTCCAGTAATGGCAAAAGTTCGCATTGGCCATTTTGTTGAAGCACAAATTCTTCAAGCTATTGAAATAGATTATATAGACGAAAGCGAAGTACTTTCGCCAGCCGACGATGTTTATCATATTGATAAAGATAAGTTTGATGTACCTTTTGTTTGCGGTGCTAAAGACCTTGGCGAAGCATTACGCCGTATTGCCGAAGGAGCAACAATGATTCGCACAAAAGGCGAACCAGGCACAGGCGACATTATTCAGGCAGTACGCCACATGCGTATGATACAAACAGAAATGCGTCGTCTTACATCGCTTGGTGAAGATGAACTATACGAGGCAGCAAAACAGCTCCGTGCACCATACGAATTAGTGAAATACGTTCACGATAACGGCAAACTTCCAGTTGTAAACTTCGCTGCAGGTGGTGTAGCAACTCCTGCTGATGCAGCTCTTATGATGCAATTAGGCGCTGAAGGAGTGTTTGTTGGCTCTGGAATTTTTAAATCTGGCAATCCAGAAAAACGTGCTCGTGCCATTGTACAAGCTGTTACAAACTACAACGATGCTAAAATGCTTGCAGAATTGAGCGAAGACCTCGGTGAAGCAATGGTAGGAATAAACGAAAACGAAATAGCTGTTCTAATGGCAGAACGTGGCAAATAATTCAACTATATATGAAAATTGCCATATTAGCTCTACAAGGAGCATTTGCCGAACACGCAAAAATGATGCAGCAACTGGGGCACGAAACTTTTGAAGTGCGCCAGTTGGCTGACTGGAACAAACCTAAAGATGGTTTGATTATTCCTGGTGGAGAAAGCACAGTAATGCTAAAATTGCTGCACGAACTAAACTTATTTGAACCGATAAAGAAAGATATAGAAAGCGGATTGCCTGTTTACGGCACGTGCGCAGGGCTTATATTGCTATCGAAAGAAGTAGAAAATGCAAAGAGTTCGTATGCACGTTTTGCAACAATGAATATTAAAACTTGTCGTAATGCATACGGCAGACAAATGGGAAGCTTTTCTGTTAATGCACAAATGAAAGGTATAGAAGCCCCCATTCCAATGACTTTTATACGAGCACCTTACATAGAAAATGTGGGCGAAGGAGTAGAAGTGCTTGCCGAAGTAGACGGACACATTGTAGCTGCACAGCAAGGAAAACAGCTTGTTACAGCTTTTCACCCCGAATTAGGAACAGATACTCGTGTTCACGAACTATTTGCCAAGATGCTGAAATAAGAGAAAAAATGTTTTTTAAACTATCTCATACAAATTTGAGAAATAGCAGTTTGAATTTCAACAGATGTTTTTAGTCTTCAAATAAGCAATTGAATTGACTAACAATAACAAAGGCGGCCTCTTTAAAAGAAGTCGCCTTTATAGTATCTTTCTAACAATTCGCTTTATGCATTTACAGCATCAGCAAGTTCAGCTCCTGGTTTAAATTTAGCAACTTTCTTAGCAGCGATTTGTATTTTCTGCTTTGTAGAAGGATTAATACCTTCGTGTGCAGGGCGTTCTGTTACAGAGTAAGTACCAAAACCCACGAGCTGTACTTTATCACCAGCTACAAGTGCATCTTTAATAGCGGCAGTCATTGCATCCAATGCTTTTTTTGAGTCAGCCTTGCTTAAGCCTGCGCCAGCTGCGATTCTTTCGATTAATTCTGTTTTGTTCATAATCTTTGAATTATTGTTTAATATTTTATAAAAACTGTTCTAACGTCTTTGCAAATATACTTGTTTAGTTTCATAAAACAAACAAAAAGGCAAAGAAATCTAAACTTTAGCCTAAAAAAAGAGCGTTGTTACGCTATTTCTTGCTAAGAATGCAGAAAAATTCGTATTTTTGCAAGTGTTTTATGGAAACAATTGGAAGTTTAGGAGTTACGATACATTCTTCTTACGAAGACAGAAATATTGGTAAATGCTTTGCTTCGCATAACATAGAAGGATATAAAGGTGAGGTGAATAGAGTTATTTACTACCCAGACAGAAGAAGTGCTTGTTACTGTTTCACCCAGATTCCTTAGATTTCAATAACTAGTATAATTAATCATATACTCAGGAATTAAAAGGATATACATTACAGAAGCATCAATGCACAACATAAGTAAGTATCGCCCGTTACAATTAGCACCTATAAGACATTAAAACAATAAGAAAAAAACAAAACATAGAATATGCGCAATATACCAACAGTTACAAAAAACTTACTCATTCTTAATATATTAGCTTTTATTGCTGGTATTATGCTTAGCAGAATGGGTATTGATCTTAACAACATCTTAGGACTTCATTTCTTTCTTGCCAACGATTTCCATCTTTGGCAAGTTATAACTTATATGTTTATGCATGGCAGTTTTATGCACATTCTTATGAATATGTTTATGCTGTGGATGTTTGGTATGGTGATGGAAAATGTGTGGGGACCAAAGAAGTTCTTACTTTATTATATCGTAACTGGTATTGGTGCTGGATTATGCCAGGAATTAGCACAATATGCAAACTATATGGCAGAAGGCTTAAATAGATACCAATATTTGGCTACCGAAATGGGACGAATACCAATGGAAAACTATTTAAACCTTTGGACAACCGTAGGCGCATCGGGAGCAGTATATGGTGTGCTATTAGCATTCGGACTTACATTCCCAAACGAACGTATGTTTATTATTCCAATACCAATTCCTTTGAAAGCAAAATGGATTATTATGGGATCTATTGCAATGGAGCTTTTCTCTGCAATGAGTACTACCAACGACGGAGTAGCACATTTAGCACATCTCGGAGGTATGCTATTTGGATTCTTACTTATTCGTTATTGGCGTAAACACCCTTATTCTGGAGGAACCTTTGGAATGGACAAAGGACATCAATTCTTCGATAATATGCGCCATAATTGGGAGAATAGATCTCACCGTTCTGGAAGAGATAATCAACAGACAAATGATTATAATTATCGAGCAAATACTTCATCTTCACAGCAAACACAACGTACAGAAAATGATTGGGACTACAATGCACGTAAGAAAAAGGAACAAGAAGAAATTGATAGTATACTCGATAAAATAAGAAAAAGTGGATACGATAGCTTAACAAAAGACGAAAAGCAGAAACTTTTTGATAGTAACAAACAGTAAAACATCTATAAAAAGGAAGAAAACTACTAGAAAGATATGCTCTACAAGGTTAAAGACATTGTCTATAAACTTGTCTCGGTTGCCAATATCGTTGCAATCGTTCTTCTATTCCTTATTGGAAATGTAGATAAACTACAACCAATTGCTCACCCATGGTTAGCAAACTTTGGATTAGGGTTTCCTATTGTATTGGCAATTAATGTACTCTTTATTATATTTTGGGTGATAGCACGCCCAAAAAGAGTTTGGCTACCTTTATTAGGACTCATCATTTGTTATGCACCCATTCGTAAATACATTCCACTTAACATAAAGAAAGAACCCCCTGTAAGGTCTATAAAAGTACTATCTTATAATGTATTTATGTTCGCATTGTGGGATTTTGAACCACAGAGCTATAATCCTATAGTCGATTACATTATAAAAAGCAACGCAGATATAGTCTGCTTGCAAGAGACAGACGCCTATGGTAAACAGCGAGATTATATTTACAACACTCTTGCAAAGGCTTATCCTTATCACGATTTTGTGAGTATGCCAGCTCCGGGACATCAACACATGATGTTGTTGAGCCATTATCCTATCGTAAAAAAAGAACGAATAATGTATAAATCGGAAGGAAACATAAGCTACGCCTACATTATAAATTATAATAATCAAGAAATATTAGTAGTCAACAACCATTTTGAGAGTAACCATTTGAGCGAAGCTGATAAGCGAGGATATAAAGAAATGGTGCGTTCGCCATTTGAAGGAAGAAACACGAAGATGGAAAGTAAACGCATTTTAGATAAACTTGGTGAAGCTGCCATCATACGAGCACCACAAGCAGAAGCCGTAGCTACTTATGTTGAGAGATACTTGAAAAAGAAAATACCTGTAATTCTATGTGGTGATTTCAATGATAATCCAATCAGTTACACCCATAATACTATTGCGAAGCAACTAACAGATGCTTACATAGCTAGTGGGAATGGACCAGGTATATCGTACCATCGAAGTGGAATGTATGTACGCATAGATAATATTTTTTGTTCAAACGACTTTGAAGCATACGGTGCAAAAGTTGATGATAAAATACCTACTTCCGACCATTATCCTATATATGTATGGCTAAAATATCGTCCAAAATATTAAAAGGAAGCGAATAAAAGCGCTTAAATTTTCCGAAATGTGAAAAAAATAACTATCTTTGCACGTCTATCTATCCCTGAAAAGGAAATAATTAAAAATAAATAAATAAAATGCAAAACAAAGGATTAGTAATTTGTGTTGCCGTCTTGCTGACGCTCGCAAGCATTTTCTACTTGTCTTTCTCTGTAGCAACAAGCTACTATGATGGACAAGCTGCGAAGATTAAAGACCCTATTGCACGACAGGATTACAAGGATTCTGTAAAGTATTTGGGCATTTATCCGTACCAAAAGTGTTTAGAGACACAAATTGGTTTGGGTCTTGACTTGAAAGGTGGTATGAATGTTATCCTCGAGATTTCTGTACCTGATGTAGTAGATGTACTTGCAGACCATAAGACCGATGCAGCTTACCAAAAAGCAATGAAGGAAGCTAAAGCACAAGAAGCTACAAGTCAGAGCGACTTTATAACACTTTTCGTCGACAATTTCCACAAAATTGCTCCAGGAAGAAAACTTGCAGAGATATTTGCAACTCAGCAATTGAAAGGGAAAGTTAGTACACAAAGTTCCGACAAAGAAGTTGAGAAAGCTCTACGCGAAGAAGTTGCTGCTTCTATCGATAACTCTTACAATGTCGTTCGTAATCGTATCGATCAATTTGGTGTAGTTCAACCAAACATTCAAAAACTCGAAGGACAAGAAGGACGCCTAATGGTGGAAATGCCAGGTATACGTGAACCTGAGCGTATGCGTAAGTTATTACAAGGCTCTGCAAACCTCGAATTTTGGGAAACATACAATAATCAAGAGATTGCACCTTACTTAACACAACTTGATCAGCGTTTGGCAAATGGTGAAACAAAGGCTGAAGCTAAAGATTCTGTAACAAACGCTACAAACAAAAAGCAAGTTACAGAAAAGAAAAACACAACTAAACTTTCGCTAAAAGACGACAATATTGGCGAGAACGTAGGTAGTAATGCACAGATGGCTGCCGCAAGAAAGGAACATCCATTACTTTCTATTCTGCAACTTACCCCTGGCGACGCATTGAGTGTTGTTGGTTATGCAAGCGTTCGTGATACTGCTGCCGTAAATAAGATTATCTATAGCAAATTAGCACAACAAGTTCTTCCTAGCGACTTACGTCTCCGTTGGAGTGCAAAACCTGCTGATGGCTTAAAACAAAAGAATATATTTGAACTCCATGCGCTTAAAGTTACAACATCTGATGGTCGTGCACCATTAGAAGGCGATGTAATTACAGATGCTAAAGACCAGTTTGACCAATACGGACGTCCAGAAGTTAGTATGACAATGAATTCTGATGGTGCTCGTCAATGGGCTGCTATTACAAAAGCTAATCTTGGTAAGGCTGTAGCTATTGTGCTTGATGGACTTGTTTATACGGCACCACGCATCAATTCAGAAATTACAGGTGGATCATCATCTATTTCTGGTTCATTCACCATTGAAGATACAAAAGACTTGGCTAATACTTTAAAGTCTGGTCGTATGCCTGCTCCTGCACGTATTGTACAAGAAGAGGTTGTTGGTCCTACACTTGGCGCACAATCAATCCAACAAGGTCTTTGGTCGTTTGCAATTGCTTTCGTACTCTTGATGATCTATATGGTTATAATGTACGATGTTATTCCTGGTATGTTAGCTAACTGTGCTTTGCTTGCCAACTTATTCTTCACATTAGGTATTCTGGCATCATTCCAGTCGGCACTTACTATGCCTGGTATTGCGGGTATCGTACTTACACTTGGTACTGCGGTCGATGCAAACGTACTTATTTATGAACGTATAAAAGAAGAAATGCGAGCTGGAAAAGGCATAAAAGATGCATTGCAAGCTGGTTATAGTAATGCTTTCTCTGCTATTTTCGACTCTAACTTCACATCACTCATTACTGGTATCATTCTTCTTGTAACGGGAACTGGTCCTATTCGTGGTTTCGCAACAACATGGATTATTGGTATAATCTGCTCATTCTTCACAGCAGTATACCTAACACGTATTGTTTTCGAGAACCGTTTAGGTAAAGACAAGTGGCTAAATCAGAAGTTCTATACTTCTATTAGTAAGAACTTGATGCGCAATACGCATATTAAGTTTATGAGTTTCTATAAAACTACATTTACAATATCAGCTATTGTCGCAGTTGTTTTCCTTGTTAGTATCTTCTTTGTAAGAGGTTTGAGCAAGAGTATCGACTTTACTGGTGGACGTAACTATGTAATCACACTTAACAAAAAAGTACACGTAGAAGATGTTCGTAAGGTTTTAAACAATGCATTCGTAAATACCACAGGCGAAAATGCAGGAAAACCAGCAACAACAACTGTTATTGCATTAGGTACAGAGGGTAATACTATTCGTGTTTCTACCAACTATAACATCGAATCAAACGACCCAGCTGAAGACGATCATGCAGAAACAGTTCTCTACAATGCATTAAAGAAAGGTGGTTTTGTTAGTCAGGCAAATGTAGAAAAGTTTAAAGATCCAGATATACGCGAGGGAGGTTCTATCATTAGTTCTTCTAAAGTTGGTCCGTCTGTTGCTAAAGATATCACTCACGGAGCTATCCGAAGCGTTGCATTAGCATTGATATTCATCTTTATTTATATCCTTGTACGTTTCCGTAATCTTGGTTTCTCAGTTGGTTCTGTAGTAGCATTAGCTCTCGATACATTAATTGTTATCGGTTTCTACTCTATTTGCTATGGTTGGATAGGGTTCTCTCTTGAAATAGACCAGACATTTATTGGTGCTATTCTTACCGTGATTGGTTACTCTATCAACGATAAAGTGGTGGTATTCGACCGTATCCGCGAGAATATGAAGCTACATCCAAAGCAAGATTACCAAACATTATTCAACGATTCTATCAATCAAACATTGACTCGTACAATTAATACGTCGTTCTCAACATTAATAGTATTGTTGTCAATATTTATACTCGGTGGCGATAGTATCCGTAGTTTTGCATTCGCAATGATACTTGGTGTATTCTTTGGTACTTTATCTTCTATCTTCATTGCATCTCCAGTAGCTTACTTAGTATTGGGCAAGAAGGCTGAGAACCGTCTAAAAAATAAGTCAGAAAAAGAATAAAGTAAACAGAATAAATCTTTTAAAAATAGCAGTTGCAATATAAAAGCAACTGCTATTTTTTTTATATCCATTTATAAAAAGCTTATTTCGTTCGCAAAAGAAATATAGTCTTGCGAAGCCAAAAAATAGCGTTTCAATCATACATTTCAATGTTCAGCCCAAATAATTCATTTGGCAATAACATCGTCATAATGTGTTAATACTATATTGGAACTTATTTATAGCTCTCATATTTATACCAATCATATTGCTTACCATTCTCATTTGCTATAGTCTGCTACACCTTTGTTATTATTTCAATCCATCTACTCAACAACAAAACAGAACTTTGTGGAATACTGGTTTAATTGTTTCTCCATTTATTACGTGTACAGCCAATTTCCAGCCAATAGAATAATATAAGTGGAGCTGATATTTGCTATTCATTTCATAACAACAAAAGAACTACAAACACTCTATTACCAAATTATTTGCAAACTCTCTATAGATGTAAATATTGACTATTCCCTATATAGCGGATTATTTTCTTTGATTAACATCAATTACTACTGAATAATATATCATTTTATTATCTAATTTTTCTATTTGAATAATATTTATTAATTTGCATCGAATCTATAAAGCAATTAATTTATATGGGGCGAAAAGAGTACTTAATATAGCCACAATTATACATATATTGCATAAATAATGCGCACTTTGCTTCGATGGTTTTTTAATGGAGATAATAAAAAAGAACTTTCTAAAAAGAATCTTAGAGCAATAGCAAATTTAATAATGGATTCAAAAAATTATATACTTCCGAAAATGCAGATAATAAATACTTTTATTCATTCTGTTCGTATCACCACAATATTGTTTGTACGAACTCTTTTTGGCAACGTGTCTTTAAATTAGACATTTTTGCTATATTTCCATATATACTAAAAAAGGTGTAAAGGAAAAGTAATATAAATATAGTAGAGCATAACAAATAAAAAAATAGACAACCAGGATATGACAACTGCGTATCCATAAAAAAATAGATTATATGAAAGTAATAAAAAGAAGGTCGTACAAAGAACCTCAGTGTAGTGTAATATGTATAAAGACAGAATTTTTATTAAACAATGCGAGTGGTAATGCTGGCTCTATTAACTCAGGTCAATCTGCAGGAGATGCAAAGCAAAATAACATTTGGGACGATATAGAAGAAAATTCATAAATAAACTTTTCAGAAGGTAAACAAAGAAAATAACATATCTAAAAAAGCCTTCTTTACCTTAGGTAGAGAGGGCTTTTTTGTTCTATTTAGCCATTAAATCTAAATTAGCCATTAAATTCGAATAGGCTGTTACGTTAGTTTTACCCAAAACAGGTAAGACATTTTATAACCAGAAAACACAATTAGCGCACAATATGTATACTTGCCAATTGTTTTCCACTTTGGTTATAGGCTACAACAATGTAATGTCCAGATGGAATGTTGTGTAACGATACTCGTTCCAGAATATTTTTATATTGTTCTACGCACCGTCCGTCTGTTGAATATAAAACTATTTTAGCTACAAATGCCGATTTATAGATAGTAGTTTCGGAACTGTTATAATATAAATAGTTGTTTACAGCATTTTGTATTTCATTAATTTTTGTAGTAGAATTTGCTATAACTTTCCACCCATTTTCAGTTGCTTTTATTGTATTTGCATTCAATGTTCCTGGATTTTCGCTAATATCAACCACACCCCATTTCAAAGAATCTTGTTCTTCGGGCGAAACTTCTGGTGCTTTGGGGAGCGAATCGAGTAAACGAGTAAGCAATTCGCCTGAAAATTTATTTCCCACAATACTTAACGAATAGAGTTTATTTAGTGTGGTCCAACTAATATCGCTTAACAAATTGTGGTCGAGCTGAAGCATTTTTAGTTTCGTATTCTTTGTAAGGTCCAAGTTTGTAAGTTTATTGTTTCTGCAATAAAGTTCTTTTAACCGCACATTGGCAGAAAGGTTTAGGGTTTCTATAGCATTGTTGCTACATGCAATACCCATTAGCATTGTGTTTGGCAATGTTTCCAATATTTTTATTTTATTGTTTTCTATGTCTAAAATGCGTAAACCAGTGTTTTCTTTTATGTTTATTGCAGTTAGATTATTTTTAGCGCAATAAAGTTCTGCCAAAATACTATTATTTGTAACATTAAGTGTTGCCAAATTATTCTCACTAACATCTAATGTTACAAGTTGTTTGTTAGCTTGCAAATCAATAGAATTTAAATTGTTGTTTGCACATCGCAATGACGATAAGGCAGAATTTTTGGTAAGGTCTAAACTATTTAGTTGGTTGTTGCTACAATCTAAAATAGATAGTTTTTCAAGATTACTTAAATCTAAATTAGTTAATTGGTTTTGTTTACATTTCAGCTGTGTAATTCGTGGATTAGCATTTAAATTAAGTTCCGATATTTTGTTATTTCCCATTGATAAGCGTTGCAATGCACTATTATGCGAAATGTCTAAAGCAGTAAGTTCATTTTCGTAGACAAATAAAGTCTCTAATTCTGGGTTATTGCTTACATCTATTTTACTAAGCATATTGTTGTTGCAACCCAATGTTTTTAGCACTCTATTGTGCGAAACATCAAGATTTTCTATTTTGTTTTCGCCACACGATAGTTGTGTTAGTGCTGCATTGTTGCTAACATCAATTGTGTTTAGTTTGTTTTGGTGGCAAATTAAGACGTGCAATTCTGTGTTTTTACTAACATTTAGCGCAGATATAGAGTTGTTTGCACAATACAACTGTGTAAGTGCCGTGTTTGTTTCCACTTGCAAGCTCGTTAGTTTGTTGTTGTGGCAATATAGTTCTGAAAGTTGTTTCAAATTGGCTGTATTTAATGTAGCCAAATTGTTATCGTTGCATGCCAACCATTGCAGCGAATAAACAGAAGAAACATCTAAAGTAGTGAGTTTGTTGCCACGACAATCTAATTTTTTCAGTTGGTGGCAATCGGATAAATCTATTTGAACAATGCTATTTTTATAGCAAGTCATCGACTCTATGTTACCTTTTACCACAATAGTTTGCGATTTTACCGTATATCCATCTTCATCGTTTCCGTTTAGTCCCTCAATAGTAAACGCACTATTGTTTGCAGTTTCAATATCTATATTAAATTCTTCGCCAATGTTTTTGTCGGTTTTTAACCGAATAACATCAGTTGTGGTCTGCCCCACTGCATTTTCTGTTCCAATAAATAATAGAATTACAAGCAACAGGCGGCTAAATATAGCCGAACGAAATAAATTAGTAATTGTTTTCATATATTATTTGTTAAATTATTATGCGATTATCTCGCAAAGGTAAATATAATTTATTAAACACAAATGGTTATTCTGTTTCTAATTTTATTATTGGTTTGCAAACAAAGATTCTTTTCGCTGTTCACTATTTTCTCATACACAGTTACAATATAAGGTAGTTTGCTTTATACATTGCGTTTATACTTTTTGTAGCACTTTCAACTTTCGAGTGCAAAATAGCTTTTTATTCTTTGTTCTCTTACTTTGCAAAACTGCATATATAATGTGTAAAAATATGTACTTTTATGGCACTTGTTATTATAGCCACAAAAAAAACATTATTTTTTTGCAGAAAAATTTGGTAGATAAAAAAAAACGTCGTACTTTTGCACACGCTTAAGAGGAAATAATAATTCTGCTTCAGTAGCTCAGTTGGTTAGAGCACCTGACTGTTAATCAGGGGGTCGTTGGTTCAAGCCCATCCTGGAGCGCAAAACGAGGATAGTTTTTAACTATTCTCGTTTTTTTATACCATTTATTTATAGCAGAAAGCTAAAATTTTATGTTGTAAGGAGCCACATTCAACCATTTGTAAATCAGTTTGTTGTTCTAACCAAGAAAAAAAATAATATGAAAAATATTTTTTTTAATTAGAAAATAAAAAAATATAATAATAAATCAGAGAGATATTAATAAGAAAATTAGAGATAGCCGTAATCGTTGTAAAAAGTGGCACCACAAAAAACAATAGAAACACCATAATATCGTTAAAACCTATTCATTATACCGAATGTACAAACACAAAAAATACAGAATAAAATGTTTTATGTTGCTGAAAAATAATAACTTTGCACTTACATCTAAAGCTTTAAGATAGAAAGATGAATAAATACTGCCAAAGATGAACTAAAGAGTACAAGAATTTTAGTTTTTGTTCTCGCCGAAATTAAGATATACTATATACAATGCAAGGCTCTTTATTTAGTGATTATTATTTGAATTATAAGTTTCCAGAACCACAATATTTGGGATCAAAATACATTCACAGGGCGTGGATTGAGCAATTTATTCCTGTTGATACGGAAGTTGTTCTTGATGCATTTGGAGGTTCTCAGTCTATTGCATATCTTATGAAGCAATTGGGAAAGACTACTTACACTAACGATTTCTTGAATTTTAATTATCAAATAGGAAAAGCTCTTATTGAAAATGCAGGAGAATTGCTAACTAAAGAAGATATTGATATACTTTTCTCTCAAAACCACAACCCGTCAGAATATAATTTGATGGAGGGCTTATTTTCAAATTTATTTTTTTGCCCAGAAGAAGCAGCTTTACTCGATAGTTTTAGGAGCAATGTGCCACGTTTACAGAATACATTTAAACAAGCACTTTCCTTATCTGTTATGTGTCGTAGTATAACTAGAAAAGTAACAATGGGACATTTTGCACATACACAAGCCTTAAAATATGCAGCAGACCCCATACGAGTTAAAAGAAATCGGAGTTTAATCCGACCAGTAAGAGATATATTTCTTGATATACTACCAGATTACAATGCTGCTGTTTTTAACAATCAGAAAAGTAATAAAAGCTTCCATAAAAATATTTTGGAACTTCTTCCCACATTATCTAATATCGATTTAGTTTATTTTGACCCTCCGTATTGTAATAGCCATGCCGATTATCAATCATTTTATCATCTTTTAGAAACATTCGTAGAATATTGGAGAGATAAGGAGTTTGTTAATGGTATAAAACGCTATGAACCTAAGAGATATAGTGGCTTTGATAAAAGTAGTGAAGCTATTTGTAGTTTTAAATTGCTATTTAAAAGAGCACAACACATTCCAACTTGGCTTGTTAGTTACAACGATAGAAGCTATCCTGACATAAACACAATGATAGAAATGATAGAACCATATAGAAATGTTAGGGTTGAACATAAAAAATATACAAATGGAAGAGGAGGAAAAGGTAGTGTTGCAGGCAGTAGCGAGATATTATTAATTTGTACACCAAAAATAAAAGAATGACAAACTTCGGAAAATGAAACGTGCTTTTTCGTTACTCGAACCCAAAATCAAAGAATTTCTCGATAAGTTCCTCCGCAAAATCATTAAAAGAGATTACTTTCAATTTTAAAGGAACAAACTATACAAGCCTATCGGATATTATTTTTATAGTAAAAGAATAACGATAACTTTTATAAAGCAACATAATATTGAAGTAAAAAAAACTGCTTATTTTTAATAATTACCTTAATTTAATAAAGGTAGACATATTCATTTACAATAGATATATCTACCTTTATCTGTATAAAAAACTTTCTTATTTTTATTAGACGAATTATACTAATTTTCAAAGATTAAAAGCACACTTGCATACAGCCATCTATATGCTTATTTCCGTTAATTGTAATATCTGTTAGATGTTTTTTTATTTTTTTTCTTGCATAATACTTTTATTTACCTTATCTTTGCCTTCTGTAAAAAGAATATACATTCTTTCTTTCGTCTAACTATAAGCAATAATACAAGAAACAATTTAAATTATGAAAAAAACAATTCTATCATTATTAGTATTACTTACTTGTGCTATTGGCACAGTAAGCGCACAATTACCATCGGTAACACTTAAAGACATTAACGGTAAGGCTGTTCGTACAGATACTTTATCAAATAACGGCAAGCCATTTATCATAGATTTCTTTGCAACTTGGTGTAAACCTTGCAATCGCGAATTGAAAGCTATTAGCGAAGTATATAACGATTGGCGCGAAGAAACAGGAGTAAAAATATTTGCAATATCTATAGACCAAGCACAGAATGCAAACAAAGTGAAACCACTTGTTGATGAGAATGGCTGGGAATACGATGTGTTGCTCGACCCAAATAGCGAATTTAAACGTGCTTTAGGTGTACAAATGATTCCATACGTTCTTATTTGCGATGGAAAAGGAAACATTGTGTACAAACATAATGGCTATACAGAAGGGGCAGAAAACGAGTTAATAGAGAAAGTTCGCGAACTTGTTAAATAAGCAGATAGTATGAAAAAAAATATTTGCTTACTATGCCTGCTTGCCCTTGGTGCAGTAAATGCAAACGCACAAGGGCAAGACGATAACAACGATAATAAAGTTTCGGTTACTGGTAGTATACAGAGCGATATTCTTGTACCACAAGAAGATTTAAAAATAGGTTCGCCCAAATATAAAGATAAGGTACTTACAAACACTTTTCTCGATTTAAACCTGATTAGTAAGAATGTTGATGCGGGAGCACGATTTGAATTTCTAAAATATCCATTACCAGGTTTCGAACCAGACTATAAAGGCTATGGCGTGCCATATTTTTATTTGAAAGGCAAATTTGAAAAGCTCGAAATTACATTAGGAAACTACTACGAACAATTTGGTTCGGGCTTTATATTACGCACTTACGAAGAACGTAGCTTAGGAATAGACAATTCTTTATTAGGTGCGCGCGTGGTTTACAAACCTTATAAAGGAATTGTGCTGAAAGCTGTAACAGGCGAACAGCGCAGATATTGGGCACATAACGATTCGTGGATAAATGGTGCTGATTTAGAATTAAATCTTGGCGAATGGTTTGCTGGATTGCAAAAGAGCGATACAAGAATTATGTTAGGTGGTTCGTTCGTAAATAAATACGAAGACAACAAAACAGATAATATAATGGTAGATCGTACGCACAAATTAAACCTTCCACAAAATGTAAATGCGTGGGACGCTCGTGTACAATTGCAAAAAGGTGGCTTTAATATTCTTGCCGAATATGCACAAAAAACACAAGACCCATCGTTTACAAATGGTTATATTTACCGTACAGGAAACGTAGCTATGCTTTCTGCTTCTTATTCTCAACGTGGAATGAGTGTACTTTTACAGGCAAAACGTTCTAACGATATGGCTTTTAAGAGCAACAGAAATAGCATAGGTGTGTCTTCTTATATAAACCATTTACCAGCTTTTACACAAGACCAAACTTATGCTCTTGCTGCTTTTTATCCGTATGCAACTCGTCCAGACGGAGAATGGGCATATCAAGCACAGTTAGGTTATAAGTTTAAGCGCAAAACTTTTATTGGAGGTCCTTATGGTATGAATGTAAAAGTGAATTTCTCTCACGTACATGCCATCGACAAACATATAAATCTTACAGGTTCTATTGATAATGTAACCGCAAAAGGTTCAAAAGGTTACGGTTCTGCTTTCTTTAAATGGGGCGACCAAACCTATTATCAAGACTTAAATATACAGGTTGAACGCAAAATATCTAAGACATTCAAGCTAAATTTAATGTATATGAACCAATTCTACAACAAAACAGTGGTAGAAGGCGAAGGAGGAATGATACATTCCGACATATTTGTTGCCGATGGTAAATATACATTCTCTCCAAAGATGAACCTTCGTGGCGAGGTGCAATACCTTTCTACAAAGGGCGACCAAGGCAATTGGTGGTTTGGATTATTAGAATTAGCAGTTGTTCCTCACTGGATGTTTACTGTAAGCGATATGTATAATTCAGGCGAAACTAAGTTGCATTACTATCAAGGGTTAGTAACTTTCAATGCTGGTGCACATAGATTGCAGGTAGGTTATGGCCGTACACGTGCCGGATTTAACTGTTCTGGTGGTGTTTGTCGTTATATTCCAGCAAGCAAAGGCTTTACTGTTTCGTACAATTATAATTTCTAAACAGAACATAATATGAAGAAAATATTTCCATTAATAGTAGCAAGTGTAGCAATGTTTCTTTCGTCGTGTGCAAATGTAGACGAAGGCGACAGATATATAAAGGTAGAATCTTCTGATGCAAAGCGTGCCGTATTGGTAGAAGAGTTTACAGGACAGAGGTGCATAAATTGTCCTGAAGCTCACGAAGAATTAACAAAAATACAAAAGGAATATGGCGAAGACAATGTTATAAGTGTTTGTATACATGCTTCTGCGTTGGCTGTTGATCCATTAAAAACAAGTGTTGGCGAAGAATATTTTAAACATTGGAATGGCGCTAGTCTTCCGTGTGCTGTTATAAACAGAAATACCAGTGCTTTGGGAGTTTCGGCGTGGGCTGGTGTTATAAATAGTGAACTTCAGAAGACCACCACAGTTAAACTCTCTATGGCTAATAATTATAATGCAGCAAACCGACAATTGTCTATAGATGTAAATGCGTTAAGTTCAGAAAAGCTAAATGGAAAGTTACAAGTGTGGATTGTTGAAGATGGCATTGTTGCAGTACAGCTTTTAAAAGGTAATCGCAAGGATAAAAACTATGTTCACAATCATGTGTTCCGTGCAGCTGTAAATGGCACATGGGGAACTGACATCGCTTTACAAGAAAATGTAGAGGCAAAGAACAACTTCTCTATTCAGTTAGATTCAAAATGGAACGAAAAGAATGTTTCTATTGTAGCCTTTGTTTACAACGATTCTGGCGTTCAACAAGTAATTAAACAGCATATAAATAGTTAATATATATCTTTAATTTAAAAGGAGAAAACAATGAAAAGAATATTACTCGTAGTAGCCGTATTGTTCTCAATAAGTATGGGAGCAATGGCTCAAAGTGCAAAATCGGCACTCCAGTTTGTAGACGATAAGGGGAAAGTTATACCCGACGGTTCTGTATTTGAAGTTACAGAAATAATAATAGATGAAGATTTTGGCAACAATATGAAACCAAATCTGTTTATTAAAAATGTTTCTGGACAAGACAAAGTGGTTGCTATGAAATTAGATTTAAAATCTATGCCAGAAGGAAAAATTCAATGTTGTATAGGTAATTGTGATTTCTACGATACTCCTTCAATCCATACATCAGGTTCAATATCAATA
>ERZ773254.393-NODE-393-length-25071-cov-20.943796_pt1 | contig 25071 bp, 18 predicted proteins | sample MGYA00580516_ERZ773254 | MGnify/ENA primary metagenome ERZ773254 (study PRJEB29015, sample SAMEA2738158) | human oral metagenome | biome: human oral; feature: human-associated habitat; material: saliva | place: China | collected 2192 ...
TCGACTGGGTCAGTGTAGCTTGATAACACTTCAGACAGCTTACGCTGTTCCCAAGCATCTGTAAAACCTTTGAATCTCAACTTAGGAGTTTTTCTGTTTTCTGTCATATTAATTACCCCCAAGTATTCTCTTTAGTTCCTTAAGTCCAAGAAGATCCTCCTCAGAACCCTCTATATCATCAAGCATGTCTCTTAGAGCTTTTTCAGTTTCGGCGATTTCTTTTTCAACATCTGAGAATGTTAACTCATATTTTTTCACGAGGGATTCCATCTTTGATGATAGGCTTTCAATAATTCTATTTGGTATTACATCTAGCCCTTTAACTATTGGAGTAATCCACTTATCCTTTAGTAGCTCAATTACCTCTGTGTCTGTTAGCTCTTCTATTCTCTTCTTTGTCTCATTTTCTAGTTCGGCATTAAGAGTTTTGATTTCCTTCTTCAGCTTCTTTTCTTCGTCGATTATATCTACAACTTTCTTAAGCTTTGCTAAGGTTTCCTCCTCTAATTCCTTGTTCTTTGAGGCCTTTATTACCTCTGAATTTACAAAGGCATCCCTATCCTCTGTGATGAAATCCATTTCTTTTTCATCTTCGTTAAACTCTTCCAGTAGCTCTTCGTACAGTGATTTTATATCCAAAAGACGATTTTCTTTATCACTTAAAGCTTTCTTCTCAGCATAAAGAATCTTATCCTGCACCAAAGAAAATGGAATTACATGACCGGCCCAACCATCCTGTACCTCGACTTCTTTTCCGTCTTTTTTCTTTGATACTAAATTAGGATCAACCTTTTTGGTAGCTTCAAAGCCCTCTGTCTGTATTATTTCTAAATCGACACTAACAGTATTCCATTCATCACTAAAGAGCTGGTATGCTTCATATGCATTTACAAGTGGTTTATCCTTAATTCTCCTAAAGATCTCATCGCCTATCAGTATTTCTGCCATTGAAATATTTATACTTTCGATATTTTTAATCAAGATATTCTCAAGGGCTTCATCAAATCCGTTAAAGGCATTCTTGTACTCTTCTATAAAGGCTCTCACGTCTTTGTTATTTTTGATGGTGCCCTTCACATCATCTGTGTTTAGAGCATAATATGAGTTTCCGGCTTTAGAATACAAATCAGCTCTAAGAGTTGGAAAAGCATTCCAATACTCATTGTAATCGCTTAGTTCATTTTCTGGGATTCCACCAAACATTAGCGCATAGATATCCCAACCCTCTGCTTTTTCTGATGAATCTACATAGCGAGGGATGTTAAGGTTATATTCGTTTTGTCTTATTTCATCTCTAGATACTACTTTGCTGTATTTATCGATTGACAACCTGTTTTTAAATGTATCGACAATCTTTTTAATATCAGAGTCACGCAACTTGTTGTTCTTGCCTTCTTTTATAAATCCTTTTGATGCATCAATTATCAAAACATCGTCATTCGTTCTTTTTTGCTTCAAAACCATAACAATGGTTGGTATTCCTGTACCGAAGAAGATGTTAGAAGGTAAGCCAATAATAGCATCAATTTTGTTATTCTCTATGAGGTTCTTTCTGATTTCACCTTCTTCTCCACCTCTGAAAAGCACTCCGTGTGGAAGTACAATATTCATGATTCCGTCCGGTTTTAGATGATATAGGTCATGTAGCAAAAATGCATAATCAGCTTTGCTCTTTGGTGCGATTCCGTATCCTGCATATCTAGGATCCATTTCTTTCCCTGATGGGTTCCAGTTCTGTGAATATGGAGGGTTTGAAACAACTGCATCAACATAGAGAGGATCATAGCTTGCTATTGGGTCAGCATCATCAAAATATGGCCAATCATCCTCTAGTGTATCTCCATTTCTAGCGTATATATTACTTGGTATAATTCCACGCATAACTAGGTTCATTCTAGTCAAATTATATGTATTCTCTTTGAGCTCCTGAGCATAGTACTTTATGCCATTTGAGTTATCCATATACTTTGATAAGCTCTTACCTATATTTATCAGCAACGAGCCCGATCCACTAGTAGGGTCATATATTTCAATCTTATCCCTATCCTTTAAATGCTCTGCAACTATCTCAGACATGAGGACTGAAACTTCGTGAGGTGTATAAAATTCACCAGCCTTTTTCCCTGCATTTGCAGCGAAATTACTTATAAGATATTCGTAAACAAAACCTAGAACGTCATAATCCTGTTTACCATCCATAGGTATGTCTTTAATCAAATAAATCAAATCACTTACAGCCTTTGTTTGTGACTTAGAGCTATCGCCTAATTTACTTAGTCCACTTTGCAAGGTATCAAAGATTTTATCAAAGACTTTTTTATGTGATTCACTGATCAGTCTTGTAAACGCTGACAATGCAGTTCTAACATTATCGACATCAAAATCGCTTCCCATCTCAAGCCAAGTCGAGAAAAGATTTTCATACGCTATAAAATAGCCTATGCTTGTCTGAATATCCTTAACTGCGTCCTCATCTTCTTCTGTTAGCTCTCTTATATCAGCATCTTCATAGTCATTTTCCTTTAGATACTTCAACTCCTTGTCAGAAAGAAACTTATAAAAAATAAATCCTAAAATGTAATCCTTGTACTCGTTTGCTTCGATTTTAGAACGCATTTTGTTTGCTGATTCCCAAATCTTTGATGCTAGCTGTTGCTTATTCATTAGACATCCTCACATATTCTTTGTAAACAATACCTCAATAACATGTTAAAAAACTTACTCTTTATCCCAGTGTTAATCTATCTACAATTATATTCTATGCTGCTCTTTAAAACAAGAAAAAGGCTCCTGCCATTTAATAGCAGAAGCCATAGTCTATCAGTACTTAGATACCCCCTCATTTAACCATGTGACATTACAGCATACTGTCTTCCATATGGCAAATAGATAATTCACTTTTTATTCCATTAAGTTCTATAACTAATTTAGGCTCCTCAGAAACTTCCTTTATATTCAACATATCCTGCTTACATAAAACTTTATTTAGTACTCCTTTTGTGACAAATCCAAATTCATCAGTAGATGCTATATATAGTTTAGATGTGGCTGAAAGCTGATTAATATCTAGCGCTCCCTCTACATTTTTAACATATAGTTTCGCATCCTCATTTGTATCAATTTCGATATGGCTTTTTATATTTTCCAGGGTTATTTCTTTTGACTTCCCACCAAATTCGATATTATCAAGTTCAAGGTTTTTCAGTTCAAGTATATTTGTATTGCCATTCAAATCTACTTCACCCATATATAATTGTGGGATTAGAATTTTGATTGTTAGTTCGTTCTTTGCAACTGTTTCCGATAAATTTCCAACTCTTTTGATGTCAATGTCAATTTTCCATTTGATGTCGTCAATCTTAGTTTTTAATTCATTTTGAATATCGGAAATTGTATCGGAAAGCAAAATCACCTTAACTTTTTCGCCCTCATATGCATAAAGCTTTAGCTTATTTGCCCCCATGAAGCTAATATCAAAGTTCTTTTTGCCGTCTATATCATACTCTGTAACACTTTCATATAAATAGTCTTTTGCAAGTGTTTCATGCTCAATATCCCTGCCCATTAGTTCGTCTAAAGAAAGCTTGAATAAATCAGCAATTGCTACTAGATTTTCAATATCTGGAACGCCTAGTCCTGTTTCCCACTTCGTGATAGCCTGTCTAGAGACCCCTATTTTTTCAGCCATCATTTCTTGTGATAATTTTGCTTGTTTTCTAAGTTCTCTAATTCTCATTGATATCATAAACTTATCCTCCATTTTCGTTTTACATGCACATACCATAGCAAATAGCTATTTCCAAAACAAGCAACCTTTCTTCACATTTTAAATAAAATCGCTACTTTTCGTAGCATTTAAATCAAATAGCTCCTGCTATCTAAAGTAGCAGGAGCCTTAACGTTTATTTATTTACTTAACTACTGATATCTTCTTCTCTTGTTGTAAACAAGTACGAGTAGTCCAAGTGCACTTAGTCCAAAGAGTGCTGTCATGCCACTCCCAAAGCCATCACCTGTGTTAGGTGTAGGAGGCTTATCCTTCTTTGGTGTAGGATTCTTGGTGTTAGTTATAGTCATCTTGCCATCCTGAGCAATTGCGCTATAGCTTACCTTGTAGTGCTTTGCGCCAATCTTGATAGCACCATTTGCCTCGCCAACCTCACGAACACTGTAGACATTGTCCTCTGTTGCACCAGCATCTCTAACCTCTAGGTTATCGAACTTGGTTGTCCAGTTATTGGCGCCTTCTAGAACTCTGCTAGCTCCTAGAGGGTTTCCGTTCTTGTAAAGCTGAACTTCTACCTTTGATTCTCTGTCACCAACCCACTTCTTAGTAACCTCGATTTCTCTGAGCTTAACTTCCTCGTTAGTGATGACCTGATCATAAGCGCCAGAAGCGTTCTTTGTAGCCTTGTAGCTAGCTCTTATCTGCTGAGCTCCAAATGTAGCATTTGCATCATTTGCCACCCAGTTTCCATCGGTATCCATCTCTCTTACGAAGTAGATATTAGGATTTGTTGTGTCCTGAGCATCGTTTACCATGTCGTACTTGAGTAGGTCTACGAACTTGAACTTCCAGTCGTTTGCATTACTCAAAGCAACCTGGTCAATCTGTGCATATGTATTAGCACCAGAAGTCATTAATTTGTCAACCTTTGCCTGGAAGATTTCGCTCTCGCTCATTCCTGTTGTATCAAGCGCGCTTCCGTCTGCATTTGTTAGAGCAACTGCATCAAAGTTAGCTTTTGTTATTCTGAAGAGACCAACAGTAACTGATGTAACGTGGCTAGTATTGCTGTTTTCCCACTTCTTTGATACTGTCAAATCTACCTTGTCGTAGTTAACTGGATCTGTACCGAATGCTACTGCACCGTTTGATCCAATACCACCACCACGAGGTGCTGTATTACCTGTAACGATAACCTTAGCTACATTTCTTGCTGCAGCCTTACCCTCATCAGAAACAATCGCCTTAAGAGCTATCTTCTCTGTTATTCCATCAAGAGTTCCTCTGTCAACAACTGGGCTAACAGTGTTTGGATATCTTGGGCTTCCGTCTGAGTTACCTAGGTAAGCTTCGTCGATCTTACCGTCTTCATACCAGTGTACAAGCCAGTTATCAAGACCATTGTTAGAAAGAATCAAAGTCTGTGTTGCTGGGTCCTGCTTATTGATTGATGCTACATCATCACCTGCTGAGCCTGTATCGTTGTTTTCTGCACCGTTACCTGCTTTGTTATCAAAGAATGATGCTCCGTTTGTAACAGCTGTTGTTGCACTTCCTGTAGGGCATAGCCACATTCCGCCACCTATCTTAGTCGCAGTGTTACCTGTTACGAGAGTCTTACCCATCTGAAGCTTGTATGGCACGGAGGCAACATAGATACCTCCACCCTGCTTACCTGCAGTGTTGTTTGTGAACTGGCCGCCATTGATGTAAACTTCCTTGGAAGCAACGTACATACCTCCACCAACGCCGTTCTCAGCATTCGGGTCTGTAATCTGACTTGTAACAGCTGTCATAGTAGCCTCATTGCCTGTGATGAGGCCATCATTGATTGTAACGCTCGCTGGGAAGAAGCCTCTCCAACGTGTCTCACCAAATCTTTTTCCATCAGCTGAAGTTAGATAGTCAACTACACCAATACCTCCACCAAACGGAGCCTTATTGCCACTGATTGTACCGCCATCCATAGTTAGCTTACCGGTACCGTTTACGGCTATACCGCCTCCTAGTACTGCTGCTGTATTATTAGAGATAGTACCACCCTTTAGGTTAAGAGTACCTGTTGAATAGTAGTGTGCTGGATTGCTGAAGTTATTCTGCATTGTATAGTTTGTACTATATGTTCCAACGAGTATTCCTCCATATTCGGCAGTATTTCCTGTAATAGTACCACCTGTCATCTCCATGGTAGAGCTTCCTCTGATACCTTCAACTCCGACAGCTGAATTTAGACCACTGCTTCCACTGTGTTCTAGTGTGTTGTTTGAGATATCTCCTCCATTCATAAAGAAGGAAGCTCCCTCTGTAATCTTAACGACATTATTAAACTGGTTACTCATGTAATTATCATGAATTGATCCGCCGTTCATGGTAAGCACTGCATTAGGACCTTTTGCCGTTACAATACCTACCATTGGGCTGTTTGATCTTACATTCTTGATTTCTCCACCGTTAATAGTTAATTTACCCTGGTTGTTAATTACTGCGCTCTTATAGTTTGTATCCTTTGCATTTCCGTCAAGCTTGATATCCTGCCATGTAAGGCTACCGCCCTCTTTGATATCAAAGGCAATTGCACTTGATGTTCTTGTTAAAGTCACTCCGCCCTGCAGTGTAATGCTTTTGCCTGCTGGAATTGTAACAGTCGCAGTCAGCTGCATGTCATTCGCCAAAACAATCTCTGTATCCCCTGAAGAGTTGTTGATTGCCTGCTGTAACTCTGCAACGCTTGTTACTGTTACAGTAGCCGCTTCTGATTTGCTACCAAAGAAGGTGAATGTTGATAAAACAAGCACCAGGCTTAGTATAATCGAAACGCACGATTTTCTTTTGCTCATTTCTTAACCTCGCTTTTCTAAATAATTAATTGATTTTCCAATCAAATTAATGCCTTTGCCTTATTATAACCTAAACCTTCAGCAAATTGTAAACTATTTATCATATTTTTATACAAATTTTTATTAATAAAAAGAGGACGTCAATTTCGTCCTCAAAATTTTAATTATTCTCATCCTCACCGTCTTGAATTTCATCCCTTTTTGGCAAATAATCCCTAAAATATCCAGTCTCTTTTCCCAAATTTAACAAGGTTTCCCTATCAAGCCCGTACTTCTTCAAATACTCCTTAACAAAGCCAATATATTTTTCTCCGTCTTCCTTGTTTAGCTTTTTCTCAGGTTCAAAGAAGTAAATAACATCCTTCATAGAGCCCTTTACCATCTTATAATAATATTCCGACGGTGCATCGTAATCCTGAAGATAATAAGCGCAGTAGTACTCAGTAGATTTCTCAAGATCTATGACATAAAAAGCACCGCTGCTGTCATCAAAGCCATTGTCGCAAATTATTCTTCTAAGCTTTCCTGATTCATATGCAAGTTCAATGTAAAAAGGACCTGAAGAGCTGAGTTCAAACCTGACAAAGTACTTATCCTTCTTAAGTTCATCAAATTGCTCTCTTGTCTCAATGTCATCATCGCTATAGATGTGAATATTAAATCCATCTGCCTGAAGCTTCTTTGATATATCACCATTCCTCGCGCACCCCGAAAGGATAGCTGTAAAAGTAAGAGCCACTATTATTAAAATCAAAGTAAGACGATACTTACTAGCGCTTACACTTTTACTAGTTCTATTTGATACTCTCATCATTGAAATCCCCTTTTGATGTATATATAACAATTGGACTATCCGTAAAACTAAACTTATTTCTTCCTAAGTTCTTCACTATGTTATAAATATAGAGCAAAATTATGTAAAAATCAACATCTAAGAAATTTGTATAATCGAGTTATTTATTTAGTATATTTGTTTTGAGTTTTATGATACAATTATAGAACATTCAAAAAAAGGAAATGTTAAGGATTAGATTTATATTAAGAAAGGGATATTTAATGAATAAGAAGATTAGAAAAATAAGCTTGCTTTTATGCACGCTTGCGCTTGTTAATATACTCGCACTAGGAAGTGTATTTGCTAGCTACGAAGTTCCAAATTACACAAAGATTGTAGCAACAGTTGATGGTTCCGCACCTGCACCAGATTATTTGGGAAGGTTCGATTTTGAGCTTAGAGATTCAGAAGGAAATCTGATTGGCTACGATAAAAGTATTGACAGTATAGTTCCTGAACCATTTGTAAACAGATACGGCGACGGAAGTAACATTGAATTACAATTATATAATATTTTCAAGATATATATTCAATTTAAAGTTCCAGAACAAGGTCCTGGATATAGAGATTTTACATTAAAACAAATCCCTACGGGAATAGCTGATATGAAATACGACCCTAAGATATACAATATCAGATTGCATTATAGAGCAATTATCAATCCTGATGGCAGTTTCTACAAAAATGAAATCGATTATTATGAGGTAGAAGGAAAAACCTACGATGCATTTGGAAGTCTATTTACCCTAGACGAAAATGGTACTAGAGTTTTTCCTTTGGGAGCGCACCTTAATTTCCTATTCAACAACAAAACCGTCCACTACACAAGCCACACTGTAAACAAGGTTTGGAAAAATGGTTCTGAGACATCTATTCAGGCTCAGCTTTATCAAGATGGTCTAGCATACGGTGCACCAGTAGAGCTAAATGCAGCTAATGGATGGACATACACCTGGACAAACCTAGATGATAGCTATAACTGGACAGTAAAGGAATTCAGCGTCCCTGCAGGATACAAGCTCGATATAGAGACAAATGCAGATGGTTCAGTTACAACGCTGACTAATACCAAACTCGCAAGCCCAAGCATCCCGCCTGCAAATACTGTTAAGGCTAGCCCTGTAAACACAGGCGATAGCTCAGATGCTGCAGCTTGGTTCATGATGTTTAGCACATCACTGCTTTGCATCTGCTTTGTCCTATCTATCAAACTCAGAAAACAAGAAAGATAACAAGACAAATGAACATAAATCAGATAAAGTATTTAGCAGTAATATCAATGCTTTGTGACCACATAGCCTATGCATTTTTGCCATCTAGCTCTACCCTTTACATGGTAATGAGACTATTTGGTAGAATTGCAGCTCCATCCATGTGCTTTGTTTTAGCGCAAGGCTTTATACATACATCAAATCGAAAAAAATACTTTATAAGACTTCTCGTTTTCGCCCTTATATCTCAGCTACCATTTTCGTATTTCGGTTTCGGTAGCTATACCGGACCTATGGGTAATGTCATATTCACCTTGGCTTGTGCTTTTGCAATAATGGCTGTAATCGAAAATTTAAAGACTATAGGCAAAATACCAGGAGTAGTCGCTGTAGTATTGCTTCTATTCCTCTCAATGCTATCAGACTGGATAATACTAGCACCGATGTTCACTCTATCCATCTATTTCAACAAAGATAATAAGGATAGACAGGCCATAGGATATTTGCTAGTCAGCCTAGCAACCTTTGCAGCTAGCGTCTACTTCGCACTGCAACATGGCGAGCCGTGGCAATATCAAATTTGGCAGCTCGGTACAGTACTAGTAATTCCAATCATCTATGCCTATAACGGAAAGCCGGGAAGCAAGGCCGCTTTCAACAAGTGGTTCTTCTATGTCTTCTATCCAGCTCACCTAATGATACTGGGCATACTTTGCTGGGACTACTCATTTGCAATATAGCTAGCAAACTCCGGATGAAAATAAGTCAAAACTACAGCAATCAAAAATAAATATGGCGTCCAAAACTTTCTTTGGGCGCCATTTTTTTAATAATATAAGAACAGATTTCAAATCCGCACTTTAATTAAATTTTATTTCTAGCACTTAATGTAAGTACTATCGGTAAAATCACTCCAGCAAGCATCATAAGTCCACCTAATAAAATCAAAATTACACTTAGGGCTATGAATATAAAGTTTGTGCTATTACGCACCTGAAGTGTGAAGCTGCTATAGTCTGCATATTCTCTTCCGATTACTCTTACTCCAAGCGTTTCTTTTCCATCTTCTGATCCTGCTTCATTCTTTGCCGAAATTGTATAGCTACCAGCTTCAGTCTCAAAAGTATATATCTTTACTCTTGTATTTCCATTTACAGTTACAGTCGACTCTCCTAATGGATTTGAGAGCTCAACTTCCTTACCTGTTTCATCATTTACTAGCCTTGGCTTTGAAGGTGCAATACTATTGACACTGTTGTTTGGACCGCTTAGCCAAATGCTATAAGTGCCTTTTGCAGGAATTAGCATAGTTCCCTCACTTCTATCACATGCTACCTCATAAATGACACCTGCTTTAAAAAAGCTAACAACTCCCATTACTCCTAGAACCAATGAAATTAATCCAATTGGTATAAGTACACAAAAAAGGTATCTCTTCTTCATCCTAATCCTCATCTTCCTTTTTACTTAATCTACGCTTATGATCTAAGAGATGCTCCTCGCTCTCTTCAAAACTCTTATCTGCCCCATGCTCATGCTTTTCCGAATCTCCGATATGCCTATGAGTATGTCCATGCTCTATCAAATGTGTATGCGTATAACCATCGTGCGTGTGCCTTATCAAATGACTGTGAACATGGCTATGCGTTTGAACTAGCGAATCAGATACAACAAAAGCTGTTCCGATTATCATTATTATCAAAGCAATTAAATATTTCCAAGTAAGCTCATCCCCAAGCAAAGCAAAGGCAAAAGCCGCTCCTATAAACGGTGCAATAGCGTAAAACGCGCTAGTTTTAGCCGCCCCTAAATATCTCTGTGCTCTAATATATGTAAAAATGCTAAGTCCATAAGCGACAAATCCCAGCACACATGCAAAGAAGATATACTTCGCTTCTGGCAGCTTCTCTCCCATTACTAGTGCTACTACGTAAGAGCCTGTACCTGACCCCAGCCCTTTTAGCGTTACAATCTCGTAGGTACTCTTATCAGAAATGCTTCGCGTACAGTTATTTTCCATTCCCCAACAAAGTGTTGCAAGCAAGACGAAAATTGAGCCGTACGAGAAACTAAATTCACTCTTTCCATCTACCGATAGGATTATGCTAGAAACTGTTATCAGCGCTATCGCCATCCATAGTTTTCTTGAAACCTTTTCTTTGAAAAGTAGAAGTGCAATCATAGCTGTTGCAACAATCTCAAAGTTTCCGAGAAGCGAGGCATCTGAAGCATTCCCCAGCCTTATTCCAATCATAAGGAAAATAGGAGCAGCGATATCGAGAATAATCATTCCTAGAGTATAAGGTAAATCCTTTTTCTCTAGCTTCTCCTCCTTAATCCTATTACTATTAAATGAGTACATGAACCCAACGCCTATACCTGCACCGAAGTATAAAAACGAGGCCATGAAAACTGAAGGAACATGATCTAGCAGAAGTTTAGATATAGGAGTATTAATAGCATAAAAAACAGCAGCTAAAATTGCATATATAACTGCCATAAGCTTCTTATCCTTCAAATATGCCTCCATTTCCTAACACATACGCACCTAGTCAAAATTTAGTAACTTACATATTTACTACTCAATTATATACGATTTCGACCATAAAATCGACAATAAAGCGTGCTGATATTTTTCTCCCTTCAACAGTCTGCGTACAGACTGTGTACCTTTATCAACCATGGAGTCTTCTCATAAAAAAGCACTCCGAACATATCGAAGTGCTTTGATTTACATTTACTTCTTCCTTTTGCCTAAGCTACTAGGAAATAGTCCTACTTATTTAGCTTTCTCTTGTAGCTAACCGCTCCTAGGAGACCTACTGAAGCGGCAAACATGCTAAGCATCATGATTAGATTTCCTGCATCATCACCTGTGTTAGGCTTGTTTGATGTCTTTGGTGCTGTAGGATTTGCTGGTGCTTGTGGTACAACTGGTACAACTGGTACCTCATACTTGTTTGTGAACTCAATCTCATTAGCTGCAGCAGCATCCTTCTGGATATCTACAGTTGCAACGAGCTTGTTATCAGCATCAGTGGTTACATCAACAATAACTGTGTACTCTGCTGCGTCATATGTGTAGTTAAGTGCATTTGTATTAATCTCAACTACCTTGTATGTGTACTTACCAACTGCCTCAAACTTGATATCGCCAAAGTCTACATTACCTGCGCCATTTACTGAAATAACCTTCTTATCAAGTACTGAACCTGCAGGCATTGGAACATCGTTTACTCCTGCTGCAGTTGTTCCTACCGCGCTAAGCTCAAACTTGAACTCTTCTGCCGTAGGAGCCTGATCTCCTGTCAAAGCCTTCTTAACCTTGAAGTTTGCAGTTGTATAGTTGAATACATTCTTAAATGCTGGCTCGCTATCTACTACAGCCTTAAGTGTTCCGTTATCATTTGTTACTGTAACAGTTACTTCCTTCTCTGTAGTATCATATACCACGCCTGCTAGAGGATTTGCTCTGTTCTCTGAAACCTTGAACTTATATGTTCCTGGCTTCTTGAACTCAATCTTGTCAAACTCAAAGCTTCCGTCTGTTCCTACAGCTGCTGTAAGAGCCTGTGGCATTGTTACACCATTATATGTTTCAGTTGGAATCTGAGCTAGTGTTACCTCAAATGTATTTGCAGGTATTGTTAGAGCTGTATTATCCTGATCAACATATTCCTTGCTTCCCTTGATCTTTGCATCTACCTTCTGGTAGTTTGGAACGATTGCTGAGAATCCTGGCTGCGTTGCATTTAGGATTGAGAATGTTCCCTCAGTTGCATTTAGTGAACCTGATGTTGTATATGCTGGGTTTGGCTTAAATACATTGTTATCGAACTTATATGCCCCTGGTGCTGATGTCTGAACTAGACGATAGTCGCCTCTTGATAGGCCTGTGATAACAGCTTCTCCACTTGCGTTTGACTTTGCGATTGCCTTACGGCCTCTAATGTAGTAATCTGACCACTTGCCGTTTAGCTTTGTCTGAATCTTAAACTCAGCTCCCTTGATAGGCGTTGTGTTATCAATCTCATCTACAACCTTTACACGAATTGTTCCTGCTGCTACGCTTGCGTTTCCTGCAGACTTATCAATTGTGTAAGTAACTGAAGCTTCATCGCTTGCCTGATCTGAAGAAACCTCACCCTTGTTAGTTACGTTCTCTAGTCCCGTAATTTCTGGATAGTGAGTGTCAAACTCAGCAAAGAATGTAACTATATTGCCCTGTGAAGGTCCATTTGGCCCATAGATGTCTTTAATCTTGTTCATGCCACCTAGATTTGGTTCTAGGTCAGTGTACTTAAGTGAATCATTTGATAGATTAGCGATGAAAGTATCTCCACCTGTCGCTGGGTCTCTAAATACACCATAGCTTAGCTTCTGAGCCTTAATCTTAGCATAGAAGCTGTTGTATGTATCTGAAGAGCTCTGCGTAATCTGCGTGAAATACTGTGATACTGGAAGCCAGTTACTTCCTGATTCAACAGGCATTATTGCACCCGCAGCTGCTTGTGCATAGTGTGGGTTTCCACCTGCTGGAACCTCAGCCCAGTTATATCTAACAGCCGTAAATGAAATTGTATCGATATCAATTACACCATTATGCGGAATCTTATCTACGAGCATCAAATTTGTCTGCTCCTGATATGTTCCAAAAGTGCTATCGATATTGTTATATGTGTTGAAAAGTCTGAGCGAACCTAACTGGTTTCCGATTAGCTTGATGTGTGCTGTATCATATCCAGATGTCCATCCCTGCTTCTCTATCAATCTGTTGTTGATTGTTCTAGCACCTGGACTTGGACCAATTCCACCAGTTCCTGTTCCAGGAGCTGCAGCTTTAACCTTAAATGTTACGTTTGCATTTGCATCTTCGATTGTAAGAGCCTTAGTCACAGGATTTCCATCTGTTGCTCCGTTATCTAGAGCCTTTAGGCGTGCTCCCGTATAGATACTTCCTGTCAAGAAGTTTCTGTCTGCTGGGAAATCAGCACCTAGTGTAATCTTGACCTCTGTACCTGTAACTACTGCTGTAGCAATCTGCTGTCCATTATCAGAGAAAATTGCAATCTCTGAGCTTGGGAGACTTCCGAACATCGTTCCAATATTTGTAGAAAGATTGATCGTATCTCCTGGCTTCATTGCGTTACCTGACTGTGTTTCGATATTAAAATCGAACTTTAGTGAAGCAAGCGAACCAACGTCTACCTGACCTGGCGAAACCTGAATGTTTGAAACGGTTATGTTATAACCATCTTTAGATGTAGTTGCACTTGCATCATCAATATTTGAAAAAAGCCCAAGCGTAACTGCTATTACTGCTATCAAAGCAATAAATTTCTTAGTAATTTTCACTTTATCCCTCCCCTTTTAATCATATCGCTGGCAAAGCTCTAGCGATATTAACATCTCTATACCAATATATATTATTCACCATCTGTAATCAAGTAAAACACGCTAAATTTAATAATTTTTATACAAATATATATAATTATATTAAATTCTACACTATCACAGCAATTTGTGTGAAAAAGTAGCGATATATTCAAAATGACAGACGATTTAATGTAAAAAACTGCGCACTATTTTGCACGCAGTTTTAATTTCAAATTGGTTAATAATTATCACTATAAATGTATGATTACTTTCTTCTTACACTAAATAAGATCAGCAAAGCACTAAGCACCATCTGGATGAGTGCACCTGGAACTACTCCTAGCAAATCATATACCCAAGCTATGATTCTTGGTACTGAAAAGCTTCCGTTTAGGCTTCCTGTAAAGTACATGATTAGAATAATTAGTGATGCGACAAACCAGATAACGCCAAAGAGTAATCCAATCCAATCAATTCTTTTCTTTTCCATCTTAACCTCCTAAAATTCTCTCTGACTCAACATTATATCAGTTTTAATTCATTTTTCTACATTTTTTTACGTCTTTTCCCAGTATTTGTATCTGCGGTGGGTCGTATAAATTCCTAGCGCAAGGATAAAAGGAGAAAAGAACATGATAATAAGAAAATATCCACGGTATCTGACGCTTGCCTTAAGTACTACCCTTCCAGAAACAGGCTTCAGCTTATTACCCGCTTGCATCTTTGAAATCTTATCTCCATCAATATCATTCTTAGAATCAGTAAGCTCCTCAAGAGCCACATCATCTCTAATTTCAAATACAGTGTCATACACGCCTTGGGAGTTTCCGAGCTCATCAAAGTAATAGTACTTTCCGTTTTTTCTCCATATAGAGCCCGTCGTCTCTCCTAAGTCTTTTATCTTTTCCCAGCCATCCTTGCTTCCCAAAGAGACCACTTCAGTATCCCAAGAATATAAAAACACCCTAGTATAACCTGATAGCCATTTCCTATTTATCCAATCTCTTTCGTATGCTCTTAGAAAATATAGGTTTTCATTATCCTTAAAAACACTCTTTGACAAGACTTCGAGTCTTCCCTCAAATGGGTTCTTTTCAATACGGACTTGTTTTTTCTTAATCTGATTAAAAATGTAGATGCCATCCTTTGATGTAAATATCAGGTTATACACATGCGCGCTGCCATTTCCAATAACCGTGTATGGCTTAGCCTTTTCATCAAAGCGATATGTCCCGCATGAAACGCTCCCGCTTTCTTTATCGTACACGAAGCTTTCACCCTGTTCAGCTGATACCGTCTCGCCCTTATATTCCGGGAAACTCTCTCCTTCTCCCGAGCTACTTGCTAAGTCTTTCTCAAAACTAGGCAGATGCACATCTGTTAAAACTACAAAGATAAATGCAGCTACAAAGATAACACAAAAAATTAAAGGTAGAAGGGTCACTAAAAGCGACCGTCTTCCACCTTTTGATTTATGATTATATTTATTTGCCGTTTTGTTTCTGTGCTTCTTAGTCAAAGTTATCGCCCCGCAAAAGCATGAACTAGGTTCCAGTTAGTAGTGAAGTACAGTTTTATCAAAGTGCTTAACATCCTTCACTCCAGTGTACATCATCATTTCCTGAAGTTCCTCATTCATCTTCTTCATCTTATTAACTACACCGTCCTTACCCTCTTTTAGAAGCGGCGAGAGTATTCCTCTTCCTACCGAAACACCATCTGCACCAAGAGCAAGGGCCTTATATGCATCATAACCCGTATCCATTCCGCAGTCTACAAAAATTTTTATGTCAGAATCACCTAGCGCATCCTTTATCAAAGGCAGAACCTGTAGTGGTGCGATTGCAAATGGAAGTCTACCATGGTGATGAGAAACAACTATTGCAGCGCATCCAGCTTCCTTAGCCTTTAGTGCATCTTGAACCGATAGAACTCCCTTTGCTACGAAAGGAAGCTTTGAATAGCTCACATAATCCTTTAGATCCTGTAGGCTTACCATTCCCATAGGAAATCCATCTACTACATCGTATTTGCCATTTGTTCCTGGCACGTGATCTATGTCAACTCCTACTGCCGTGCTACCGCATTTTACAGCAAAGTCAATCTCTGATAGTATCTTTGTCTTATCAGCAAAGGGCTTAATTATACGAACGGTGTCCGCATTTTGTTCAATGATAGAAAGATAGCTTTCGTCATCTTCCATGCCAACCCAGTTCAGCGTCTGCATTTCCTTAGCTGCGAGGCTGTATTCCTCCATAGGGGTTTGGCCATTATCCATAACCTTGTTAAGGTGAGAAAACGCCGGTGTCATTATTGGAGAAGCGTACTTCTTTCCGAAAAACTCAACCTCAGTATTCACCTCTGTGCTATCTATCACGCGCATTTCTACATGTATTCCATCAAGGAAGGTACGATTATATACATTGGCATCATCTGCCTTACCGCTAGTCACCGGTATTACACCAGGCTTTCCTGGCCACTTGTTATTTTCCATAATTCTCCTCTTTCTTAGGATTTACCCGCTTTTAAAACATTCCTCTAAAGTAGAAATTCAACGCAACATATACAGCCAGCGCAATCAATAGGAACATCGAAATGAAGGCTGAAACAAATTCCTCTTTTTCCTCGTTATCCAAAATATCCTTTATCTGTAGCGGTACTGGAAATCCGGTTGGACAGTAGAAGTACAGCAGCACGCCGAATAAAAATATTGGATTTGCCATCTTTGATGGAAATAGCAAAAAGAACGAAGCTATAATACCTGTGCAGAATAAAATCCTTATACCTGCTAGCTTAACAAGTGGCATTAGATAGGATTTCTTTAAATTGATGCTATATCCAAGACTGAACAAAATCAAAGCTGCAATAGGCGCTGTAAGCGTAGCTATTGTATTCTCGTACAAAGGCCCGAATATCTCATTTTTCAAAAGCATGTCCTGAAGCCCCGTTAAATTTGTAATAAAGCCTAGAACAGCTGCTATTACAAAGGGTGCCGACACCACATTTTTGACGAGTGGTAAAAGCTGAAATTTATTGCTTTGTTTAAGCTGTAGCACTGTAGGCACGAATATGAAGTTAACCAGTATTCCCGCTAGATCAAAAGGAATGAGGTTTACCGCGTATGCTGATCCCACCACGCTTATGTATAGTGGAAGCGCAACAGCTCCGCCTTCACATGTCAAAAGTAAAAACGGAGAAAGCTCAGATAGTTCTTTAGGCATTATCCTGCAGAAAAGCCTTCCTAGGAAATATACAAAAATCCAAACTCCTATGAGATAAACTATCTCTACGCCTATTTGCTTATCTAGACTCGCATCAGCCACTATATTGTAAATCAAAAATGGAAACAATATTCCTAGAGCCAGTGACTTTATCCCATCATTTTGCTCATGGCTAATCCAGTTCCTTTTTCTCGCGTATAGCCCCATCAAAAGGACGAAAAACACGGGAAAAATCTTTGCAATCGCTTGCATTTTAAACCTCTAATTCTTTCTTTATCCCTCAAAATCGCTAAGTGACTTCTAGCATCCATCAGAAGTCACAAATCAAAGATATATACTTATTATATTATATCATACTAAACAAATCATTGAGCGCTTCTGCCATCGAAGGATGCGTAAACATATGATTTGCTAGCATTGTGTATGGCTGCTTCATTATCATCGCCATGACAACTAAATTTATTACCTCGTGTGAGTCCTCGCCAAATAGAACTACGCCAAGAATCTGCTTTGTATCGGCATCGACAACAGCTTTGTAAATACCTGCTGTATTACCGAGAATCTTTGCTCTTATTATATCTGAAGCAGAAAGCTTTGATACCTTGATGTTATACCCTGCCTCTAGAGCCTCAGTTTCTGTAAGTCCAACCTTTGAGAATGTCGGATGAAGAAATGCAGCATTAGCCATAGGCTGCCTGTTTTCTCTAGAATACCTACCATTATCCTCTAGATAGCTTCTTACGATTCTGTAGTCGTCTAGTGACACATATGTGAACTGCGGACCGCCATTTACATCTCCAATTGCAAAGATATGTGGCTTATTGGTCTGAAGATGCTTGTTTACGTTTATAAAGCCTCTATCTGAGCTTTCTATCCCAGCGTTTTCAAGTTTTAGCTCTTCAACATTTGGCTTTCTTCCCGTCGCAACGAGAAAGTCGTTTGCTCTGAGCTCACCTTTTTCTCCATTTGATGAGTAGAAAATGTGGACTGAACTATCGTCCTGCTCCACCTTACTAACCTCTGCATCAAAGATAAAGTCAACACCGAGGTCCTTGTATGACTTAAAAACCTCTTCGGCAACGTCAGCATCCTCTTTTGGAAGAAGCCTGCTGGCCTTGTCGATGACCGTTACCTTTGATCCAAACTTCGCATAGGTTGCTGCAAACTCAAGACCGATGATTCCAGCCCCGAGAATTACAAGAGTCTCAGGATATTCTTCGAGATCCATCAAGGTTTCGTTTGTGTGAATTCTCTTTTCGATTTTTAGCCCCTCTATTGGAGGAACAAAAGGAGATGCTCCTGTATTTATGAAAACACGCTCTGTATAAACATCGCACTCCTCTTCAGCAGTTTTGATATTTACAGTGTGCTCATCCTTAAAAGAGGCAAGCCCAAAGATAACCTCTACATTATTGCTTATTACCTCTTCGTAGTTTTCCTGATTTAGCTCCTCGATGAGCTCATCCTTGGTTTCTACAGAATTCCTGTAGTACTCCTCGTCCTTCATTTCCCCTTCCGGCTTTTTGTATGCCCTGCCATCGAGGAACTTTGATGGAAAGCATCCATAGTTTATATATCCACCTCCACACATTTCATGCGATTTCTCTACTAGAATGGTCTTTTCACCCTTGTCACCGAGGTAGTTTGCTAGTATTTTACCGGCTTTACCGAAGCCGATTATAATGTTATCTACTTTTTTATTCATAGTATTCCTCCCTTATGAGGTTTATTTTATCAAGCCAAATAGGTCGTTTAGCGCCTCTGCCATGGTTGGATGTGTGAAAATCTGATTTGCTAGCACTGTATATGGCTGATTTGCAAGCATGGTTGAAACCACAGTGTTTATAACCTCATGTGATTCCTCACCGTATAGAACGACGCCGAGAATCTTGTCCGTGTCAGCATCCACTATTGCCTTATATAGACCTGTCTGATCTCCAAGAATCTTTGCCTTTGGAATTGCACTTACTGGAAGGCTTGCGACCTTTATCTTATATCCTGCTTTGATGGCCTCATTTTCTCCTAATCCTACCTTTGAGAAGGTTGGATGTAGGAAGGCTGAAAATGCAATAGGCTGTCTGTTTTCTCTAGTATAGCTACCATTGCTTTCTAGGAAGCTTTTCACAATTCGGAAATCGTCTAGCGAAACATAGGTGAACTGTGGTCCGCCATTTATATCTCCCATTGCAAAGATATGTGGCTTATTTGTCTGCAGATGCTCATTTACATTAATAAATCCTCTTTCTGATGTCTCAATTCCTGCAGCTTCAAGGTTTAGTCCTTCGACATTTGCCTTTCTGCCTGTCGCAACTAGGAAAGCTTCTGCGCTAAGCTCGTGTGCTTCCTCCTTTGATGAGTATGAGATTTTAACTTCACTTTCATCCTGCGCTACCTTTTCTATATTTGCATCGAAGATGAACTCAATTCCAAGACCCTTATATGCTTCAAAAACTGCATTTGCAACATCTTCGTCTTCTCTTGGAAGAATCTTGCTTCCCCTATCTATGATAGTTACCTTAGTTCCAAACTTTGCGTAGCTTGCAGCAAATTCAAGACCGATGAATCCACTTCCTGATATTGCTAAGCTGCGTGGGAATTCCTCAAGGTTCATTATGGTCTCGCTTGTGTGAATTCTGCCTTTAATCTCTAGACCTTCGGTTTCAGGAACAAAAGGTGTCGTGCCTGTGTTTATGAAAATTCTCTCAGCATAAAGCTCCTGAACGCCTGATTCAGTTTTGATACTTACAGTATGCTCATCCTTAAAAGATGCAAGTCCATCTATAACCTCTACATTAGGAACTCCTGCGACTTTGTCGTAATTTGCCTTATTTAGCTTTGATATCAAAGCCTTCTTGTTTTCGATAGCCTGCTTGTAGTACTCCTCATCTCCTAGCTGGCTATATGCCTTACGGTCAGCACTTGTTGCTAGAAACTTTGACGGAATGCAGCCCACATTGATGCAAGTTCCTCCGTACATCAAAGGTGACTTCTCTACCAAAACGGTTTTCTCGCCCTTGCTTCCTAGATATCCTGCCAGTGTCTTTCCGGCCTTACCGAAGCCGATGATTATATTATCTACTCTATTCATAGTTTAAACCTCCATTTTGGGCTCATATAAAGAAACCCCAGAATTATTTGATACATTGTTACCTATATTATATCCATTTATGGCTATAAATAATCAAAACGTGCACAAATAAATTGCGTATAATTTATTTCCAAGACATGAGTTGCTTTGATAAGCATACAAATATACAGAGTTAAGGGGATTTTTTCATATATTTCCCCTTTATTAAAAACAGATGCATCTATGTATTTTCCCATAGTATGATTAAAGATTTGAAATTAATATGCTTTTATTTTGCCCGATTTGATAATATAATAGTGATAATAGTGGGAATGTGGATTTAGAACTCACAAAACATAGAAGTTAACGTAATTCAAATATTTAGGAGGAATAATCATGGGATTTATTCAAGCAATTAAGGGTGCTGTAGGAGGCACATTTGCAGATCAGTGGAAAGACTTTTATGGTCCTATGCCAGGCGTATCAGCTACTGCTGGTGTATTTCCAGGAGTTCCAATGGGAACAAACAACGGCAGAGGCGAAAACACTAAGGGTAGCATAAATGTAATTTCTAACGGAAGCAAGATTATCGTTCCTGAGGGAGTAGCTCTCATCACTGTTCAGGATGGTGCTATTACAGGTATAATCACAGAACCAGGTGGATATGAGTTTACAACTGATTCAGTAAACTCTAAGTCAATCTTTGCTGGAGACGGAATCATCGATTCCATCGTTAAGCAGTCATGGGAAAGATTTAAGTTTGGCGGAATACCTGCAGCTCAGCAGCTAGTATTCTATGTTAACCTAAAGGAAATTCCAAACAACAAGTTCGGCACACAGTCAGAGATTTACTGGGATGACGCATACTTTGGAACACAGGTTGGTGCGATTACACGAGGCACATATACACTAAAGATTGTTGATCCTATTTTGTTCGTAAAGAACTTTGTCCCTGTAGACTACCTATTACCAAACGCACCTCAGTTTGATTTCTCAGATATGGATAATCCAGCTGGAGAACAGCTTTTCAACGAGGTTGTAGGTTGTCTATCAGCAGCATTCTCAATGTATACTAACGACCCATCAAAGGGAAACCGTATCACCAAGATTCAGTCAGACCAGATTGGTTTTGCGCAGTCACTATCTAGTGCTGTTGACGGTGCATATCAGTGGAGACAGGACAGAGGTCTTGAAATCGTAAAGACTGCTATCCTATCCATCGAATACGATGAAGATACTAAGGAAATGCTCAAGGATGTTAAGCGTGCTGATGCACTTGCTGGCGCTCGTGGTAACTCCTTCATGCAGCAGTCTGTTGCAAGAGGTCTTCAGGCAGCTGGAGAAAACGGTGGTGGTTCAGGAATGGCATTCATGGGAATGGGTGTTGGCGCAGCCGGAAATGTAATGAACGGAGTACAGCAACCTAACAATCCAAGCTCATACCAGCCAAACTTTGGACAGCAGCCACAGCAAGCACAGTATCAGCAGCAGCCACAGCAAGCTCAGCCAGAACAGGTTCAGCAGGCTCAGCCAGAACAGCCTCAGATGCAGGATACAACTGCAAAGCTAATCGAGATGAAGAAGCTTCTTGATGCAGGAGTACTCTCACAGGAAGAGTTTGACAGAATAAAAATGCAGCTTCTAGGACTTTAGTATATAGCACTGAGCACTTTGTAAAAGGATAAACTATATGTATAAGAACAAGATTATACAGACAATTGTTTTCATAGGTGCAGTACTAAGTATCATTGCAATATTCCTTCCTATATATGAGATGAGCTACTCTGCTTTGTCGATAGTCGATGCTGAATCAATCTACGATGACTATCGCTCAAGAGGCAATGAATTACTAGCTTTAATTTTCATGTTAGCCCCTGCTAGCGCTACTCTAGCGATCATGCTTAAGAAGAAAATTCCAGTAATCATATTAGGTGCGATTCAATGCATACTTTGGGTAATTGTTGGCTTAATTGAAGAAAGTTTAATAAAGTCAATAAACCTAACTTCTAATATACAAATCACATATGGTATAGCTTTTTATTTAGGCTTAGTTGGTGCCGTACTCATAATCTTAGGAGGCATAGCTGCAGTTGCCACAGAGGCTTTTGTTGAGTCTGATGAAGATTCAACTATTGATAACGACTTTTAAAATTAACAAAACACAGGCGGTTTACTATGTGTAAATCGCCTGTACATATCCAAGGAGACAAACTAATGGAAGATAGAACTTTTGAAGAAAATCTTGTTAACGATGGCATGGCTCAGGCCGATGCTAAGGTAACAGAAGCCGAGGAGGAACGTCACGACGGCCAAATCAAATGTCCTAAGTGTGGTGCCACCGACATAGAGCTAGACCCAAAGACAGGTAAGCTCAGATGTAACTTCTGTAGACACATCTTCGAACCAGAGTTCACAGAGGATGATGGTAACATCTCAGAACTAGAGGGTGTTAAGCTATCAAAGGGAGCTTCCGACATAGCAGCTGACGCTAAAGACGTAATGACTCTAAAGTGCCAGAGCTGTGGAGCAGAAGTAGTCATAGATACTGCTTCAGCACCTCAGGCTAGATGCCACTGGTGTAGAAATATGCTGTCTATCAATTCATGCATACCTAATGGAGCTATTCCAGATATGGTGCTTCCATTTAGCGTATCAAAGGCAGAGGCTCAGGCTAAGATAAAGGATTTTGTTGGAAAGAGGAAGTTCTTTGCTCACCCTACCTTTACTAGAGAATTTACGACAAACAACATCTGCGGTGTTTACTTCCCATATATGGTCGTTGATATCAACGGACATTCTCACCTTTCAGGAACAGGAGAAGTTCTCGTTAGAGAGTACACTGTAAAGAGGGGCGATGATGAGGAAAAGCGCTATGATGCAGATGCATACCATGTTGAGCGTGACTTTGATATAACTATAGACGACCTCACAATCGAGTCAAGCGCAGATAAACTAAATGTTGCATCAAAGGAAAAGACAACTAACATCATCAACTCGATAATGCCTTTTGATACAGAAAACTGCGTAGAATACAATGCAAATTACCTACGCGGATACACATCAGAAAAGCGTGATGTAAACATTGATCAGATTAGAAACACAGTTCATACTCAGGCAAATGATATCGCTAGAATAGCGGCAAACCAAACCTTGCGCGACTATGATAGAGGAGTTGCATGGGAAGATGATAACTTTACAGTAAAGGGTGAATCATGGAAGGCTGCCTACCTACCAGTATGGCTCTATAGCTACATGCAGGTTAAGGGAAGTAAGAAACTTCTCCACTATGTAGCTGTAAACGCTAGAACCAAGGAAACTATGGGAAGTGTTCCTATCAACATGACCAAGCTTTGGATTGTTTCAATCATACTAGAAGTACTAGGTATATTCCTTGCAGTAACTCTAGGACGCAATCCATTTAATGTGGAGAGCCCATATCGCTTTGCCCTAATGGCTCCAGCAATCATATTCTTTGCTTTAATGTACTCAAAGTATAGAAACTCTGGGGCACGTCACACCTACGAAAAAGAAACCTCTAACGAGATGAGCAATATGTCCATGGTCGACGATTACCTAGAGCGTCGTAATGGACTAGAAAGCTCAAGTATAAGAGGTGCAAACAACGAACAGGTACACGGAAATTACTCGAATGACTTCGTCCAAAAAATAAAGAATTCCGGCCTAACATCCATTATTGGTAATGTATCTGAGATCAAAGGAATAATGAACAAGTTTGACGACTTCAACTAGTTCAAAGACTTATCAAAAACAAATTCGGACCACTCGCATGAGTGGTCCTTTTGTTTGCTTCTTATTTAACTATGTAATTAACCGTCTTATTTGAAATAAGGTCGCTATCTCCAAGTACAATCTGTGATTTTATCGAATTTTCCCTAACATACTGCTTTGCAAAATCTGCATTTCTTGAGTTTATCAGAAGGAGTGGAGCTCCAAGCTTCTCTGCTAATACTCCTCCGCAAAGTCCATCTGGAAAGTTATCTCCATATCCAATAACTGCTGTTTTTGGATTCTTAAAGAAGTGCTTTGCTACAGCTACAGAAGTCTCATACCTATCATCGCCATAAATTCTTTGAGTTTTTCCGATGGATTTTAGGCTAGTTTCTACAGCATTGCTAACTGGGCCACTGTCACCGATGAGAGTATAATTTCTTGATTTTATACTCTTTAGGTATGCCATCTGTTTTGGCGAAAGCGTCTTTCCTACAAGCAGTATAGGACGTCCCGTTGCTGAAGCTGCTAGACTATCTGCAAATCCTAAACCTGAACAAACAAGTATTTCCTCATTATTTACTCCAGCTTCCTCTAATATTGCTAAATTTGTATCAAAACGGTCAGGTCCTGCTATCCTCTTTATATTAAAAGAGCTCTCAAGTTCTGTTCTCATAACTTCTGGAACTACATCAGATTCTCCTAGTAGGTAAACCGTGCTCTTAGCTTGTCCCTTTTTCACATGCTTAAGATGATCGTATATGAAGTTCAGCGCTTGATTCACATTATTTTTGTTGACCAATATCAGTGGTGCATTCTTAACCTTTGCAAGGTAGGCTCCTGAAAGTGCATCTGCATAATTATCTCCATTGGCAACAACCACAGCATTAAAGTCTTTTACCTTCATGACTTTCTTTAGCTCACGTCCTATCCTAAGTGAAGTCTGGTACCTATCATCACCAGCAATTCTTTTCACACTATCAGGTATAGGCTCTTCTTGTACGCCTGGGTTTTTTACCTGGAATGTGAAAGACATAAGATTTGGTTTATCTGGCTGTGCGGCCTTAT
>ERZ773254.404-NODE-404-length-24909-cov-14.824857_pt1 | contig 24909 bp, 16 predicted proteins | sample MGYA00580516_ERZ773254 | MGnify/ENA primary metagenome ERZ773254 (study PRJEB29015, sample SAMEA2738158) | human oral metagenome | biome: human oral; feature: human-associated habitat; material: saliva | place: China | collected 2192 ...
TATTTTCTCTTTTTCGTGCTTATGTCGTTGACAGAAGCGTTTATTTTCATTTTTTTGTGCTTATGTCGTTGACAGGAGCGTTTATTTTCATTTTTTCATGCTTATGTCGTTGACAGAAGCGTTTATTTTCTCTTTTTCGTGCTTATGTCGTTGACAGAAACGATTATTTTCATTTTTTCCAAGGCTTAGATTTTCCTTGTCTCTCATCCCTTATCCCGTTAGGAACTCCCTCCCCTTTACTTCCTTTCGGCCAGTGACCGTTGGTTCGGGGAGGGATTTCTTAGAGGGTAACACCTATGAAGGCAAGCGCACGGACTACTTGAACGTTGGCTCGATCCTGTGGCCCTTGCTGCGGGAGGTGTTGCCCACGGTGATGTAACGACTGTTGAAGCTCAGGTAGTACGCGCGGTCGATGTACCAGTCTGGATAAGTACTTGACGACCAATAGTAGCCGTCGTAGCCAACGTTGTTCAGACCACCAGAGTTGTAGTAACCCAAGGCGGGCAGGTAGAAATAATTGCCTGCGTCAGCGGCAGAAGGGACACCTGACTTGATACTACTATTGTCGTAGCCCGTCCCTGAAGCACGCATGTCGATACCGGATTCAGTTTTCTCGGTGTCGTAATGATGCTCGGCTTGTAGCACGGACTTCTTCTTAAACCACATGCCACCTTTATATAAATGCCCCATTGTTGTCCATACTTCGTCTGCGTCCCAATGTGGATCGCCGTACTTTACATACCAAGACATCTCGTTGGCATTTGGAAGAGTAGCGCAACTCTGAGTAGCATCGAAGCGACCTGAACCGCCGCTCTCGTGGTACCAACGAGGGTCATCGTCGTTCTGGGGGTAGTTTCTGGCATAGTACCAGTTCAACACTGACTGGTCTTTATTGGCTGACCACCATTCGTGACCCTTCCAGTATTGTTCCTTAGCATCCCACATGTAGTAATGGTCGCCGTCGTAATTCGTTACGTCGAGGTTAGCAGTAATATCGTAGTAAGTGTTCGAAGCGTATGCTGTGGATGTATATGTCTTAGTTATGGTGCCCTCCACATTTGTTGCCACGTCCTTTACCCAGTAACGTACTTTTAAGGTATGAGTGCCTGGCTTTATTACCATGTAAGCTCCGTTAGTCGTTACGCTGGCTGCACTATTGGTCAGTGGGAAGCCGTTTGGGTTGCTGCTGCTACCGCTTGTCGTTAAGACTATCTTATTGCCGTCTGTTACTGTGGATGCGTCTAATGCACTTGTTGTTGGGTTGACAGTGTATTTCTCTGCTATATCGTTGTCAGAGCTTACCTCTACCTTTGTTAAGTAACAATCATGTAGAATTGTGTTACTTGTGTAAGGCTGGAAGACTAAGTAAGCTGGCTGATGCTCCAACTCGAACGCAAACTGATTCTTGCCTGTCACCTTTGTAGCGGTAGCAGTACCATAATCGCCAGCGGTGCCGAAGTGCTCGGTATTGTCTGGAGCTGTCTGGCTCTGGGCGGTTGAGATACTTACAGAAGTTCCATCGCTGTTCTTGCCCAAGTAATAAACCTTATAACTGCTACTTGCTGTAAACTTGCCGGGAACCAAATACTTAAAAGCAGCCACCTTTTGGGTTGGAGCATTCGTACTCTTTCGCAATACGCCATCGTCATCCTTTACGTAGATATAATCGTCTTTCTCCCAATAGAAGTCACCACTATTGTAATTCAGTGACGTGCGCGTCTCTCCACCGGCCATGAAAGTTGTGAGGTTCTTGTCGTTATCCTCATTGGGCTTCGTTGGGTTTTGGGGCACATCCTCATTAGCACAGGATGCAAAAGCCAAGGCCATGCCAAACACAACAGCCAAAGACTTTAGACGTGATATGAATGAATGTTGTTTCATTGTTTGCTTCATCTTTACTTTGTTCGTTTTGTTAATTACTCGCTGTTAGTTGTCCCATGAAGATGTGCTTTCATCTTCTAAGTCTTCATCATTCCATAAGCCAGATTTTTTGGCAGGAGCCGTTGGACCAGTGCCGTGGTTTGCCTTTTTGTGCTGGCTTGGGAAAGACGCATCCATGAGATAAGTTGTTTCGTTGACTTGAATTATTATGCATGCTGGTGCAGAATAACTCTTCTTTACTTGCTTTTTACTCATTACTTTATTGATTAAAATAATTGTTATTTCATTCTTATTTTGTTCTAAGTTTAGTTTGCAAAAGGGCATAAAAAAGCGAACAAAGGGAACTTCGGAAAGCCCTTTGTTTATAGGAGATACGCCACGCTTCACGCGCGCGTAGGAGAAAAAATTTTAAAGTGTAGTTATTGGCGTGGCGCCTATGAGAGAGAGAGAGAGAGAGAGAGAGAGAGAGAGTAGCAAATTATTTGGAACTACCAAATTATTGGTGCAAAAAGTTGCAAAGAAATTCAAATTTCCTTGCATGCTGTCATTACCTTGATATGATATTGCTAATCTTTTCACGGCGACAAAGGTATAACAAAGTTTGGAAACAGCAAAATAATCTGAAAAGAAAATATTAAAAAGCACTATGATATGGGAGGAATCTAAATACCTCTCCTACTCCTCAAAAAGAGGAACAGGAGAGGTGTTTTTGTTTGGGGTATGTTATGGTTCAGGCGTGAGTTCTTTCACTAATTTTCGTGCAAAGGCATTGGGGAAGCCAGGGCGTGAGACGGTGGCCCCGATTCCTGTTTTTGTGCGCACGAATTGTCCCTGTGCATCGGTGGGTTTTATGGCCATGTCGTTATATTTCACGATGAGATGGAAGGCGAGTTGTGTCCATCGTTTGAGCATGTGCTGTGCTTGTTGATTGCTGTAGTCATTGAGTTGTTTGAGCGCAGCTGGCTTATCTGAGGCATAGAGGGCGCAGGCCTTTTGTTCGACTTCGGCTTGTTGTTTGAAATAATTTTGTTCGAGGCTATCGCGCACTGCTTTGAGTTCGGGGAACATCATGCTATAGCGTGGGTATACCATGTTGCTGACCCAGTTGCATACCCAGAAGGCGTTTTTCATTGAGAAGGTAACGGCATCGGCTCCTGGGGTGTTATAACATTCGGGGATGAGGGTGTTGCCACAATAGATTGGGGTATAGACAATCATGTTGCTATCATCGTTTCCAAACCACAACACGCCACCGATTTCGCGTGGAAGCCATGAGCGCATTTCGCTGACAAAGGAGAAGGCTGTTTGTTGTGTGCTCACGGGTCGTTCGCTGAAATAGGTTTTGCCATCGACCTTAAAGGTGAGTGGTGAGGGTCGATAAGGCATTTGGTAGATTCCTCCACCAATATTGAGTGAGTCCATGGCCAATGGCGTTCCTTCATAATGGTCGCGCATGGCTGCTTGCACATCTTGCACACTGAGTTTGTGGTTGGGCACTATCCAGAGTGGCATGTCTTCGGCATTGGGATCAACGCCTTCGGCCCAGGGGAGATAGCGTGAGAAGTCGTCAGCGAAGTGGTTGAAGAAGGCCCACACGCGTGCATCACAGAAGCGTCGGCCTGAGAAGTCGGGGCGTGCATAGGTCATTTTCCAGTTAAATTCGTTGTCAGCTCCTTTGAACCATCCTTTGCTTCGTGCGAACGACACTACGTTTTTACTGTAGAGCACATTTTTTTTGTCGTTCATATTGAAGCGTCCGATACGGCTTTGGTTGGCGTGTGCGCAGATGGCATTGTCGGGGATGCGTTGTGCCACCCACACCACTTTTTTGCTTGCTGGTCCGCATCCCATCATCTCCATTATCCATGCTTCGTTAGGGTCGCAAATGGTAAAGGTTTCGCCCTCGCTGTTATATCCATAGGTTTCCACCAGGTTGGTCATCACGCGGATAGCTTCTCGGGCTGTGCGCGAGCGTTGCAGGGCAATATAGATGAGACTGCCATAGTCGAGTATGCCTGTGGAGTCGACCATCTCTTCGCGCCCACCATACGTAGTTTCGCCAATGGTTACTTGATATTCATTGATGTTTCCAATGACGTTGTAGGTCACTGGAGCTTCGGGAATTTCTCCTCGCAATTCGTGGGTTTCCCAATTATAAACGGGGCGCATTTGCCCTTTTGCATGACGGCCTGCGGGATAGTGGGCTAAGCCAAGGAACATGCCATAGCTATCGGCATTATACGTGCAGATGACGCTTCCGTTAACACTTGCCTTCTTGCCTACAATGAAGTTGGTGCAAGCATGTGAAACTGATGCATAGAGCATGAGTGCTAAGGCTAAAAGAATGGATTTATTGATATTCATAGTGATATAGTGTTATAATTCTTAATGCATAATTCATAATTCATAATTGTTTGCAGAACCAAAATATTACATATTACATATTACATATTACATATTACATTAAGCCCGATATGTTAATGAGAAATGAGGAATGTATCCTTATTTTTCCTTTTTCGACAAAGGCTTTTCCTCCTATCCATTCAGTCATGGCAGGCTCACCATTGAACGTATAACTGTTCAACACCTCATTGCCACAGACTTCGACAACGGCATGATGCAACGTGTGGCCATCGTCGAAGACGACTTCATGGAAAGCCAGTCGGCGCACGTCATGGTTTGGCATGGCTATCTTGTGCTGGGCTGGCGCTCGGGTATCATGGCGTCGGCAGGGGGAGGCGGTGCCTGCCCCTGGCGGTTAGAATCACGCGCGAGGCTATCTGTTTTCATCTTCTCGGTGGGCTTCTCCTTATTAGTGTGCATGCGGAAGAGTTTGACTGCGCTGATAATCATCAGTTTGAGTGTCGTGGTGTTTTCTCCCGGACTCTGACTGCGGTTGAGCAAGAAGAAGCCGTTGACAGCTTTGATACCTAACCGATTGTCATCATAGATAGTGAGGGTGTTGTGGCCTGCGGATGAGATGTGAATGGTTTGTGAGGCTATGCTATCGTTGTTGAATGTGACCGAAAGCATTGCCACGCCATCACGCATGCCATCTTGATAGATGAAATCGCTGTTAAAGTCGAGCATGAGCTGGTCTCCTTTATGGAAAGACGAGTCGGTTTTGAGACTGAAACTATAAAGGTTGAAGGGCTTTTGTGGGGCGAGCACCATTGAGGTTTGGCCGTGCCACACATTTGCCGTGTCGCCTTTGAGCCCTACATTGGCAAAAGCGTCTCCGCCGGCGCCTCCGAGTGCCGAGGCTTCATCGCTAAAACGCTTGGCAAGGTGCTCATAAATGGTTTTCAACCGCTCGGTGTGACGCATGTAGTAGACCAAAGACGAATCAAATTGGGCTTGGGTATAGCCATATTTCTCAAGTACAGCCGCATGATATTTGATGATGTTGAGTGAGTCATTGCCCGAAGTGCCAGCCATAGCGTCGGCCAAGTGCCAATCATAGAGCATGTCTTCCAGTTCAGATGGCTGTATATATTCCGAGGGAACACTGGGACGGCATCCCACCATGAACATCACGAGGCATCCAAGCACCAAACTTGTGAACGACTTGTGTATCGTGTGCATTTTCATTTTCTCTTCAATGCTCGTTTAACGGTATCTGAGAGCTGTTCCATCTCCTGCCGATAGAACAGGAAAAACAACACTATGCCTACGGAGATGCATGCATCTGCAAAGTTGAACACGGGTGAGAAGAAGATGAATTCTTCTCCTCCCTTGAAGGGAACCCACGAGGGATAGGTGGTTACAATCATGGGGAAATAGAACATGTCGACCACCTTGCCTTGCAAGAAGGAGGCATAACCTGTTCCAAAGGGCACAAAGCCGGCCACACTGAAAGGTGTAGAGGCATTGAAGATGAGTCCATAGAACATGGAATCAAGGATGTTTCCCACTGCACCGGCAAGAATCATCGACAACACGACGATGTATCCCGTGGTGTGTTTTTGCTTGAGCACCTGCCGAATATACCATCCGATAGCGGTGATGGCTACAAGACGGAAAAGACTGAGCACCAGTTTATTGAAGAAGGTCATGCCATAGGCCATACCATTGTTTTCAACAAAGCTGATGTAGAACCAATCGGTGATGTGAACAGACTCACCAAGACTGAAATGGGTCTTGACCTCAATCTTAATAAACTGATCTATGAGAAGAATGGCAGTTATCAAGATAAAGGCCAGAACACCATCGGATAAGATTTTGTTTGTTTTCATTTCTTTCTTGCGTTCTTCGATGCCACGCTCAAGGTGGCATGAGGCACGATACGGAGTCGTTCCTTAGGAATCAATTCGCCTGTTATGCGGTCAATTCCATAGGTTTTGTTTTCGATTCTGAGCAAAGCGCCCTCTAAAGCTCTAATGAATTTTTGCTGACGTTGTGACATTTGAATCATTTCTTCTTTGCTTTGGTTGGCACTTCCCTCATCGAGCACCTTGTTATAGGTGGGTGAAGTGTCGTCAATGCCATTGCCGTCTTTGTTCATCAACTGATTCATCAGCGCTGTGTATTCCGTACGAGCAACTTTCAATTTGTCATTAATGATAGAACGGAACTCTTCCAATTCCTCATCTGAGTAACGTGCTTTCTTGTCCATAGGTTATTAAATTTTTAATTATTATAAAAGAAAGAGTTGGTGGCTATAGGAAGTTACTCCCATGGCCACCGATAAACTCTTTATTAGTTTTTCTCTACAAGGATATTGAGTTTGAAGTCATCAAACTCAGTCTCAACACCCTGATTGTCGGCTATCTTGATGTCGTTGGCCAGCACCTGACTCTTAATCATCTCGCCAAACGACTCTATGGCAGCGTCGGTTTGCACATTCGGAGCCACGGTTACAAGGATGCGATCGGTAATCTCAAGTCCGGTTTCCTTACGCAGATTCTGAATGCGATTAATCAGTTCGCGTGCCATACCTTCGCGTTTCAACTCTTCGGTCAACTCTACCTCGAGTGCCACCGTCAGATTGCCCTCATTGCTCACCAACCAACCAGGAATATCCTCGCTGATAATGTCTACATCAGATGCCTCTACGGTCACCGCCTGGCCCTCTACCTCAAAGCTGATGCTTCCCGAAGTTTCGAGCAAGGCTATCTCGTCTTGGTTGAGTGCATCCATGTGGGCAGCTACAGCCTTCATGAGTTTGCCAAACTTCTTGCCCATGACTCGGAAATTGCACTTGATTTTCTTCACGAGCATGCCCTGGCCTTCTACAAACACGAGTTCCTTCACATTAACCTCATTCTTGATGAGGTCGGCCACGGCCTCTATGTGTTGTTTCTGTTCAGCATCAATGGCAGGAATCATTATCTGAGCCAGTGGCTGACGCACCTTGATGTTTACCTTTCGGCGTAAGGCAAGCGTCATTGAGGTTATCTTCTGTGCCATACCCATTCGAATTTCGAGGTCGGCATCTATTGCCTGCTCATCAGCCACGGGGAAATGGTCGAGGTGCACGCTCTCTAACTCGCCTCCCAAGTCGTGATAGAGTTCGTCGGCATAGAATGGAGCAAATGGAGCCATCAATTTAGCCACAGTCATCAGGCAGGTATAAAGTGTCTGATAAGCCGAAAGCTTGTCTTGGCTCATCTCTGTACCCCAGAAACGTTTACGATTCAGACGCACATACCAGTTACTCAAATCGTCGTTCACAAAGGCATCTATCAATCGGCCAGCACGTGTGGGGTCGAAGTTTTCCAATTCGTGCTCAACACCCTTTATCAGAGAGTTGACTTTGGAAATTATCCAACGGTCAATCTCTGGACGGTTTTCAAGAGCCACCTGCTTAGCCTCAGGGTCAAAGCCATCGACATTAGCATAGAGGGCAAAGAAACTATATGTATTATATAATGTTCCGAACAATTTACGGCGTGTCTCGTCTACTCCATTCGGGTCGAACTTCAAATTGTCCCAAGGCTCGGAGTTAGTCATCATATAGAAGCGTACAGGGTCGGCTCCATACTTGTCAATCATTTCAAATGGATTGGTCACATTGCCCACATGTTTACTCATCTTGTTTCCTTTGGCATCAAGCACAAGGCCTGTAGAGATGACATTCTTGAAGGCCACATGATCAAACACCATTGTTGAAATGGCATGCAGGGTGAAGAACCAACCGCGCGTTTGGTCTACGCCCTCATTGATGAAGTCGGCAGGATAGTAAGCTGGGGGTACAGGTGTGCCCTCATAGGTAGAGGTGACAAGCTCTCGACGATATTCGACTTCGCTCTTGCCTGTTGCTTTCAGTGCTTCAGGGGCAAGTTCACCCTCAAACGGATAGTGCTGTTGAGCATAAGGCATAGAGCCCGAGTCAAACCAAACGTCAATCAAATCGCTCTCACGCTTCATGGGTTCGCCAGCCTCGTTCACCAGCACGATATCATCTACGTATGGACGATGCAAGTCTACCTTATCATAATTTTCTTTTGAATAGTCTCCGGGAACAAAGCCTTTGTCCTTCAGCGGATTGCTCTTCATGACTCCAGCAGCCACACTCTTCTCTACCTCAGCATAGAGTTCTTCTATGCTTCCTATGCACTTCTCATTGCGTTTATCGTCTCGCCAGATAGGAAGAGGAGTTCCCCAGAAGCGTGAACGTGAGAGGTTCCAGTCATTGAGATTCTCCAACCAATTGCCGAAACGCCCTGTTCCTGTGCTTTCAGGTTGCCAGCGAATGGTTTTATTGAGTTCTACCATACGCTCTTTCTTTGCCGTGTCTTTGATAAACCAGCTATCGAGCGGATAATATAGAATGGGTTTGTCTGTGCGCCAGCAATGTGGATAGTTGTGCACATGCTTTTCTATCTTGAAAGCCGTGCCCTCCTGTTTCATTTCCATGCAGATGACGATATTCAAGTCTTCATCTTTTTCACAGGCCTTCTTGTCCCAAACTCCATCAGGATTATATTTAGGGTCGTATGAGTTTTTCACATAGTCACCCGCATGATGTCCGTAAGCCTCTTTATCTACACAAGCCTTTATAAAGTTCTTGTCAAGGTCTTCCAATGCATAATATTTACCTTGTAAATCAACCATTGGGCGTGTCTCTCCCTGCTGGTTAATCAGATAAAGGGCTGGTATATTAGCGTCTTTAGCCACTTTAGCATCGTCAGCACCAAAGGTTGGGGCAATATGCACGATACCCGTACCATCTTCGGTAGTTACATAGTCACCCAAGATAACCCGGAAAGCTTCGCTATCCATTTCAACAAACTTATCACGACCATCTTCGCTTGCAAACACCTTGTCGGCATGTGCCTCGGCATAGTCTTTCACAAACGCTGGTGAGAAGTCATCCACTTTCTCACAAGGCTTCACCCAAGGCATGAGCTGACCATAATGAAGTCCTTCTAAGTCAGCACCTTTCATTCGGTCTACAATACGCCAAGGACATTGTTTCTTTTCTTTATCAAAAGCACCGAGTTCCCCCTCTTTTACTTCTTGCTCAGGATTGAGATAAGCGCTGACACGACTCTCTGCCATGATTAGCGTCAGGGGCTGACCATCATAGAGATTATAAGTTTCGATGGCTACATAATCTATCTTTGGACCTACACAAAGTGCCACGTTAGAAGGCAAAGTCCATGGTGTAGTGGTCCATGCAATGAAATAGGGCTTACCATGCTTGGTCCATTCTGTCTTAGGGTCTTTAATGAGGAATTGAGCCGTTACAGTTGTATCTTTCACATCACGATAACAGCCCGGCTGGTTCAACTCATGACTTGACAAGCCAGTACCAGCCCCAGGTGAATAGGGTTGAATAGTATAACCTTTATAAAGCAAACCTTTATTATAAAGTTGCTTTAAGAGCCACCAAAGGGTTTCAATGTATTTATTGTCATACGTGATATAAGGATGATCAAGGTCTACAAAATACCCCATCTTTTCCGTAAGCTCACGCCATTCTGCCGTGAACTTCATCACATTCTCACGACATTTCTTATTATAATCCTCGGTTGAGATATATTTTTCAGAAGCTTTATTATCAATATCTTTCTTTGTGATTCCAAGTTCTTTTTCCACTCCAAGCTCAACAGGAAGCCCATGCGTATCCCAGCCCGCCTTACGATGAACCTGAAATCCTTTCATTGTCTTATAGCGATTGAAGGTATCTTTGATGGCACGTGCTAAAACGTGATGAATTCCAGGATGTCCATTCGCAGAAGGAGGACCTTCAAAGAATATAAATTGTGGACAACCTTCACGCTCGTCAATCGTTTTGTGGAAAATATCATTCTTCTCCCACTCAGCCAATACTTCCTGATTTGTTTTTGTCAGATGAAGACCATCATGTTCGGCAAATTTTTTAGCCATATTCTATAAAAATCTAATTATTGTTACGTAACTTTTTAATGCCCGCAAAGATAATAAAAATTATTAGCAATCCAAAAAAGAGCCCATTCTTTTTAAGAATATGACAGTCGAGCCCTAAAATACATAACATATATTTTGTTAATCCCCAAAAACTCACTACTTTTGCAAAGAATTTACACTAATAATTATGAACTGGTTAATCAATCTTTTTACCACTACTGATTCTGTAGCCCACATAGCCATGCTCTATGCAATCGTGATTTCCATAGGCGTATTGTTAGGCAAAGTGAAAGTAGGAGGTATTTCTCTCGGTGTGACCTTCGTGCTCTTTGCAGGTATCGTTGCAGGTCATATTGGATTCACAGCACCAACAAATATCCTGAGTTTCATTCAAGACTTTGGACTGATATTATTTGTATTCTGTATTGGTTTGCAAGTGGGTCCGGGCTTCTTCGAAAGCTTTAAAAAAGGTGGAGTGTCACTCAATCTACTGGCCACAGTAACAATTCTGCTCAATATCGGAGTGATGTTTGCCTGTTATTGGATTTTCTTTGACACCAAAAATATCAAAAATCTCCCAATGATGGTCGGAACATTGTATGGAGCCGTTACCAATACCCCTGGACTTGGTGCCGCAAACGAGGCGCTGACAAATGTCTTTGACCACGGAAACGTACCTGAAATTGCATCGGGATATGCTTGTGCTTACCCACTTGGTGTATTGGGAATCATCGGTGCAACCATTGCAATTCGTTATATCACACGTGTGAAACTTGAGAAAGAAGAGAAACAACTTGCCGAACAAGAAGACGAGAATCCAAAAGCTAAACCCCATCAAATGCATTTGAAAGTAAGCAATGCATACATTGCTGGGCGTTCTTTGTTGGAAATCTCCCAATTCTTGAATCGAGATGTCATCTGTACACGATTACTTCATAAGGGTGAGGTGATTATCCCTAACAGAAATACAATCTTCAGCCTTGGAGATGAACTTTTAATTGTATGTACAGAGGGAGATTCCGAAGCTATCAAGGCTTTTATCGGACCAGAAATCGATACTCCATGGCATACTGAAGCTGAAGCTCAACCGCTCATCAGCCGAAGAATTGTTGTTACCAACCCTGCCATGAATGGTAAGACCTTAGGAAAAATGCATTTTTCAAGTGTCTATGGCGTAAACATTACACGTGTCACACGCCAAGGCATGGACCTCTTTGCAAGTCGTAACCACCACTTCCAGATAGGTGACCGCATCATGGTTGTAGGTCCTGAAGATAATGTTAACCGCATAGCAGAGATGATGGGCAATAGCACTAAACGCCTCGATGCACCAAACATTGGTACTATCTTTATCGGAATCATAGTTGGCATACTCTTTGGAAGTATCCCTCTAAGTATTCCAGGCATGCCTGTACCTCTCAAACTTGGTATTGCTGGTGGCCCATTGATTATAGCAATCCTCATCGGACGCTTTGGCTATCGGTTCAAACTTGTTACCTATACCACCACATCAGCCAACATGATGCTTCGTGAAATAGGTCTTGTATTGTTCTTAGCCTCCGTAGGAATCAAGGCGGGAGCAGGCTTCTGGGAGACTGTTGTTCAAGGGGATGGCTTAAAATATGTTTATACTGGCTTCCTTATTACAATCATTCCAATTCTTATTGTGGGCACAATCGCACGCTTGTATTATAAGTTCAACTATTTTACAATTATGGGAATGATTTCTGGTTCATATACAGACCCACCAGCACTTGCCTATGCAAATAGTATCTGTACAAGGGAAGCACCGGCTATCGGCTATTCAACCGTATACCCACTGAGTATGTTCTTGCGCATCTTCACGGCTCAGCTTATTGTGTTGTTCTGTTGTGGAGCATGATATATTTAAGAAAACAAAGCAAAATAGGTCTTATGGAATAACTCCACAAGGCCTATTCTTTTTATTGTTAAACGTTCTTCTTACAGAAGAATGATTCTTCATATCAATCTATCTCGTCATGAACCAGGTTGTTAAGGATTACTTGGCTCATGAGTTTAACCATCTAAATCTTCTGTACCTCCATCTTCAAAGTCGCTAACACTGGGGCTAAATCCTCCATTACCAGCTCCACCAGTTCCTGCCAATAGGCTTGAAGTCCATTCTATTGGTTGTAAAATGGACTGTGGTTCAAAATAATTCTTCTTTCTTTTCATCATCATTTTCTTAGTTGAGTATATTAAACTTTACAATAAACTATTTCCCGTTAGTCGTTACAATCTTCAAGTTCATCTATAAGATGTTGGCTAAAGATAGTTCTTCTTACGCATAGAACCAAATAAAACAGAAAAAACAACGAATTAAAAGGAGAATTTGAACACTATTTCTAAATATCCTCTATAAAGTCAAAACATAAAGATAATCAGCAATAAAATAACATCTCATCTTTTCATCTCAATCCCTACACCCCCTACTTTAAGTATCTCAAAGCACTCTACCATGCACGCTCAATCTAATCTTGCTTTTGTTCCTCTACCATCGAAGAAGGTATTCTTTTTCCAAAACAAGGCAAATAAAACCATTATCTCAGCCACTTTACATTGAAAAATGACTGAGATAATGGTATAAAGTGGGCCATTTTAGAAGATGACTCTGAACTTATTGATTCACAAGTGGTTTACACTTACAACACAAGGTCTTTATCGCTTAGAATACATTCCAAAGAACCCATGTCAAACGAGAACTTATTAAAGCGTCAATTCAACAACATAATCAATATCGGTAGGTATTGTTCCCAAATCAAGCGTAACTCCCTCACGACCTTTTATGTATTTAATCTGCTTGCCTGTTGCATATTCTTTGGCAGACTTCACTTGGTGTTTGCCAAGCGGAATAAATAGACTTGCATCTTGACAATTTAAGATATGAATATAAAGTTTATTGTCTCGTTGCGTACTTACTCCCCAATCGTGTGGTGCTACAATTCCTCCGCGTGTTCCATAGATAGTGTTTCCATACTTATCCATCCACTTTCCAATGGCTTTCAGTCGGTCGAGTGCAAGCGAAGGAAGTGCACCACCAGGCTCAGGACCTATATTAAGCAATAGGTTTGCATTCTTTCCAGCTGCTCTAACCAGCATTTGTATTAACTCTTTCGGACTCTTATAGTTATTATCCGTTATCGAATAGCCCCAATGATCATTAATGGTCTGGCAGGATTCAAGCGGCAACCTACTTATGCTTTGCCCTGAAAGACCCGCCTTATTCTCACCAGGAAGGTCACGTTCGAATATCTGAATGTCTTCCCCTGGATATGGAGTCTGATGATGATTATTGCCTATCAAACACTGAGGTTGAAGCTTATGAATCAACGCATATTGTTTAGTCAATTCCCAATCAAAAGGCTTTGGGTCGCTGTCATGGTCCCACCAACCATCAAACCAGATTGCCCCCACCGGACCATAATGTGTGAGCAATTCAGTGAGTTGAGTGTTCATAAAGTTATAATAACTTGCCCAGTTGGCCTTTTCCTTAGGCCTCCCCGTACCAAGTCCTGTTCTTCCCTGAGGATAATCCTCTCTCCCCCAATCCAAATGTGAATAATAAAGGTGGAGCTTTATCCCATGACGATGGCATGCATCGGCAAGTTCTTTAATGATATCACGCTTAAATGGTGTACCATCTACCACATTATACTTGCCCGTTGCAGTCTTAAACAGTGAGAATCCATCATGATGACGTGTGGTAATCGTGATATATTTTGCCCCAGAGGCCTTGATTTCCTTTACCCATTCATCTGCATCAAAGGCCGAAGGATAAAAGGTTTCGGCCAATTTTGGATATTCTTTATAATGAATATCTTTGTTTGTCATCACCCATTCGCCTACTCCCATCATGGAATATAAGCCCCAATGCAAGAAAATTCCAAACTTTTCGTCTTGAAACTCTTTACGTGCTTTGAGGTTTTCAGCCGTTGGATGATAGGTTTCTTGTGCATTTCCAAGCGCACAAGCCATTAACATCACAATAGAAATAAATGTTTTTTTCATGTTTGAATGCATTGTTTAGATTGATATCTGCAAAGATAATGAAACTTCTGAAGAGTTGTATCAAAAAATGGAATGAATGTTTTTTCTTGACGAAAAGAAAGAAAAGTTTTATAAGATTTCACCAATCTTATCGTTGAACTACACCGCTTTAAATAACAATAGATAAGAAGGAATAGAGCCTTTTAGGAAGAAAAACACTTGAAACGTCCATAAATTAAAGCGTATCGTGCAATCGTTTGCCATTCACTTTCACTTGAAAGTTAAGAAAAAAAGCCTCTATACAAAAAATAGAACAAAATTATTTGGTGAATCATTTTTTATTTTATATTTTTGAACCCGATAATAACATGAACAAAATTCGAATCAAAGCATGATGCACCTTTAATGAAGTTTCTTTGTGGATTGAATGGATGAATAAACTTACATGATTATCATTCGTTTGCCTACTGACAGAAACACAACCATGAAGATTTGTTGAAGCTTTGTTTTCCATTGTATCCTCCCAAAGACATTACGATGGAAACATTACTGAAAAGAAGATGATTACCGACACAAAACGGATGAAAGTCCTCTACCCAAACAATCCAAAGTCAACACGAAAAACATATTGTTTTCGTGTAATCTCCTCATGAAAATATTCACTAAAGTCTTATACTATGACATCAAACTTATGTATCAATCGTCTGATTCTTGCTTTGACATTATGTGGTGGACTACCCTTTACGTCAAAAGCAGAACTCAATTATTCAGACAAAGCCATCGTTCAACAATCAACTATCAAAGTAAAGGGAACCGTTGTTGACGAGCAAGGCGAATCAATTATTGGCGCAACAGTAATACAACAAGGCACAAAGAATGGTACTATCACTGATTTGGATGGGAAATTTGTGCTTGATGTGCCTGAAGGTAGCCATCTGGTAGTGTCTTTTATCGGCTATACCAACAGTATTGTGAGTGCAAAGCCATCAATGACAATTACACTTCACAGCAACATTTCAGACTTAAATGAAGTTGTTGTCGTAGGTTATGGCATTCAAAAGAAAGTAGATGTCGTGGGATCTATATCTACTGTGAACAGCAAACAATTGGAATCACGTGGTGTTTCAAATGTTTCAAATATGCTTACGGGTCACCTATCTGGAGTAACAATTACCCAAAGAAGTGGCAATCCTGGAAAAGATGAGGCCTCTATCCGCGTACGTGGTGTCGGCTCTTTTGGTGCAACCCCCGAACCTTTAATCTTGATTGACGGACTTCCCGGTAGTTGGAGTGATTTGACCCCATCGGATATAGAGAATATCTCGGTATTAAAAGATGCCTCGTCTGCAGCTATCTATGGTTCGCGTGCAGCCAATGGTGTAATCCTTGTGACGACCAAGGGAGGTAAAGACGGACGCACACGTGTATCGTATAATGGTTCTATGGGGCTGAGTAAAGCCTTCTCATTGCCTGAGTTCGCTCACTCCTATGAATATGCCACCTATTATAATATGGCCATAGGAAAGAACACCTATACTGACGAGATGATACAAAAGTTTAAGGATGGTAGCGATCCAGACAATTATGCCGATGAAAACTATTTGGAAAAACTATTGGGTGGCACAGCCTTTCAAACGAAACATGAACTCAATGTCAGTGGAGGAAATGGCCGAGTGCAGTATATGGCCTCATTGGGATATATGAGACAAAATGGTTTAGTGCCGCATAACTACTATAACAACTACCAAGGTCGACTGAATCTAAACGCAGAAATCACCAAACGATTGAGACTCAACATTCGCCTAAGTGGGAATGTTGCAGATCGTCATGAGCCTTCAACTCCCGGAGCACTCGACCTTTCAGGTGTAACCTCTATTATCCAACAGGCTGTTCGTTACCCAGGATTAACACCTACATACATGTCGGATGGAAGTCTTGGTTTAGGTCCGAAACTTCAAGGAACACCGATATCATGGGCCGAATGTGCTTCATTCTATCGTACAGATGACAATCGTTTCAAAGCCAATGCAGAGTTAGCATACACACCTTTGAAGGGTTTGACACTCAAATGCGTAGGTGGTTACCATTATGGAGCATCGAACAATTATGATTATCGCTGTAACATGATCTTAGGAGATGGCCGAGGAACAGGTCCTTCCTCACTCACAGAGCAGATGACATCGACTGTTTATAAGACATTCCAGCTATTGGCCAACTACAACATTCAAATCAAAAAGCATGATATTATGGCTTTAGCCGGCTATGCATGGGAGGATGAACGCTCACGCAATCTATCGGGTTATCGCAATAAATTTCCGTCAGATGATACCCCATATTTAGATGCTGGTGGAGCAGATGGACAGCTGAATGGAGGTGGAGGCTATGATTGGGCCATGCAATCCCTTTTTGGACGCATCGTATATAATTATGATCAACGCTATCTTTTTGAAACAACAGCACGCTATGATGGTTCATCCCGTTTCCCCACAGGAAACAAATATGCCTTCTTCCCTTCGGTAGCTGTAGGATGGAGAGTATCTGAAGAATCATTCTGGAAATCGGCTCCCTCACTTCATTTCTTCTCAAACTTAAAGTTAAGAGCCTCACATGGTGTACTTGGAAATAACAACATTGGAAACTATCCTTATCAGTCTGTGTACAAGTTAGGTTCAAAACAGAACTATGTTTTCGGAGGAGTATATACCCAAGGAGCCGCTGTCACAACCTATGTAGACCCAACATTGAAATGGGAACGTACAAAAACAACCGATTTTGGCATTGAAACAGGATTCTTTAAGAATACATTAACGTTCAACGCAACATACTTCTATCGTAAGACAATGGATATCCTCTATAAGCCAGCAGCAAGTTATTCGGCTATATTCGGACTTGCAGTGTCTCAGGTTAACACTGGAGAATTGGAGAATAAAGGTTGGGAATTTGAGATAGGATATCAGAACCATTACAAGAAACTCCAATATCATGTGAATGGAAACTTGTCGATTATCAAGAACAAAGTACTCACCTTGGGTATGGGAAACGTTCAGCAGACCAACGGAATGGTAGGTAATGGTAGCGACTTATTTATAGGATATCCAATGGATATGTTCTATGGCTATAAGACAGATGGTGTGTTTTTGAACGATAATGAAGTTGCATCATGGTATGACCAGACAGCCATAGCAAAAGGAAGTCGTGCGGGTGACCTTCGATTTGTAGATGTTACGGGAGACAAGAAGGTGACAAATGCAGATAAAGTTTACTTGGGTTCACGCATTCCAAAATATACATTCGGACTCAATCTGGGCTTAGCATATTCAGGAATAGACTTTAGTATGTTGATTCAAGGTGTTGCCGGGGTGAAAGGTTTGTTGACAAGTTATGCCGGTCTTGCTTTCAATCAGGAAGGCAACATACAACGTTGGCAGATGAAAGAGAACTGGAACGTTCAACAAGACAACCGATATCCGGGATATCCTCGATTGGAAGTTACATCAAGTTCAGGTAGTCCTAACACCCAACTTTCCGATTTCTGGGTGCAGAATGCATCATTTGTAAAGGTCAGAAATATACAAGTGGGCTACACTATTCCACAAAATCAGACAAAGAAATGGGGCGTCTCCAACGCTCGTGTCTATCTATCGTTAGACAATCCTATTTCAATCGATCATTATAAAAAAGGTTGGGATCCAGAAAACACCAAAAACAATGGTACCTATTATCCTGTAATGTCCACTTATACCTTAGGTTTAACGTTAAGTTTTTAAGTATGAAAAAGTTATTTATAAAATCAATATCGAACTATCTCCCCACTGCTGTTCTGACTTCATTCTTATTCATGTCATGCAGTTTGGACCGTTCTCCATTAACAGACTTGCCTGAAAAGACATTCTGGAACAATTCAAAGAATGCCCCGCTTTCCTTGACATCACTCTACCGAGGTCCCATTACTAATGGTGTGGAATTTACTCCTTCAGACTTCTGGTCGTATGCAGGTTTACTCTACATGGAGCATCTTTCAGACAATGGTTTCGACCGAAGAGGAGAGAACAATGCCTATTTCCAAATTTCAAGTGGTAAGTTAGAGAATGCCAATAGGTTTATAAAACTATATTGGGATGCGGCATATAAGCGTATCGAAATGTGCAATCGCTTTCTTGAGGGCATTCAGAAACAGCCCGACAATGCTTCAAAGAAAAGAATGATTGCAGAGGCTCGATTCCTTAGAGCAACACAATATCACTACTTAGCGAGCTACTTTAAAGATGTTCCTTTGGTGACAACTTTGCTATCAGGTGAAGAGGCTAACCAAGTAAAGAAGGAAAAACAAAGTGTCATTCTATTGTGGTGCATTGACGAATTCAAGGCTGCAGCTAATGACCTTCCACGCTATAAAGATATTACCTCAAGCGAAACGGGCAGAGCATGTAAGCAAGCTGCTTTAGCCTTCATGGGTAGAACATGCATGCTTTTGAAGCAATGGCAAGAAGGAGCACTGGCTTATCGTGAGATTATTGACTTAGGAGATAATGATATTGCACCTAATTATCGTGCCTTGTTCTTACCAAATACAGGAGTAAATAATAAAGAAAATATTTTCTACATCGCCTACTTGGCAAACTATTTCGGCTCAGGACTTCCACAACATCTATTGTCTGCAAAAGATGGAGGATGGAGTTCTTCAAATCCATCAGGTGGACTTTTTGAAGCTTATGAATTCACAGATGGAACTCCTTTCAGCTATGACGATTCGCGCTTTGATCCCAATAATTTAGGTAAGAATCGTGATCCACGCTTAGATTATACCATTTATTATAATGGAAGTATGTTTAAAGGAACAGTCTATCGTTCTAGTCCAGATTATCAAGCTTCATTAAAACAACGCTTAGACTATTCTTCTGAAGCTTCAAAAACTGGTTTTATGTGGAGAAAATACTTTGATGAAAATCCGATAGAAGATATCACAAGCTATAGTGCAGTAACTCCAATTATACGTTATGCTGAGGTATTGCTGAGCTATTTAGAATGTATGTTGGAGAGCAATCAACCAATTACCCAAGCGCTTTTGGACCAAACTATCAATAAAGTTCGTGGCAGAGCCGACGTACACATGCCTGGAATACATGAACTAAACCCTGATAGACTCCGCGAAATCGTACGACATGAACGCCGTATAGAACTGGCTTATGAAGGCATACGCTATTGGGACTTATTGAGATGGCACATTGCACACGAAGTCTTAAACGGCAAGATATGGGGTGCCCCCTATCCAAATTCAACACAGTATGCTACAGCAACAAAAGAGGTTGACCCCACAGGACACTGTCGCTGGTATGTAGGGAAAAGAGAATTCCGCAATCCTCAAGACTATACTTGGCCTATTCCATTAGCTGAACAAAACATAAATCCTAACTTAAGAGAAAACTCTAATTAAAACATAAACAATGAGAAAGAATCTTTTCACCTTTGCTTTACTTGGTTCTGCAGCTGCACTACCAATGCAAAGTATTGCAAAACAAAAAACAGAGCAAAATAAAAAAGACAAACTACCTAATGTGATTGTCATCTTAGCTGACGACCTTGGCTATGGAGATTTGCAGTGTTATGGAGCCAAAGGCGTAGAAACCCCGAATATAAACCGCCTTGCACGCAATGGCATCCAATTCACCAATGGACATGCAATCGCAGCAACCAGTACTCCCTCACGCTATTCTCTGCTCACAGGAGAATATGCATGGCGACGCAATGATACAGACATTGCAGCTGGAAATGCAAGTATGATTATCCATCCCGAGCAATTTACAATGGCTGATATGTTTAGAAGTCGTGGCTATACTACAGCCGCAATAGGTAAATGGCACTTAGGATTGGGGAGTGAAGCAGGCGAACAAGACTGGAATGCTCCATTGCCAACAGCACTCCAAGACATTGGCTTTGATTATTATTATATCATGGCCGCAACTGCCGACCGAGTGCCTTGTGTGTTTATTGAAAACGGAAATGTGGCCAACTATGACCCGGAACATCCAATTTTTGTCAGCTATAAGCAGAACTTCGAGGGTGAACCGACAGGAAGTTCTAATCCAGAACTGCTCTACAATCAACGTTCAAGTCATGGTCACGATATGTCAATTGTCAACGGAATTGGACGAATCGGATACATGAAAGGTGGCGGAAAAGCACTATGGAAAGATGAGAATATTGCAGACTCTATTGTAAGTCATGCCGTAAACTTTATAAAAGCAAACCGCAATAAACCTTTCATGATGTATTTTGCCACCAATGATGTACATGTTCCTCGCTTCCCTCATGCCCGTTTCCGTGGTAAGAGTAATATGGGACTACGCGGTGATGCTATCGTACAATTCGATTGGTCAGTCGGCGAAATCATGAAGACCTTGTCTCAACTTGGCATTGCAGACAACACACTTATTATTCTTACAAGTGATAATGGGCCTGTTGTTGACGATGGTTATGATGATCAAGCCGAGGAAATGCTTCATGGGCATAAGCCCGCCGGACCTTTCAGAGGGAATAAATATAGTGCATTTGAAGGCGGAACAGCTGTTCCCCTCATCGTAAGTTGGCCCAACAAAGTAGCTCGTGGCAAACAATCCAATGCACTACTAAGCCAAATTGATTTATTCTCTTCATTGGGGTCATTGATTGGAGCAAAACTTCCGAAAGGCAGTGCACCAGACAGTCATAACTATCTTCCTACGTTCTTAGGTACTAATGATAAAGGACGCGACTATGTTATCGGCGAATCTAACGTTCATGTTTTGTCGGTTCTCACCCCACATTGGCGCTACATAGAGCCTCATGATGGTCCGAAAATGATTACGTGGGGACCTAAAATTGAAACAGGCAATTCCCCTACTCCACAACTTTACGATATGACTTCAAACAAATATGAGAAAGACAATGTAGCACTTCAACATCCTGAAGAGGTATTTAAGCTACAGCGCATCTTACAAAAGGAACGTTTGGGACATTAAAACTTCAGAAAATAAGTTGTACTATACCTCTTAACTCCTCCATAAAAGAAATTTATCCGGAGGAATAAAGACAATTAATAGTACAACTTATTTAATAATTAATACAAACTCAATTATAAAAATATCACGAATAAGACGAATAAAGCAAAATCTAATGAAACACTTATTACTTGGATTAATGCTGTTGTTTTGTGTAAGTGCAAAAGGCATTAAAGTAACCCATGGACCATGGATTTGTGATATGGATAGCACAGGAGTCACTATTGTTTGGGTGACAGATGTTCCTGGAATATCCTACGTGGAAATGGCAACAGACTCCACCGATCACTTTTATAGCAAGACACGCAAACGCTACTACGCAGCAGAAGCTGGAAGAAGAATACTTACTGATAGCGTTCATTGTGTACGAATAAGAGGCCTAAAACCTGATTCTAAGTATCGTTATCGGGTAGTTACACAAGCATTGAAAGATTGGTGCAACGACGATTGGGTTACTTTGGGTGGATTAGCATGGTCTGATGTTTGGAAAAAGAAGCCTTATGAGTTTAAGACTTATCCTGCAAAGCCACGCGAAATCACCTTCTTGGTATTGAATGATATTCATGAGCGTCCACAGTTTATGAAGGAGTTATGCAAGAATGTAGATCTCAAGAAACTTGATTTCGTACTACTCAACGGTGATATGTCGAACCGCATAAGGAGTCAAAAGCATATCATGGATGCATATTTGGACACATGTGTGAATATGTTTGCAACCGATGTACCCTTATTCTTTAATCGAGGGAATCATGAACTCCGTGGGGAGTTTGCCGATTATCTCAATCGCTATTTCCCCACAAACAATGGCAAATACTATCGGCTTCAGCATGTAGCAGGTGTGGATTTTCTATTCATTGACTCTGGAGAAGACAAGCCCGACGCTGACCTTGAGTATTGTGGCATCGTTGAATGTGATCAATATCGTGAAGAACAAGAACGATGGTTGCGCAGCCTGCAAGAAGAGAAGAAGATTGGAAAGTACCCCATCGTGGTATTCTCTCACATGCCGCCTACACTAAAAAACTGGCATGGACCTCTTCACATGCAGGAGACCTTGACGCCAGAACTCAATAAGATGAATGTTTCGGTTATGCTTTCAGGTCATCTACACAGGTTCGATTATCAGGAACCCAACGAGGTAATAAACTTCCCCAACCTCGTAAACAGTAACAACACCTATCTGCTTTGTCACATTGCAAACGGAAAAATGGAAGTAGATTATGTAGGACTTACAAACAAGGAAAAGAAACACTTCACATTTCCATTAAAATAAACCGACAATGTCAAAAGAGATGCATCAAACAAAATCTATGGTGCATCTCTTTTCTTTTATGCGGAAATAAACTCACGAAAAGCTGCTTCCTTGATATTATTGAATCATCTACAAAGAAGAAGCCTCGGAAACTCAAACAAAGTTTGTCATTTCCAAGGCCTCTTTTTTATAATCTTATGTTGTCGAAATTACTCTTCAACTACACTGAAATCTTCTTTAGTTACACCACATGTTGGGCAAACCCAATCATCTGGAATATCCTCAAATGCTGTTCCTGCTGCTATACCGCTATCAGGATCACCTACTGCTGGGTCATAAACATACCCACAAACATCGCATACATACTTTTTCATAATCGTCTTTGTTAATTAATAAATTAAATTATTTTGTTGCTTTAGCAAAAGCTTTTCCATATTCTCGACACGCTGCAAGTGCATCTTCATCTGGCACCCACAAGGTCTTAAATCCCTCATCTACAAGTTCAAAACCGCCTTCTTTCAAATGCTCACTGATAAGTTTTGGTGCATCACCACTCCATCCGTATGAACCGAAAGCTGCAGCCTTCTTATTCTTAAATTTCAAACCGCGAGCCATTTCAAGAATACCCGCAATCGCATAAGAATAGCCATAATTGATGGTTGGAGAACCTACAAGCACTGCTTTAGACTGAAACATCTCTGTGAGAATATCATTTTTATCTTCTTTTGCTGCATTATAAAGTTTCACTGTCACATTGCTATCCTCACTCAGAATGCCCTCTGTGATTGCCTCTGCCATCTTACGCGTTGACTGCCACATCGTGTCATAAACTATTGTAATTTGGTTTTCCTGATAAGCTTCACACCATGCCTGATACTTCTCAATAATCTGCATGGGGTTATTCTTCCACATCACACCATGGCTGGGGCAAATCATCTTGATTGAAAGATTCATACCGACAAGCTCCTTCACCTTTCGGCTTGCCATCGGACTATAAGTATTGATGATATTTGCATAATACTTCTCTGCCTCCCACATTAAGTCATCTTGCTTAACAAGGTCGTTATAGAGAGACTCTGTTGCGAAATGCTGACCGAAAACATCATTTGAGAACAAGATTTCTTCGCCTGAAAGATAGCTCATCATCGTGTCAGGCCAGTGCAACATCGGAGCTTCGATGAATGTGAGGGTTGACTCACCTAAATCAAGCGTATCACCCGTCTTTACATTCACATAATTCCAATCTTGATGATAGTGACCACGAAGAATGGCCTCACCCTTCTTTGTGCAATAAATTGGAGTGTCTGGAATCTCGCGCAAAAGTTCAGGAAGCGCACCGCTATGGTCAATTTCATTGTGATTCATCACGATATAATCAATCTCCTTAAGATCAATTTCTCGCTTCAATCGTGCCACAAACTCTTTATCATAGGGTTGCCACACCGTATCCATCAACACAGTTTTCTTATCTCGAATAAGGAAGGCATTATAGCTTGAGCCATGTTCCGTAGAAAGCTCATCGCCATGAAATCGCATTAATTCCCAATCAATCTTTCCTACCCAGGTTACTTTATCTGTTATCTTTTTTGCCATGATAATTAAGTATAAATAGTTGGTGCAGCAAAGGTAATAATTATTCTCTTTCAACCCAAAAATATACCGCCCTTTTTTTGTTTTTTATGAAAAAGAAAAGGGTTATAAATGTTTGTCTATCAGCCGATAGACTACATGATTGATTGCTGCCGGTTTTACAATTAAATTTTCAGCTCTCTTCTGGATATTGATGATAGCTAATGGGGGAAACGTTTGTATTCCTCCATTTTTTATGTGCCGGCGAATAGGTCTAATCTCAAAATTCCATTTAGCAGGTGGTGGAGAATGAAATTCCACCCTGGGTCGCACATTCCGTGAGTGGTCGCGAATGAAATTCCACCCTGGGTCGCGCACTCCGTGAGTGGTCGCGAATGAAATTCCACCCTGGGTCGCACATTCCGTGAGTGGTCGGGAATGAAATTCCACCATGGGTCGCGCATTCCGTGAGTGGTTGGGAATGGAATTCCACCCTGGGTTGCGCACTCCGTGACTGGTTGTGAATGAGATTCCACCCTGGGTCGCGCATTTCGTGAGTGGTTGGGGACGGAATTCCACCTTGGGGTTTGCGGTTCTGGGTAAAAATAGATAAAAATGTTTGACGGTTTGGCGAATTTGTACTAATTTTGAGACGATAAAACAATCTCTAACCCTTAATTTGAATGCTTATGGAGAAAATCAATGCTATCAGTTTGAAGAAGCTCAACAACGCTGAGTATGCCTATTTCACTCAGCAAGTGAGTAACCTCATTCACGAAGGCACCGCCGAGAAACTGCACGTCAGCGCCGCAACGCTGACTGCTTTCG
>ERZ773254.406-NODE-406-length-24813-cov-20.812020_pt1 | contig 24813 bp, 25 predicted proteins | sample MGYA00580516_ERZ773254 | MGnify/ENA primary metagenome ERZ773254 (study PRJEB29015, sample SAMEA2738158) | human oral metagenome | biome: human oral; feature: human-associated habitat; material: saliva | place: China | collected 2192 ...
CAGTCGGCGTTACTAGCCCATTTGGAGAGCGTGGCATGACTACTACTACTACTACGGGGTTGGTGTTGGCGCTCGCGGTGGCACCCTCCGTATCCTCGCGCCGCTGGACACCAGTGACCATGTCATGGCGCGACCTGCTGGAGCGTGCATCCCACCCGGAGGACCACAAAGATTGTGGGGGCTATGTGGCGGGGCGTCTGCGTGGGACTACCCGCCGTAAGGGCGAGGTGGAGTACCGCAGTATGGTCACGCTGGACGCGGATAGCGCTAGCGAGGGTCTACCGGCTGCCGTGGGCGCCCTGGGCCTGACCTGCCTGGTGCACTCCACCTACTCCCACACTCCCAGCCACCCGCGCTACCGCGTGATTATCCCTATCATGGGGCGTGGCTTGAGTGAGGCTGAGTACCCTAGGGTGGTGAAGGGACTCATGCAGCGTTTGGGTGTGGCCCAGTTTGACCCGGGTAGCACTCAGCCTGAGCGGCTCATGTTCTGGCCGTCTACCAGTGACCCGGCCACCTATGAGTACATGGATTTTGTGGGCGAATGGGCTACTGCTGATGGTTTGCTGCGTGAGTTTGGGGGCTTGGGGCCTGAGCCGCCCCACATGCCCGGCGCCAAGCGAGACCCCTACCAGCTGCCTGGTGTCCCTGGTGTGTTCAATCGCCTGTATGACATGGCTAAGGCGGTTGAGGTGTTTAGGCTGCCCTATGACCGTGTGGGTGAGAACCGCTGGCACTACAGTCCCTCTAGTAGTGAGGGTGGTGTGCTGGTGTACCCGGATGGGCGGGTCTACTCCAACCACGCGAGTGACCCAGCCTATGGTATGGCGCTATCAGTTTTTGACCTAGTAGCTATCCATACGTATGCGGCGGATGATGCTGGTGTGGCGCCGGGGTGTGCCCCTGCGGATCGTCCCTCGATCCAGCATGCGCTACGCGATTTCGCGGGGCGCCGTGAGATTGTGGAGGAGCTGGCGCGCGCTGATTTTGTGGGGGCCTCTGGTGAGGTGGAGCTGCCTGAGTGGCAGCTGGAGTTGACCCGCAGCCCCAAGACCGGCAGGGTGATCGATGACGTGCACAACTGGGACCTGCTACGTAAGCATGACCCGGTGTTGCGGTCCATGGCTAGGAACCTGATGACCCAGTGCATCACCACGCGTCAGGATCTACCCTGGCGGCGTATCACTCCGGGTAGGGATGACGCGATCACCATGGCGGATCGGGCTGAGATTAGCGCTCACCTGCAGCGCGCTTACGGCATGCCTCGCCCTGGCATGGACCTGCTCAACGGCATCCTGGAGGCTGAGGCGCAGCTGCGCCAGTATCATCCGGTGGAGGAGTACCTGGACTCGCTAGAGTGGGATGGGGTCTCGCGTGTTGAGACGTGTCTTCCTGGTGTGGATGACACCCCATACACCAGGCGTATTGCGCGGCTGTGTCTGGTGCAGGCTGTGGCCCGCATCTACGAGCCCGGCGTGAAAGTCGATAACTGCTTGATCCTGGTGGGTGGCCAGGGTCTGGGTAAAACCTGGTGGGTGGACAGGATGTCTAGGGGCTGGACCTGCTCCCTGGGACCAATCGGCGACAAGGACACTGTCATGGCTATGACGCGTAGCTGGATTGTCGTGGCTGATGAGGGCTTCGCCATGAAAAAAGCCGACAACGATGCTTTGAAACAGTTTATTACGCAACGGCAGGATGTTATCCGCCTGCCATACGATAGGCAGGAGACTACGCTGCTGCGTCGTAGTGTTATTTGGGGTACCACTAATGACCCAGTTTTCTTGCGGAGTCAGGAGGGTAATCGCCGTTTCCTGATTGTCCAGGTTGCCCGTAAGGCGGATTTTGATTTGTATACGGATGAGTATGTGGATCAATTATGGGCTGAGGCTGTGGCCCTGTATAGGGCTGGTGATCGGCTGTTCTTGGATGAGGCTGAGGAGGCTATGGCTGAGACTGTGCGCGCCGCCTCGACTGAGGAGGATAGCCTGACCGGGCTGATTCAAGCATATTTGGACACCCTGGTGCCCGAGGATTGGGACAGTTTACGCCCAGAATCTAAGCGGGCCTGGCTGATGGACGCTGAGCAGGGTAGAGTAGTGGGTACACACCAAATCAGAATGGTGTGCTCACTGGAAATTTGGGAGGTAGCCCTGGGTAACCGTCGGGGTGACCACTCTAGGACCGATATTCTGCAGATCACTAGTGCCCTTAAGGGGCTGCCTGGCTGGGAGGGTCCTGGCCCGCGTCCGTTGCGCACACCATTCTATGGTGTACAGCGCGTGTTTAGGCGTGTCAGCAATTGAAAGGAGAACAGAAATGCTGATCACTATTGCCATTACTATCGCGGAGGCTACTGAGGCGGAGGCGCAGCGCGTAGCCGCTACCCTGGCTAGTGTGCTAGCCCCTGCTAAGCCTGAGGCCAAGCCGGAGCCTAAGGCTGCTAAGCCTGCCGCTGCTGAGGCTCCTAAGGCTGCTAAGCCTGCCGCTGCTGAGGCTCCTAAGGCCGCTAAGCCTGCCGCTGCTGAGGCTCCTAAGGCCGCTAAGCCTGCCGCTGCTGAGGCTCCTAAGGCTGCTAAGCCTGCCGCTGCTGAGGCTCCTAAGGCCGCTAAGCCTGCCGCTGCTGAGGCTCCTAAGGCCGCTAAGCCGGATGTGGCTGGAGATGGCCCCACGGAGGAAGAGCTACTAGACCAGGCATCCCTGCACGCAGTGGCCCTCATGCAGGCTGGCATGACTGGATCCGTGCGTGAGGCTCTTACCGCTGTCGGAGCCCGCCGAGTATCCCAAATCAAGGGCGTAGACGCTCTCCAAAAATTCATTAGCCTCCTACCCGAGGCCCCCACCTCTGAGGATGCCTGATGCCTCCCCAAGATCACGCGCAATTGAGCCCTAGCGCTGCTGTACGCTGGCTGCAATGTCCTGTCAGTGTGCTGCTAGCTAATGAGGCTGGGCCTGAGGAAGCATCCCCACACGCCATGGAGGGGACCGCAGCTCACGCGCTCGCGGAAATAAAGGCCCGCTATGAGCTGATCGAGGGCGACGACGCCGCCCACAAGGTCGCCCTGGCCAGGTGGGACGCCGAGTACGGCTCCCAGTACGACAAGGCTGAGATGCTGCGGCATGTAGGCAAGTACGTTGACCAGGTGCGTGCAGCCCTGGACAGTCTGCCTCACTCTGTCCTGCTGCTGGAGCAGCGCATGGACACAGGTATCCCCGGCGTGTGGGGGACTGGTGACGCCGTCGTGGTGTCCCCTGAGGCTATCCATGTATTGGACCTGAAATACGGTAGGGGCGTCCCTGTAGACGCGGCCCGTAATCCTCAGCTGCGCCTATATGGTCTGGGTGCGCTGCGGTGCTTTGGGGACATCCTAGGAGATGTAGAGACCATCTCCATGAGCATTATCCAGCCTCGCCTAGGGAGTTTTTCTACTGAGACTCTCCCCGTGCGGGAGCTGGAAGCATGGCGTGAGGGTGTGGTCATGCCTGCGGTTGAGCGGATCGCGCAGGGCTCTACGGATGCATCCCCGAGTGAGGGGGTCTGCCGTTGGTGTCCAGTGGCGGGTGAGTGTCGCGCCCGCCGCGATCACCTGACAGGCCAGGATTTCCGGGAGCCGCCGTTGCTGGATGACGCTGAGCTGGCCGCCGAGGTGGCTAGGGTCTCCCAGCTGCGCTCATGGTGTGACGCCGTCGAGAAGAGGGCCTTCACACGCGTGTATGAGGAAGGTAGGGAACTGCCGGGACTCAAGGTAGTGCGGGGCCGTGGCAGGCGGGTAATCACGGATCAGCCTGCCGCCATCCAGACCCTAATCGATCACGGCTACGGCGCGGAGCAGGTGGCAGACTTTAAGGTGAAGCCCCTGGGTCAGCTAGAGAAATTGGTAGGTAAAAAAGACCTGCCGGGGATCATTGGGGCCTATATGGAACGTCGCGAGGGTCCGCTGTCTCTGGTGGGGGCTGATGACCCCCGACCTAGTGTCACCCGTGAATCTTCGGCGGCTGAAGATTTTGGGTAGCGCTATCCCCGTTTGGCGTGGTACTATCTTATTGCCGCGCCAAGCGGCCTAACTAACCGATCACCGATAAACCGATAAACTGAGGAGAAATAGGAAATGGCTAACCTACGCAAGGTTGTCACCGACAAGGCTGAGGGTATCCGTCTAGGGTATGTGCACCTGGTTGAGCCCTACGCGTCGTCCCCCGATCAGGAGCCCAAATACTCCTGCATGCTGATCATCCCCAAGACTGCGGAGCGTACGTTGCGGGCTATTCGCGCAGCCCAGCAGGCCGCGATTGAGGAGCAGAAGTCCAAGTTTGGTGGGGTTGTTCCGCGTAACTTGCGTTACACGCTGCGTGATGGGGACGTGGACGCGGACCTGGATCGCAACCCTGAGTTGCGTGGCTGTTACTTCATGAACGTATCCTCCACTCGCCGTCCGGGTGTGGTGGACCGGAACCTGCACCCGATCATGGACGCTAGCGAGATTTACTCTGGCATGGTGGCGCGTGTGTCTATCTCTGCCTACTGCTACAACTCTAGCGGTAACCGTGGCGTGACTTTTGGGCTGGAGAATGTGCAGAAGCTGGCTGACGGTGAGCTGTTGGGTGGTGGTGCGGCGCGGCCTGAGGATGATTTTGAGGCGCTGGATGATGATCCTCAGGACCCGTATGACGTGCTCTGAGTAGAGCAGCAATAAAAGGTTGATCCCCTACTGTGATGTACACGGTAGGGGATCAACCTTTGTTTTGTGGGTAGCGCTTTTAGTTTGTATGCGTTATACTGTTTTTGTTGTTGAACCGAAAGGAAAAACCCCATGCCTATCTACCATGGCACATGGTCAGGCTACACGCGCGGCTGCCGTTGCCAGAAATGCCGTGCACAGGGAGCCGAGCGTAGGCGAGACCGCCTACCCCAGCTACGCGAGTATCTCGCCGCTAACCGCGAGCGCCTAGCCCGTGAGCAGGCCGTCTCTAAAGAGACTGCTGTGCGTAACAGTCGTCCCTGGGAGCCCTGGGAGGATGAGATTGCCGGTGACTACTCACGTACCGTGCCAGACATTGCCCGGCAGTTGCAGCGGTCCGTATCGGCGGTGCGTAACCGGCGTCGCACCGCGCGGCTGCGTGAGCGCTGGTACGCTAGCCATGTCCTGGATCTACCTGAGGTAGGTGCGGAGCAGTGAAGCAGCGTCGCATGGATTGGGGCGTGTTCGCAGCCGTCCTCACTGCCCTACTGTCTCTACTGTGTGCGCTCGCGGGCATGGCGGCCCTACCCAGGGCACCCTGGCCGGTCACCGCGCCCAGCGTCCTGGTTTTCACTGTATCCACCCTGGTTTGGTGCTACCTGCGTGACCCTCAGGACGGAGGTCACCAGTGAAGCGCCTATACATTGATATCGAGACCTACAGCCCTGTAGACATCAAACGGGGCGTCTACAAATACAGCGAGGACCCGGCATTTACTGTGCTTATGGCTGCGTGGGCTCTAGATGACGGGCCTATCCAGGTTGCGGTCGGTGAGGATGAGATCCGGCGTATTCCTGGGCTTTTCGCCCCAATTGACAGCGAGGACGTGGAGCGAGTCGCGCACAACGCACAATTTGAGCGTGTGTGCCTTTCTCGCCTGGGCGGTCTACCGGTGGGTGAGTACCTGCCAGCTAGTGAATGGCTTGACACTATGGCGTGTATGGCTGAGTGGGGCTACCCGCAGAGCCTGAAAAGCGGCGCGCAGGCGCTGGGGGCTGCCCCCAAGGATGAAGCTGGTACGCGCCTGATCAGGCTTTTTTGCTCGCCTGATAGGCGAGGCGCACGGAAGCTACCCGCCGACCACCCTGACCAGTGGGACGAGTTTGTGCGCTACTGTGTTCAGGATGTGGAGACTATGCGGGACATGCTACACCGCCTGGAGGCCCAGTATGGGGCTTGGCCTACCAGTATGGAGCGCCGTATCTACGACGCCGACCAGCGCGTCAACGACGCCGGGATTAGGGTGGACCTGGCTTTGGCGAGGGCGGCTATAGACGCCGCTGATAGGGGCTATGAGCGTGACACGCACCAGGCGCAGCAGCTGACCGGGCTGGCTAATCCTCGCTCTGTCCAGCAGCTGCTCGCCTGGCTGGGTGGGGCACTGCCTGACCTGCGGGCAGAGACAGTGCGGGATGCCCTGGACGGGGATAGCCTCACCCCCGTCCAGCGTCAGGTGCTGGAGCTGCGCCAGTCAATGTCCCTGACGGCGCATAAAAAATTTGGGGTGGCCCTAGAGGCCGCCTCACCGGATGGCCGCCTGCGGGGTGGTTTCCGGTTTTTCAGTGCACACACAGGCAGGTGGGCTGGACGCGGCCTACAGATGCAGAATCTGCCTCGTGATGGTTTTGACAGTGAGGCCCAGCAAAACGCGGCTATCGCGGACACGCTTTTGGGCGCGGATATTGACCCACACACGCTGAAATCCCTGGTGCGGCCGCTAATGGTGGGGCCGTTCACGGTGTGTGACTATAGTGCTATTGAGGCGCGCGTAGTCGCGTGGCTCGCAGGCGAGGATTGGGCGCTAGAAGCGTTCGCGGCTGGCCGTGATATTTATGTGGAGACCGCCCGGCGCATGGGTGGGGGCATGACCCGCCGTGAAGGCAAAATCGCGGTGCTAGCCCTGGGCTACGGTGGCGGCATTGGTAGCCTCAAGGCCATGGGTGGCGAGCGCCTAGGCAGTGACCAGCTGTTGCAGCAGATTGTTGACCAGTGGAGGGGCGCCAACCAACGCATTGTAGCCCTATGGGGTTTGCTGGAGCGTGCTTTCCTGTATGGGGGTATGGTGGGTGACCGCCTGTGGGTGGAGGCTCGCGGCGAGGATAGGCTGGTATGGCTGCCCAGTGGTAGGCCGCTGGTGTATCACGGCGTAAGAGCCTCCCGGGTAGGTGGCCGTCAGCGCTTGTCTTTTGTGGAGGCTAAGAGCGGCGCTCGCAGGGATACCTATGGGGGCCGTTTGGCTGAGAATGCGACGCAGGCGGTTGCGCGTGATGTGTTGGGTGAAGCGCTGGTGCGTCTGGATAATGCTGGTGCGCGCGTGGTGGGTCACGTGCATGATGAGGTGCTGGTTGAGGGTGCTGACTCTGGCTCTGTGGATTGGGTTAGGGGCATTATGACGCGTGAGCCTGTGTGGGGTGAGGGTTTGCCGTTGGATGCGGCTGGGTATGTGTGTGGTAGGTACCGTAAGGAATAGGCGTGATTGAGCACACAGTATCTTGTGTAGCGCTTTCTAAAACATATGCGCTATACTAATTACGTCGCTAAGAAACGGCGACCACCACAACAACCCGAAAGGACAACACCAAGTGGGCTCTGAGCGACAGTGACCCTGATGCTCCACCTGTGGAGCCTGGTGCGCAGCTTGTTTTGTCCCAGCGCTCTGATAGGGCTGAGGATCACTTGCGGGAGTTGTTTCCGTCGATCCGGGAGGCTCCGGCCATTCTGCAGCACGCGGCAGGTAAATTGCTCGGCTCTACTGACGGGTATGTGAGTGATCTAGGATCACCTACTACGCGGCTTGAGCATCAGCAGCGTGCTATCGAGTCTGAATAAGCCTATGACCCCCATCCACTAAATCTAGCGGATGGGGGTCATAGCTTTTATAGGTGTGTGGTGGGTACTGTAAACGGTATAGTGAGCTACTGCACAGTATTTGAGTATAGCGCTTTTGAATCTGTGTACGCTATACTATTTATGCCGTCAAGGAAAACAGCGACCACACCGCAACAACCCGAAAGGACAACCCCAATGAACATCAAGTCCAGCTACCGCCCCACCGCAGCCCGCACCAGCAAGCCGGTCAAGAAGTTCACCACCTTCCGCCACAGCAGCGAGCTCAACCCCAAGGCTTTCAAGGCTGAGGCCATTGTGTGGACCAGCGGTGGCCGTGAAATCCAGATCATCAGCCAGTCAGACAAGGACATGATCGCTACAGCCCTGGTGCAGCTGGTAGCTCGGCACGTACCCGCTGCCATCACCGTAGAGCAGGCCCTGCCCCTGATCCACGACGTGTACAGCGTCTACGAGCCCACCTGGGGGCACGAGCACGACGAGGCCGACCGTGGCTTCCACGCTGGCCACCTCTACTGCCGCCTCACCCTGCAGGAGCTGGCAGACCTGGTGCGCACCGCCGTGCCGGACGCGCCCATCCTGCTCCCCCGCCGCCACCAGGTCGGTAGCTGGATGCCCGCCTGGTAAACAAAAAAAACTAGTCCCCGTGACTCACTAGATTGGTGGGTCACGGGGACACTGATAGCGCCAGTCGGCTAGCTGAGCAGCCGCTTGATACCATCCGCAATGGCATCCGCGAACACGTCGCGGGGCGCCCCGATAGGGTGAATCATGTCTGGCCTGCCGCCTACCGGGTTACAAGTGGTGGTGCTGTCCATGAATTTAGCAGTGTATCCGTCACCACGGAGTCCGAACCATTCAGGGGAGAAGGCCCGGAAGTCGACCCAAGTGTTATATAGTGTGTCGTCGGCTTTGAGCTGTGCGTCTACGTCAAGGATGCGCTTGTTTAGCTCAACGTTTTCTTGAGCCGTGGCCTTGTCGCCGCGCGGGATAGTGCCACACAACACTACATAATCCCATTTTTGAGAGGCGCGGCGGGCGGCAATATAGGCTTTAGCGTCGGCCACGGTTTTAGCGACGCTAGCGCCCTCAACGAAAATAGAGTTAGTTGTCTCGCCGGTCACCAGGATATTCTTTTTGCCCGCCCGCCAGAGCCCCTGCACGTCGCTAGCGTTTTTGGTCATGTCAGCCCATGTTTGTCCGGGGATAGCGCAGTTGCCGACGTTAGCGCCGGTAGACTGGATCAGGTTTTTAAAACCAGCTACATCTTGAATGCCGGGCGCAACCCAGCGGGCGAAAAGTGAATTGGCGTCCACCACTATATTGGTGGTCTCGTCAAACCCAGCTGACCTGGCAGGGCCATTGGTTTTGTTGGCTAGCCCTGCCAGGATCATTGCTAGTAGTTCATATCCGCCAGCCATTAGGCAAACTCTCCCGTGCCGCGCCAGTTCTTCACAGTGAAGTTGTATTGAGAATCGATGCGGGCATAAATAGTTTTTTCTTCATGCCCGAAAGGCCGTGGCTGTAGCGTGCCTAGCATTACCCAGGTTTCTTTACCTACTGGCTTTAGGTAGGCAGTACAGTTAGTGCCGTCATATTTGAAGCGTAGAGAGTCGCCAGACTGAGCCGTAATGTTGGTGTTAACGTTCGGAACGCCGTTGCCTGAAAACTCGTAAACCATGTTTGGGTTAGCGCCGATTGAAACCAGCTTCTCATTGTAGGGTGCGCCATACAAGCCGAAACTAGAGCGGGGCGTGTCACTCTCGATAGTGGCCTCAATAACAATGGGCTTGCCCAGATTTAGTTCTGTGCGCCCAACCTGCGAGAGCGGGCCATTCTTAACCTTAGCCTTCTCTGTTTCCGTCGCTTCCTCAGCATAGTTCCAAAAATCGGAATTGCCGCGCTTAGAGTTAGGCAACACTGATTGTACATTGTGCGTAACCTTGATTGTGAAACCATCAGCGCTAGAGCCCGTGACGCTGTTCACAAGTGCCAGATAGTTTGTGCCACCATACGCCCAGCCATTGTCAATAAATTTAGGGATAACCGACTTCATGGGCGGCAGGGTTGCTAGCAGTTCGCCGATAGTGTCCAAGTCGCCTGCTGAGTATCCCTGCCAGCCGGACCCGGTCTTAATAAACACCAAATAGACCACTGAACCAACGTTGCTGGTTAGCTCAGGCGGGGCCGGAACCCAAGTAATGTTATCGGGGTGGGTTAGGTCAACAATACCCGGCTTAGACTTGGTTAGGATCACGGTTTGCACATTAGCGGCGGGCGCAAGGGAATACGTGTGGGTGTCGCTAATGTCGATCGTCTGTTCATTGCTACCCATAGCCCCCGATTTGAGAGCGTCCAGCTTCCGGTTAAGTTCGTCCAGCTGTTCCTTGGTCAGCGAACCGGGGTCACCCTTGGGTCCGGGTAAGCCCTGTTCACCCTGCGCGCCCTGTGGGCCTTGCGGGCCAGGGTCACCTTTAGGGCCACGTTCGCCAGGGTCACCCTTAGGACCCGGCGCACCACTGCCAGACGTGGGAATAGAGTTGCGCACAGCGACAATGTCTTCAGCGTTTTTCCTGGCCAGGGCCTCAACCTCGCTAACCTTGCTCAAAGCTGAGTCCGCCTTACCTGAAACGGTTTCTACTGTTCCAGCCAGGGTGTCCACCTTGGCGCTAGCTTGTTCGGCTTTGCTAGACGCGGTTTCAGCCTTGCTGGTAGCCGTGGTTACCGCCTGGTTGAGGGCAGGTAGCTGCGAGGTTACGTTGTCCAGGGCGGTGAGCTGATCCTTGGTCAGCGCGCTAGCACCGCCCTGCCCACCGGGCGCGACTTGCGCCCCAGTGTTTGAGTTGGAGCCAGGCTCCGGAGGCACGGACGGAGACAGGCCCACAATTTCAGCCAGAGTAACCACCTGGCCATCTGTTAGGGTGATCGGGTGGTTGGCGATAGTGCGGGAGGGAGTATCCACCTGCACCTGATACCTGCCCGCATCCACCAGGACAGAAATCGGACCACGAGCGCTAGCCGCGACAACCCCACCAGTGACCACAGAGCCCTCAGAGCCCCGAACGGGGTCCGGGATAGGTTTCAGGGTGACAGTCGCCGGGACTATCCCACCACTAGGGCCACGAACCAGGCCCTTAATCTCGGCTGACATTAGAATTCCTCCTCGCCCTTTATGGTGGTTAGTATGTTGCGTAGCCGCTCGTGCTCAGCGCTCGCGGTCTCTTGGATGTCGCGCATGTCCCGATCCTGCCGGTCGGTGATCTGGTCCAGCACCCGGCCATGGGCGGCGAGCACCTGACCATGCGCGTCCAGGGCTGCCCGCACAGCCGCCTGCCCATCCTCGATACGCCTGACCGCGTCTTTGATGCTGCCCCCGTGGTTTGGCGTCACCTCATGATGCACCTCAGCCAGCGAGGACTCTAGGGTGTCTAGCCGGTCATCGATTTTCCCGGCGATAGCTTCTAGCGTAGCCGAGGTTTCGGCCTGTTCCCGCTCAGCGCGGGCCTTGCCTACCTGTTCACGGGTGAGCAGGGTTTCCGCCTTGGCCTTTTCACGCCCCCACTTGATACCGGCCAGGACGGACACAGCCGTAACCAGGCCGCCGAGTGCTACCCCGGCGGCGCTGATTATGGCTACGACCTCGCTGGGAGTCACTCGGCGGGCTCCTGAGAGCCACGTACCCCATAGACCGGTGACTCGTAGATCCCACCGGTGTGGGTGGCTGCCAGCACTAGGGCGAATAGACCCAGGGCCTTGTCTGCCACATCCAGCCATTGGGTGGACTGCTCAGGCGTGACCATGCCATAGGCCATACCCAGACCCAGCAGGGCGGCCACAATGCCATAAATGGCTTTGCGGCGGGGCGGGGTCAGAGCCGCCCATTTGGTGCGGTCAGTGGTGAGCGCGTGCTTGGGGATAGTCATTTTTACCAGCCTCCGTTCAGTAGTCGGGTTTGCATAGCCCTGATAGTTGCGGACGGCGCGTCCAGGTGACCATCACCCTCCAGACCATAGCGGGCAGAGAGCGCGTTCACCGTGGCCGGCCCCATGATGCCGTCAGCCTCTACACACAGGGCGGCCTGCATGGCAGCGATCAGTTGAGATCCCCGGGCCCACGCGTCCGCCACGAATTCCCAGCCGCCCGTGCAGCCAGCCAGATAGCCACGGTTACCAGCCGCCTGGGAGGAGACCTCGCCATCCACAGTGGTACCCAGTACACCCTGCAGCATACGGGTAGTCTGCTCACCCCAATAGCCGTCAACGCTAGGCTGCACGGCAGGCTGGGGAGTGACGCTGCCGCCCTTCAGAGCTGCAATGGTCTGGGGGCCGGGGATACCGTCAACGGTTAGACCGCCATGGTCAGCCTGGAAGGTCTTGATAGCGTTGAAAGTGATCTCGCCCAAAACGCCGTCCGCGCCGTCCGCGCCCAGATTGTACCCCTTGACTAGCAGCAGGTTCTGCACATTGCGGACATAGTCCCCGCTGTAGCCATTGGGGTTGTAGACGCTGCCGCCCCCATAGGTAGACACAGTGCTAGTGTCGCCACCCACATACCGCAGCACGCAGTCCCACGGGTAATCGTAGTAGGGGCGGACGTTGGTTTCGTCAGCCTGATCACCAGACTGACCCCCGGCAATGTCGCCGCGCTCGTCGATACTGGCTTGTGCTACCAACCCATCACCCAGGTAGCAGGCCACGTGGTTGGCGTGGCTGAGTAGAATATCGCCGCGCTGCTTGTCCACGCCAGGGTCTAACATCTCCCAGCCGTGTGCGGTTAGGTTACTGGCCATATTACCGGTGTAGGTTGCGTTACCAGTGTCAAAACCGCACTTGTCCAGCACACCAATAATTAGGGCTGAACAGTCAGTTTCGCCGCCGGCCCTCAAATCCCAGCGGTTGGCCTGATCGTAGCCCAAATCGCCATACCTGCACCACCACTCCATCGCTTTAGCAAATTCTTCAACACTTGGCATAGCAACTCCTCACTACTCTCAGCGCCATTTAAGGCTATCTTAGGCTTTAATTATATAGCCTATCGAGTAGAAGGGCGGGAGGTTGTTGTGTGGCTTACCGCTGCCTTTGGATTTAGCCTCCAGCCAGCCAGGTGCTTTCGCGTCATAGGAGGAAACGCTAGTCCAGCCAGAGCCAGCCCCCAGATTAGTAGCAAAAATGCCCACACCTTGCTCCCATGCACCCGGCAGGCCGCGCCCAATCACCGGGTGTGCGTGGGCGGGCATCTCCGCCTCAGTCAGCGTATGGGACTCCTCCCCACCAGTCTGCGCTCGCGGATGAGAGGCCGATGTACCCATCAGGAAACGACCGCGCAGGTCGGGCACGGTGAAACTCGCGGCGGCCACCCCCAGGACAGCCGCGAGCGCAGGATAACGAGACGCCTGATAGGTCGCGCCGTCACACATCAACCACCCGGCGGGAGCCGTCACACCAGCATAGGCAACCACAGCCCCCACCGGCGCGGTGCTGCCACCGTCACCAGTCTGCGCGTCCCGCGCCGTGCCCAGCAGGTAGAGGCGACGGTTAACGCTCACCGTCCACACACGCGCGGCGGGCTTCAGGTCACCTGCGAAATTAGTAGGGTCCGCAGCCAGCGGAGCCGTGTCCCCATCCAGCTGGATGCGCAGCGGGCTGAGGCTGGCGACGGTAGCCCACCTAAAAACCGGGAGCAGATCCAGACGCTGCCGCATACCCGCGAGCACATCCACCAAATAATCCAGACTAGTCACAGGTCAGTCACCTCCAAAAGCTTAGTTTTCACTAGGGCGGTAGGGTCTAGCGCGTAGCTGATCTCCCTCACCACGCCACGCGTAGACAGCCCCTGAGACAAAAAGCCCGCCACAGAATTGGGCTGCAATGGGATTGGCATGTGTTGGATCGTGATAGAAGCGGAGGGTGTAGACACCTCAATCAGGCGTCGGCGCGCCTGGGAGCTGATCGACTCCTGATTAGCCGCCTCCACGCCGGTCTGAGTCTCTGTCACCCACCGCCCACGCGACGGGTAAGAATAGGGGCTGCTGGGATCCTCATTCATGGCTACCCCGACCAGGGCGGGCTTGTCCTGGCTCCCCTCAGACACCAAAACGATCTTATTGGGGACGCTGGCTGCGTCCAGCTCATACTCCCACTCAGGCAGGTGAATCGCGCGAGCGCCCTCACGAAAATCATAGGCCACGCCTCTAGCGGCGGGCCTCACGTAGGGATCCAGGTGAATGGCCCCAGTCCCGTCAGGGTGTGCAGCCCAATAACCCGCCGCCGCCAACAAGTCATTGGCTATGGTGAGTTTGGATTTGCCCGGGTCATAAACTATGTCTCCGCTAGCCTGAGCGGCGCTAGGCGTGACAGACAGAGTATTTAGGCCTGTCTCGCGCAGGATCGAGGCCGCCATGTTCACCAGGTTGGAGCCAGCTTTGACAGTGTATGTACGCTCCACACAGTCAGCGTCCGGGAGGGCCAGGAGGGAGGATAGCTCTACACTCCATGTGGAGCCAGCCTCCGTATAGGTGCGTGTGGGCGCGGACAGGGTAAAAACACCCAACCCCCACGCAGGCGCACCGCTGGGCGCGTACTCGATGCGTACCCTGTTTTTCGCCCACTCTATACCATCATCTGTAGAGGCCAGATCTATAGAGCCTGAGGCGCGTAGCCGGGATGAGCCGCTTAGGGTTATGGTGCCGCCGGTGACGTTGGTGAGGGGGCGGAGCTCGCGGCCCTCCCAATCCAGCAGAGTGTAAATAAACTCCGCCTGCCTGTGTCGATCTAAACCAGGTAGAGTCACTGATCCACCTCCTCAACGTTTAGCTTGACGGACCATTTTCCGGAAAGTGCCCGGTCTAGATCCATGCTGGTCAGAGAGCAGTAGACCCTGCGCCCCATGGGGTCACGGTAAATAAAGGGCGCGGGCAAATAAGAAAGCGTCTCGATACGCTGTAGGAGCTCCCAGTCATCATCAAACAAAGTGGCTGACAAGCTAAGGGACTTTTCGCGGTGGTAGCCGCTCATCTCCACAGCCCCCGCGCGCCCCGCAAACCTGTACAGTTTACGGTTGGCTAGGCCGGTCTTGCATGAGTGGATAGGGTCCCACCTAAGCGGAACAGTGACGCCAAAATTCTCTCCACCACCCAGCCACATAGCCCACGACTCAACCGTCAAACTAGCCGTGGCTGACGCCGTCGAAGGCAAGTCAGAGACAGCAGAGACACGGTACTGCACATCCCCATGGGAGGTGGACTCATAGTCCAGGAGCGTACCCCCCACGGCCAGGTCATCAGTCAGTGCCTGCCAAGTCACGCCGTTGTCGTCGCTACGCTCTACACGGTTGCGTACAGCGGCTGGTTTACCCGCCGCCGGTGCAGGATTATCCACCCGCACCCGCACACAACCCCTTACGTCATCCCACTCCAAAAACACAGCCGGGACAGGCGGTTTCTCATAAACCACGTTGAAAGTCTGGGTGACCGGCCACGACGCCAAACCGTGCCCGCTAAACGCCGTGACAGTCACCTGGTAGGTGAGACCATCCCCCAAATACGTGGCCAGAGGCACGCGCAGGATAGAGCCAGACACCTCCCGCGACTCAACAATCACCCCATCCAAGGACAAATCCACGCGGGCACGCGCCTGCAACGCACCACCACCCGTAGCATATGACCAGCGCACCTCAACAGATGAAGCCCTAACCTCACCACCAGGGGCCTGCACCGACACCAGCGGCCTAGGCTCCACATAAAACACAGCATGCCGAGACTCCGGCGACTCCGCAGCATGCAAACCCCACGTGGACACCCAGTACTCGTACTCCCCCGCTGGTAGGTCCAGGCTGAGTGACTGGGCTGAGTCTCTCCGATCCACCACCATGGGCGCCACACCAGAGCCGCTCTTCACATAGCGCAAGCTAAAGCGCGTCTGTGGGCTAGCATCCGTCGCGTTATGCCGCCACGCTAGCGTGACTGACTCATCCGCAGGAAAATAGGTCCCATCCACCAAGAGACTGGGAGCATCAGGCCTCGCCAGCAGCTGCACCACGTTAGACGGCGCTGACTTGGGGGACTCTAGGTCACCCGCCACACACACCACACGATACTGGTGAGTGACATCCAGGCGGGGCGAAGCCTGCACCCACCGTGTGACGCCCGCAGCTGCCGCCACCGACGCCACACGGGTATCACCGTCATACACATCCCACCTAGTAGGCGTATACGGTGCCTTGCTCTCCCACGACACCACGATATCGCCGCTAACATCCTTAACCGCCGCCACGTTAACCGGCGCAGGCGGAGTCGTATACACGGCACCCGAAGACACATAGGCCGACCCACCCGACGAGTTGACCGCCTTCACACGGTACACGTATTTATGGCCAGCACCGACAAAATTCGTAAACCGGGTAGAGGAGCCAGGCACCGAGGCCGACAGGGCCCAGGCCCCAGCATCATCCGTGCGCCGCTCCACAATATAGGAGACCACAGGGCGCGCAGCGGACACGGCGGGAGCCACCCACGCCACAGACACCTGCTCATCATTCACGCGGGTAGCCGACACGCTAGACGGGGCCCCCGGGACCTGGACAGGCCGGGCAGGCAGCGTCAAATAGTTTTCGACCGACGGGGCGCCGCCATTCCAGATCGGACCGAGCTTGGCACCAATACCAACCCTAGTAGTGGCGCCGTACTTCAACGGCACATTGAAAGTCCGTTTGGACAATTGCTTGTAAACGGTAGCGCCGTAGCCCGAGGAGAAACTAAACGCCTCTGAGCCCTCACCAGAGTATCCCCACCACGACCAGCGGGAACTAAAATTGTGTCCGTACCCGTCAGAACTGGCCGTAACCGTAGCAGTCACAGCCACAGAGCCACTAGCCGGATTACCCGACCACTCCAAGTTAATCCCAATGAGCATGTAGCCAGACGAAGCTGACCAGACTGTAGCCATTGTGTGTGTCCTCCCTTAGATGCTAGTGCCTAGCATATCGCGCACACGGCCACGCGAGGCGGGCACCAAGGCACCATCCACCGTGTCACGAGCGACCACGCGCATACGGGCCATCAGCTGGCCGTCCTCATCCACCACAACTAGTGTCTCCGGGGATGCGGCCTGCGCGCCGTGAGCACGCAGCGCATCCCACTGAGCAGACGTAAACACCGGCTCAGGCCGACTGGTCTTATTCACCACGGTGGTCACACCCGGCTGCAAGAAGCCACCATTATCAAATTTGTACACACCGGCGGTGGGGCTACCCCAGATTCCGGTTTCACGCACAAACGCACCGGGCTTGGGCGCCTCCACCATGCGGCCACCACCAGACGCGATAGCCACATGCCAAGCCGGAGAACCCCAAAACAGAAGGTTACCCGGTACGTTGGCGTTACCGGCGCTCGCACCAGACTGATACCCGGCAGCTGTCAAGCGCGGGATTTTAGAACCCATCTGGTGGGCAGCCCAATACACCAGACCCGAACAATCCAGGCCAGGCGGGATAGAGGAGCCACCCCACACATACGGCACACCAATAGCTTTACGTGCCGCGTTCACAATGCCGGTGGCGCCCATGGTCTTGGTTTTACCCGACAACCAATCCGCAAAGCCATCAACCCATTTAATAGGCAGGGCCTTCATGGAGTCGTGGATAATACCCGACCCAGGCAGGTTAGACAGCAACGCGTTGACCGGGGCCTTAATCATCTTTGCCACCGCACCAACAGGGTCAGCGATTAGCTTACCCACCGTGTCAGCCGCGCCTTTAACCCAGTCCCAACCGCGCTTGGCAGCACCCCAGATGCCACCGTCAGCATAGGCAGCAAACCTAACCCCAGTATCCCCACCAGGAATATAGGTTGCGTGAGAGCGGGCAGCAGCGTTCATGCGGGCTACGGCCTCAGGGCCTCCCACGGCGCGCACCCACTCGGGGCGCATAATAGCCTCGCCACCAGACAGGGCGAGCGCACCTCCACCATCAGGGGAGAAGAAATGGTAAATGTCTCGGCCTGGAGTGTATCCGGGAAGAACACCACCAGACGCATAGCCCGCGATACCTGACACGGCAGGCAGACGCAAAGACAAGCCCAGCTTTTCAGCCATAGAATCAGCCGTCTTTTTAATACCCTGCGTATAAACAGTATTAATAACAAAATTAACAGGCTTAGCAACAACGCCCTTAACGCCATTCCAAATGGTCTCAAGGCCAGACTTCATAGTGGTAAAAGCGCTTTTAACCCCATTAGCAACAGACGTCATAGACGACTGGACCGTAGAGGTCATCCACGAAACAACGGAACTAATCGTGGATTTAACGCCATTCCAAACAGAGGAGATAGCCGACCCGAACGCACGCGCGCTCGCGGTTATGGTATTCCAGGTAGCGGTTAGGACTGGCTGCACATAGGTCTGGAACCAAGACACCACCGTGGAGGCAGCGAGCTTAATACCGTCCCATACGGACCTAATGCCAGACAATAAAAGATCTGCACCTGCCTTAATGCCATTCCATACGGCACCTAGAACTGGTTGCGCATAAGACTGGAACCAGCCAACCACAGTAGAGGCAGCGGCCTTAATACCGCCCCAGGCAGCCTGAATACCAGACCACAGAAGATCAGCACCAGCCTTAATACCATTCCAGGCTGCAGCCAACGCAGGCACAATATAAGACGTAACCCAGTCAGATACCGTCTGAATAGCGGCTTTAATACCATCCCAGGCTTGCTGCATGTACCCCCACAGCACCTGGGCACCAGCCTTGATACCATCCCAGGCCCGCTGAATATACGGCCACACATAGGTAAGAATAAAATCAGCAATACCTTGAAGAACGGCCTTAAATGCTTCAATATAAACCGCGATTGCGGTGACTACCACCCAAACCGCAAATTTAATACCCTCCCAGACCGCCTCAAATACCGGCAACAAATATGTCTGGAACCAGTCAACCACCACGCCAATAACGGCCTGGATACCGGACCAGGCGGCCTCAATAATCCCCCGGAAGGTCTCAGACTTGTTGTATGCCAAAACCAGGGCGGCAACCAGGGCAGCAATAGCAACCACAATAAGGCTAATGGGGTTAGCGTTGAGGGCGGCATTTAAGAGCCATTGGGCGGCAGTATATGCACCCGTAGCCACACGGCTAGCCACCAGCACTGATTTTTGAGCCACCCACGCAGCCGTGGTACGCACAATCTGCGCTGTCTGCTGTACAAGAGATCGCAAAAAATCACCCGCCAGCATCGCCTTAAGCGCGATCGTTTCGGCTAGGTCCTGGGCTTTAGCGATTTTAGACGCCACAAAAGCCCGCGTATTAGCAATAACCTGCGTGGTAAAAGCAACCAGAGAAATACCTGCTGTAATGGTTTTCCAGGCGATAAGCCCACCAACCACAGCCTCAAGGACAGTTTTATTTTGGACTAGACTACCGAAAAACCCGCCCAGAGTAGACCAAAAAGATGAATTAACAACACTAGACAGGAAATCCTTAACACCCGGGATAACGTCGCTTTGTAAGTATTTCCAGGTGTCAATAATCTTGTCACGGGTATCAAGAATAAAGTCTACGAGGCCTGAGTCCTCCTTGACACCAAAGAAATTCCCGTCAAAATCACCATTAACAGCCAGATTAAAGAAGGACCTAACACCAGGAATAAGAGTACCAGTAACCCAGTTATATAGACTCTCACCGGTATTACGAATATTAGTGAGAGCAGTAATAACCGCAGAATCAGACGCCAGGCCAAACAGGTTACCGTCATAGCCCTTACCCGAAATCAAATTCCACAAGCTTTGCAGGGCAGGCATAAGATCAGTGTTAATGTAGCCGAAAGCTTTTGATGCGCCGTCAGCGGCGACACCCATAAAATCAGTGATCGCAGGCTTTAGCTTGTCGACAATATCCATGCCACCTGTGACCAGAGCCGCCTGAAGATTACCCCAAGCGCCCTCAATAGTACTAGTGGACGTGGCGGCCTGACGCGCCACATCGGTAAAGCCAAGGTCAAGAATAGCCTTATTAAATTCATCGGCTGTGATCTCACCCTTGGCCATGGCGTCACGGAAATTACCCGTATAGGCGCTATTTTTTAGCAGGGCCTCCTGGATTTTACCGGACGCACCTGGAATAGCATCCGCAAGCTGGTTCCAGTTTTCCGTGGTGAGTTTACCCTGGCCAGCCGTCTGGGTAAGCACCATACCCACCGACTTAAAAGTTTCAGCATTACCGCCAGCAACCGCATTAAGATTACCCGCAGCCTCCGCTAATTGGTCGTAGCCTTTAACACCATTAGCCGCCAACTGGGCAGTGATATTTTGAATATCGCTTAATTCATAAACGGTATCGTCGGCGTATTTTTTAGTGCTTTTAGTTAGCGCATCAATCTGACCTTTTGCGACACCAGCAAAAGACAGGGTATTGCGGAACTTATCGGTGGCGTCTGAGGCGGCTATGGCCTCACGGGCCACACCCGCAAAACCCAGGGCCGCGCCAACCGCACCCATAGCCCCCAAAGCCAGGGCGCCGGCCTTAGCGGCACGCTGAAACGCGCCACCAAGGCCGGTAGTAATCTTTTTCTCCGCAGGGCGAGTATCAGTGTCCCCCAGCTCCCTGCGGATAGCCTCATTCAGGCCCTTCATGGAGGGTGAAATCTGGATCCACGCGGTCCCCAGGTTAAAGCCATTTTCTGCCATACCCACCCTCCATTATTTGTGAGCCGCAATCCACCTACGAGCACGTTCCTCACGGGCCTGGCGTTTCGCCTCAGCCTCCTCAAACCAACCCGGGGGCGGGGGCTTGACAGGCTTGGGGACGCTACTCTTTTTGCCACCCATTACACCAATTATAATCTGCTCCAACCGGTGTGTGGCGGCAAAAATCGCGCTGGTTTCGTCACTCCAAGATGCGTCCCCACCTAGACGGCGGTGTAGCCCAGAGCCTAGCGGTAGACCCTCAATCAGGACCGCCACGCGCCGTAGGGAGAGGCCCCCGGTGAAAACCTGGGTGAGGTCGAGGTGGTATATGGCCTGAAAATCAGCCTCCAGTAGCCCCCAGTATTCGTCTAGGTAGGCTGGGAGGCCGATTATTTTCCCTGCCCCAGGGTGGTGAAAACTTCCTGCACGAATTTGAGTACATTGGAGTAACGTAATTTGCCGGAGGGCTCACGCAGAGCATCCAATGCCGCCTCACGCTCATCCTCATCAGGGAACATGCAATCCAAAATCAAGGTGCAATCCCCCTTGTCCATAGCCGCGAGCGCGTCATAGTCATCCAGGTCGACGGGATCCACAGACAGCTGGACGCCCATCACCTCAATGTCACGGGGACCCTCGCCACGATCCTCACGAGACTGAGCCTCACGGCGAGCCAGCTCAGCCGACGACGGCGCACCAGTGTTGCGGTTACGGTTACGGTTACGGTTACGGTTACGGTTGTTGCGGTTGTTAGCCATTGGTCTGTCCTCCTAAAAGCGCCGCTCTCCAAAAGGTTGGTTACCGTCTGGGCTATCGGGAGAACAGCGGAAGCGATAGCCCAGACGGAGCTAAATTGGGTCAGGCGACAGCCAGGCCCGCCTCATCAGTCAGCAGGACGTAGCCGTCGAGCACTTCAAAGTTGCATTCATAAACGGTCAGCTCGCCGACTTTAAACTGGATGTCTGAGCGCTCACCCAGCTCAAGGCGTTTAAAAATGTAGCGGCGCTGCTTGCCGGTAGAAACATCAAACAAGTCAGCGATACCGCACATAGACTCAACCTTACGGGAAGTGCTTACCTCCATGCGGGTAATAGAGCCAGATCCCGCCGTAACCTTCTCCGTCTTAGTCACGCCCAGGTAAGACTTCACCTGGGCTAGCTTAGACTCAATAAGGTTGGCGGTAAAAGTCGTGGAAGAGTCAGACATGTAGGTGCGGGCCACTCCGTGACCCTGGTGGCCACGAATCTTATCCACAGAGTCAGACATGCCCAGGGTCAGGCCATCCTCATCCAGCCAGCCCACATCCTGCAGAGCCGCAGGGATAGGGGAGTCCAGGGCAGTGACACTAGACAGGTCCGTGCCAATCGGGCCCAGATAGAGCGTGTCCCGCTCCGATCCAGCCATAAACGCGTTATTAGCATCAACCTTAGCCATTTTCTTCAGCTCCTAATTTGATCGTGATTTGGTATGTGGCTGTGTAGCGGCGCATGTCGCTATCAGGGTCAGGCAGCTCAGCAGGGGCCGGTGACTGCACCACCCCCACAGGCCCCGGCGCACTAGGCAGAGCATGCAACGCATCCCCTACACGGCGGGCCAGCTCACCAGCCCACCAGCTAGTGGCCGCGTAACAGTCCACCGTGATCTGGGAAGTGTACAGGATGCGATTGTGCACGCCTACCCCACCGGTAGCCAGCACCAGCACATAGGGACGAGGATCCTGACTGGTAACCGGTCGGACACCCCCAACCGTGGTACCCTCCAACTCACCCTCCAGACCACGCAGCACACCCTCACCCGACAGGTAATCAATAACCAGCTTTTGTACGTCCGGTAGTGGATGCCTCATACATGACCACCTCCTACCGCACGCTCAAGCACATGATCACGCGCCTGCCTACGCCGCGCCTTAAAATTGTCAGGAAAAACATAGGCCCTGACGCGGTCTTTACCGTATTTGGTGGTGCTAGAGAAGCCCTCACCCGCGCGGGATGCCACGTCAGCCGCGCTCGCAGCCAGCATGTCATGCACCGCGCGACTCTTCAAAAGCCCCGCAGCCCCCGCACGACGAGGCTTGAATCTAACGTTCAAGGGGCGCCTCCCTCCTAATCCTCAAATAGATACCTAGCGGGTATCTAACCGGCTCACCCACCGGCACCCAAATATCATCACGCACCCGCAGATGATCACCCGGCAGAATATTCATGCTCACCGGCTGAGCATCATCCCAGTACAGCGTGGCCTCCTCATGAAGCGCATAATCCTCACCCGTACCATCCCCGGGCCGCGACTGACCCACGGCCACTAGAGCCGGTGGAAGCGGCAACTCAATAGGCCGCCGGGAACGGAAAGTAACACCCAGTGGGTCAGTCTTGGGGGACGCGCCCTGCAGGAGTGTGACAGGCTCCTGCCAGCCGGTCATACGAGTCACGCCACACCCCCAAACAAGGTGTTGGCACACCCAAAAAAAGATCCGCTAGCGCCGTTAATGTCATCCCGGTCTTGGCGGGTAAGAAACACCTCGCCAGACGGCGACGACCACTGGACTGATTGGGAGAACGGCCCAGTGGTCTGAGAAAACTGACTCACGTCACTAGCGATACCTGCGGGCCGTTTACGTAGTGCCCGGATCACGATACGGCACACCACGGAGGCGAGCACCGGCCAGGGCGCGGCCTCCCAGCCGGGGCACCGGTGCCGGATCAGCGAGCTAGCGTCAGATAGGAGTGTCTGAACCCGAACTGTAGTGTCGTCGCCGGTGAGCAGGTCCGCGTCCCCGGGGGACAGGCGGGCACGCAGCTCATCGACGGTAGCGAAAATCTCCAACTCAGACACCACTAGCTCCTAGGATTTCTTCTGCCCGGTACGGGGCTTAGCCTCATCCAGGGCGAGATCATCCAGGGCGAGATCATCCAGGGCGAGATCATCCAGGGTGGGGTCATCCAGGATCACAATATCCGCGCCAAAGCCGAGGCCACGCGAGGCATACTCACGGACCTCTTTCTCAAGGGCAAGGTGATTCACCTTAGCCTCGCCCCCCTTGAAGGTCACGCGGCCCGAAGGGAGCTGCAAAAGCAGCTCCGGATATTTAGGGGAACTAACACGCATGAAAACCAGCCTCAGGTTAGCTTCAACAGGCCGTGGTGGGACTCGCAGCCATACATCAGGCCGATCTCGCCATACAGCTGAATACGGTCATAGGCGCCGTTCTTGGCGAGCGGCTCCACAAAGAAATGACCTTTACCAGGGATTTCCAGGAAGAACGGGGCGCACTCCTCCAGAGATACCACCATGAGCATGTTGTCCGGGACGGAGCCGTCCAGCATGATGTTGCAGGAGCCAAAATCGGTCTCCAGGGTCTGAAGGTTTACCCCACCGACATTACGGGTGGACTCCTTGTAGCCCTGTTCCTTAATGAAAATCTTGGTTAGGGCGCGCTTCAGCTTGCCACCAACCAGGATGGTGCGGGTCTCACCCTCACGGATTCCACCCTTCTCCCAGACCTTCTGCATGGTGTCTAGCACCAGATCCACAGTTAACGCGCCGGTACCCGCCACCACATTGGTAGTGATAGCAGTAGCCAGGCCACGGGTCTTGCGCGGCTGGGTGTTATTGACCGGATCCTGATAGACACCAGTCAGGAAGGACTTGTTGACGTCACGCGCGACCTGCTTTAACGCCTGGTTAATCTGCCACTGGAGTTCATTCTCAGGCAGCGAGGTGCCGCCGATAGTCACCATCTTTGCGCCGTCAGTGGTGCGCGCGTTCACCGCAGCCTGACGGGTGTAAGACAGCTCAATGGTCTCCTGGTGGATCTCAGCGGAGTTACGGACGGTAGAGCGCACGCGAGCCTCACCAGTGGGAGCGTCAGCACCCTCCTTACGCTGACGGGAATCATCCGCATCGCGCAGATCATAGGTTTGCCACTCATACAAGGGCGCGCCAGCAGAGATACCACCAGTCAGACCACCGATAGCAGTCAAAAAAGGCGTTTCCTCAGCAGAGGCGCTAAACAACTCTCCCACGTAGTTGGGGAGGTTGTACATAGTCCCCTGACCAGTAATACCAGCCATGTTTTTCTCCTTGCTCTAGATTACCTGTTACAGGCTAGCCAGCTTGGCCAGCTTGAGCCGGGAGAGGGCCTCCCGGTCACCGTTCGCTTCAGCCGCCGCCAGCATCTCATCCACGCTCATTACCTTACCCCCAGGGTTACCGGTTCCCACAGTGGGGAGGGTAGGTGCAGGGGCTGCGGTGGGCTTGGAGAGAGCCGCGAGCGCCTCGTTTAGGGACTCTAAATCCGCATCTTCACGGATAAACGCCCCCAGCGCCTCCGGGATGCCCGCCTTCTTTAGGCGCTGGACCTGACGCGCTTCACGCTCATGTGCCCCTAGTCGATCCATGGCGGACTGTAGCTGGGTTTTTAGCTCAGCTACCTGGGTCTGTAGAGCCTCCACATCAGTAGGCTTAGCGGCTTCAGCCTTGGGGGCCTCAGCTTCAGCCTTGGGGGCCTCAGCTTCAGCCTTGGGGGCCTCAGCTTCAGCCTTGGG
>ERZ773254.413-NODE-413-length-24521-cov-24.551132_pt1 | contig 24521 bp, 19 predicted proteins | sample MGYA00580516_ERZ773254 | MGnify/ENA primary metagenome ERZ773254 (study PRJEB29015, sample SAMEA2738158) | human oral metagenome | biome: human oral; feature: human-associated habitat; material: saliva | place: China | collected 2192 ...
CAACGTTGTAAAGCGACCGCACATCGTCGAGCACGACAACGAGCGGGAGCTTCCTACTCTGCTTAAATTCCTCGAGCGAGAGGCGGTTCATTTCTATAGTACGTAACTTTCTCATCTACTATTTACAGTATTTCTATCTATAGATATAGCTTTCTCTATCCATAGATGTAACTTTCTATATCCATAGATGTAGCGTTTTATATCCATAGATAGCGGTTATTCTATCTATAGATGTAGCTTTTCTATTCGTTTTTTATGCTATATGCCAATGCGTAAGCCTTTATTTTTTTAACCATAGATAGCAGTCCGTTGCTGCGTGTAGGCGACAAGTGCTGACGTAAACCTATGCGGTCAATGAAATAAAGGTCGGCATCTATAATATCTTTTGGTGTATGTCCGCTTACAACTCTTATGAGAAGTGCAATAATTCCTTTGGTTATTAGTGCATCAGAATCGGCTGTAAACACCAGTTTGCCATCTTTAATATCGCATTGTAGCCATACGCGACTTTGGCAACCGTCTATTAAGTTCTGTTCTGTTTTATATTCTGCACCAAGTCCTTCAAGTTCGTTTCCAAGGTCGATAAGCATTTGATACTTATCCATCCATTCGGTAAACTCATCAAACTCTTCTATTACTTCGTCCTGAATTTCGTTTATTGTCATTTCTATAGTATGTTTTTTATTTATCTAATCATCTGAATGCGCTCTCTCCTATTATATCTATTGCCAAACAGATTGTCTACTTCCCATATTCCTCTACCACACGATAGGATAGCGAAAGCTGCTGCTGAAGCGGTGAAAGCTGAATAATCTAATGGAGCTTTAAAGCCCATAGACGTTGCCATTGCAATAGCAAAGGTAAGAATCATTAGTCCTGTGAGCGATGCAGACCACTTTAACTTTAGCCCGATAAGTAGACAAATAGACAATAAAATCTCTAATATAGTGGCTATCCAAGCCAATGCAGGAATAGCATTTGCAGGTATATAGGGTATTAACGATTGAGTATAGGCAACAAATTTGTTCATATTGCCCCACATACATACATCTTTGGACCATATACCGAAGCGGTCGGCAACTGCCGAAAGCATAGATGCAGCTACAGTAAGGCGTAGAAACAGTTTGGCTATTTGGCGTAGATCTATCATAATTGCTATTCTTTTGTGCAGTATTTTTACTCTATATTAGTTTTTAAAAGCTTATATACTTTGTCGTTTGGGCGTACTTTCTCTGGCACGGGGATAGACACTCGCCACCCTTTTTCTGCTCTTTCAACAGGTTTTAAGTCGTATCTAATCTCGCTTGCATCAAACTTTAGAATGCCTGTAGTGGTGCCAGTAATGAGCATTTTCTCTCCTTTCTCAATCTCAGAAGCCTCTACAGCTATTTCAGCAACACCGAGTTTGGAGAAGTATTTCATTACTTTGCCCACCAAAACCTTCTTTTCCGTTGCCTTGTTGCCGTAGTTCTTTGTCCATTCGCCCAAGCGTTGTCCTTGATAATAGCCGTCCCAGAAGCCACGATTGAATACGGTTGACAAGCGTTCGTCCCATTTATTCTTCTTCTCTTCGGTGTAATTGCCGTCCAATACGCTCTGTATTGCCTCTTTATAGCACGTTACAACCTCGTAAACATACTCTGGTCCGCGTGCTCGTCCTTCTATTTTAAAGACCCTAACGCCTGCTTTCATCATTTTATCTATAAAGCGAACGGTCTTCAAATCCTTAGGACTCATAATGTATTTGTTGTCTATTTCGAGCTGATTGCCCGTCTCGTTGTCGGTAACGGTGTATGAACGGCGGCAAATTTGCGTGCATTGTCCACGATTGGCAGAACGGTTTGAGTCGTGCAAACTCATATAGCATTTGCCCGAAATAGCCATACAGAAAGCTCCATGGCAGAACATTTCTATGCGAACAAGCTCGCCACGAGGTCCACGAATGTCCTGTTCTTCAATCTGTCGGTGTATTTCTGCAACCTGATCCATATTCAGTTCGCGTGCCAAAACGGCAACATCGGCAAACTGTGCATAGAATTTAAGCGCCTCTATATTCGATATATTGAGCTGAGTAGATAGGTGTACTTCCATTCCAACTTGGCGACAATACACCATAACAGCTACGTCGCTGACGATGACAGCGGTGATATTGGCAGCCTTTGCAGCGTCTACTATCTCGTGCATAGTACTAATATCTTCGCCATAAATAACAGTATTAACAGTGAGATAGGTCTTAATGCCACGTTCGTTGCATGTTTCTGCAATCTCTTTCAGGTCTTCTATGGTGAAGTGATTGGCAGAATGCGAGCGCATATTCAGCTTTCCAATGCCGAAATAGATAGAGCCTGCCCCTGCTTGAATGGCAGCTGCGAGACTTTCGCGCGAGCCTACGGGAGCCATTATTTCATATTCTTGTATATCCATACTTATCTTTTAGGCAGGCAAAGTTACTACAAATTACTGAGAATAATTATAGTTTAAGAGTGAAACCAGTAAATTTAAGCTTTATGCCTTTGGAGTTTTTTGCTGCAATAATAGCTAAATGTTGCCGCCATATAAGCTTAGCACCTATGCTTTAACTACGTTACACTATGGTTGTGGCAACGTGTATTTATTGTTATACTAGTATAGAAGTATGGATATGCTAACGTTGTTGAAGTTGCACAACATTGCTATTGTTTGTTTATATTGCTTGTTCTGTAAGCATTTAGTGTGCTTCTAACCAATTGTCTCCCCAACCAGCATCGGCTATTAAGGGGACATTCAGTGCATAAGCCTGTTGCATTTCTTCTATAACAATGCGTTCTACACGCTCTTTTTCATCGGGAAATACCGAGAAATTAAGTTCGTCGTGCACCTGCAAAATCATTTTAGAACGAATGTTTTCACGCTTAAATCGTTGCCAAATGCGCACCATTGCCACCTTTATAATATCGGCTTCCGACCCTTGAATAGGTGCATTAATAGCATTTCGTTCGGCATATCCTCTTACAGTAGCGTTTTTACTGTTAATGTCGGCGAGGTATCGGCGACGGTGGAATATGGTTTCGGCATATCCTTTTTGCCTTGCTTCTTCTATAGAAAGGTCCATATAGGCTTTCACTTTTGGGAAAGTCTTAAAGTAATCGGCTATTAATTCCTTCGCTTCGTTGTTTGTTATGTCCATACGTTGTGCCAAACCAAAGGTTGTGATGCCGTAAATTATACCAAAGTTGGCTTGTTTTGCTTTCTTTCGCTGTATGTCTGAAACATCGTTTAGGTCTTCGTGCCATATCTTAGCAGCCGTTGCACGATGAATATCTACCCCTTCTCGGAATGCTTCCATCATATTTTCGTCTTCGGAAAGATGCGCCATAATGCGCAATTCAATCTGACTGTAGTCGGCAGAGAAGAACTTACAGCCTGGTTCTGGTATGAAACATTTGCGTATTTCTTTGCCATCGTCTGTGCGTACGGGTATATTTTGCAAATTCGGATCGCTCGAAGAGAGTCGTCCTGTTGCAGTTAATGCCTGATTGAACGATGTATGTATATGCCCAGTTTGGGGTTTTATGAGTTTTGGAAGTGCATCTATGTAAGTGCTTAGGAGCTTTTTAATACCCCTGTATTCCAGTATTTTATGTACAATGGGGTGCTTATTCTCTAAGCTAACCATTACCTCTTCGCTTGTAACATATTGTCCTGTTTTTGTTTTCTTAGGCTTTTCCATAATCTGGAGTTTGCCAAACAAGATATCGCCAACCTGTTTCGGACTTGAAATGTTGAAGCTTTCGCCTGCTAGTTCGTATATTTCCTGTTCGTATTGCTTCATACGTTGTGTAAAAATATGCGATGTTTCTTCTAATGCAGCTGTGTCTAAACGCACGCCATGTAGTTCCATATCGGCAAGAACGGGCACGAGTGGCATTTCTATTTCCCAGAATAATTTCTCGGCATCTACACTTTTTAGTTTTGGTTCTAGCACGTTTTTCAGTTGCAATGTTATATCTGCGTCTTCGCAAGCATACTCGTAAATATCGCTTGGAAGTAGGTCGCGCATATTCTTTTGGTGCTTTCCTTTTGGTCCGATGAGGCTTTCTATTGGAATAGTTTTATAGTTTAAGAGAGTCTCTGCCATATAATCCATATTGTGGCGAAGCTCTGGTTGAATTAGATAATGTGCAATCATGGTGTCGAATAGTTTGCCTTTTAACGTAACACCATATTTATGCAGCACCTCGTAATCGTACTTAATGTTTTGCCCAATTTTAAGAATTGACTCGTCTTCGTATAGAGGTTTAAATATATTTACTATTTTTTGAGCTTCTTCACGATTAGCTGAGATGGGCACATAAAATGCCTCTTGTTCGGCAACAGAAAAGCTTAAACCTACCAATTCTGCGTCTATTGCATCTGCCGAAGTAGTTTCTGTGTCTAGACTGAGATATTGTTTTGTAAACAAATAATCACAAATATCCTGCGCTTCTGCCTCATTCTCAATAAGTTTATAGTTGTGGTGTACTTCTGAAATACCGCGAGAAGGGGCTTTTTTGGGTTCGTCTGCACCAACGGGCGTATTTTCTGCAAATAAATTAAGCTGTAAATTGTCGGTTTTTTGCACTTCTTTATTACCTTTAATAAATTTGTTAAGAAGTGTTTTAAACTCCAATTCGGTGAAGATTTCGCGTAGCTTGTCCTCATCGGACTGTTCTATCTTCAGTTCGTCCCAGTTCAGTTCTATTGGAACATCGGTGCGAATGGTAGCCAAGAACTTCGACATTTTAATATCGTCTACGGCAGCTTCCACTTTCTCTCTTAGCTTTCCTTTTATCTGGTTGGTATGTTCGAGCATATTATCTATAGACCCAAACTGGTTGATAAGCTTTGCTGCAGTTTTTTCTCCTACGCCCGGACAGCCAGGAAAATTGTCGGCTGTATCGCCCATAAGTGCCAATAGGTCTATTACTTGAGCTGGGGTGGGAATGCCATATTTGGCTTCCACCTCTTGCGTACCTATAATATCGTATCCTCCACCGTGTCGTGGGCGATACATATATACATTTTCTTGAATGAGCTGACCATAATCCTTGTCGGGTGTAAGCATATATGTGCTGATACCCTTTTTGCCAGCTTGAGTTGCAATAGTGCCTATAATATCATCGGCTTCGAAGCCATCTACCTGTAAGATAGGTATATGCATAGCTCCAAGAATTTGTTTTATGTAGGGAACAGACAGCTTTATGTCTTCTGGTGTTTCCTCTCTTTGCGCCTTGTATTCGGGATATGCCTCGTGGCGAAAAGTGAGTCCGTGGTCGAAAGCCACTGCAATGTGTGTTGGATTTTCTTTTGTTAAAACTTCGTTTAGTGTATTGCAAAAACCCATAATTGCCGATGTATTCAATCCTTTTGATGTGATACGAGGGTTACGAATAAGGGCATAGTACGACCGAAAGATGAGTGCGTACGCATCGATGAGAAACAATTTGTCCATTGTATAAATCTTATTTATGGGTAAAATTACTAAAAAAATACCATAATTACCGATATAATTCATTATTTTTGTATCAAAATAGTTTTCCAATGGATTATCTGTCGATTATAAAAAAACCAATTAGTCAGGAATTAAACGAATTTATCTCACTGTTTAACAAGTCGTTAACGCACAGCGATGGCTTACTTGCACGTGTGTTAGAACATATTCGTAACAGGGGAGGGAAGCGTATGCGACCTATATTAACACTACTAATAGCGAAGAATTTTGGTGCAGTAACGTTTGTTGCGCAACATGCTGCAGTAGGGTTAGAACTTCTTCATACAGCCAGTTTAGTACACGATGACGTTGTGGACGAGAGTGGAGAACGCAGAGGACAGGCATCTGTGAATGCCATATATAACAATAAGGTGTCGGTATTGGTAGGCGATTATATTCTTTCGACGGCACTATTGAATGTGGCTTATACAAAATCTGATGAAATTGTAGGCGATCTTGCAGAATTGGGACGTACACTTTCGAATGGAGAAATATTGCAGTTGACTAATATTTCGAACCAAAAGATATCGGAAGAGGTGTATTACGAGGTGATAAAACAGAAGACTGCTGCCTTGTTTGAAACCTGTGCAGAGATTGGAGCAAAGGCTGGAGAGGCATCAAATGAGGCTATTAAGGCTGCAAAACAGTTCGGTCAGCATATCGGAATAATATTCCAAATACGCGATGATATATTCGATTATTACGATTCAACCGAGATAGGAAAACCCACAGGCAACGATATGTTAGAAGGAAAACTGACTCTACCCATTATTTATGCATTGAAATCTACTGGTAATAAAGATATGCTTAACTTGGCTATGAAGGTGAAAGAAGGAACAGTAAGTGCCGATGAAATAGCCCAATTGGTAGCTTTTGCAAAAGAAAGTGGGGGTATAGAATATGCAGAAAAGAAGATGTTGGAATTGCACAACGAGGCTTTACAATTTATTTCTGACTATGTCTGCAACGAAGAAATATCAGATGCGTTGAAAGCTTACTTGGATTTTGTGATTCAACGAAAGAGTTAAGTCTGTGCCATAGCTGCTTACTATTTTGTGAGAAATATGCTTTAATTTTGTAAATATTATTTATGCAGAAACGGTAGATACCATTTGGCGTTGCAAAAGTGGGTGTTTTGGAGCACAAAACACCCACTTTTGCTGTGTAAAAACCATACTTCTGAAATGCAAAACAGTGGTTTTCGCAATGCATTGATAGTCAAACCGTTATACGAACATTATATTTGTGAAAGATTTTTACAACATTTATGATGTTTTCTATAAGTAATCCTCTTACAGCAATCGTAGCAATATACTATACAGATGAACTTATTATGAATTGCAATAACACCAAGTTAGAGCTGAGGGTGTAACTTATGGTGAAGTAAAATATACAGGAGGTGAAGCTTCTATAATAAAGATTAATAATTGGGGAACCATCGAAAAAACTACTATTGCACGTCACAAAAAAGCTTATGCTATGGCTTATATTGGTAAAAGCCCCTCGGACATAGAATTAACTCTCTTTGTTGTAGGAGTGAATGGTGGCACAGTTGTAACGGTAAAATAAACTTTTATGGTATATGCCAGCAATTGTAGAAAGATGTAAATCGAACATTTTGCAAGTGAAAATAATATTGGTAGGAGGTAGACGTCTATGATAGATATTTACTTCCTATCTTTTTAAATATTTAATAGTGTTCAGTTGATTGTATTGAAACTATTATGGTAATAGAGATTGTTGTATTTTTGGTTTTATGAAATCCCAATAAAATCAATTGCGATGTTATGGTTTCTTCTGCTAAATGTATATATAAAGCAATGCTGTTCTATTGAATTTAAGAAATAAAAAATCCTGATTTTCACGTTGAAATCAGGATTTTCGTATTGTTTGAACGGCGGTTTAGAAGAACTTAACCTCTTTGCCTTCAATGTCGCTGAGCAGCAAATTGGTGAGACGACTGGTGCCAAGACGGAACCAATAGTTGGTGAGCCACTTCTCGCCGAGAACTTCTTTGTAGATGGTATAGAAGATAACGGCGTCCATAACGCTGTTTATGCCTCCTGCAGGCTTTAGTCCTACCTGTACGCCAGTTCTGTCGTAGAACTCCTTAATAGCCGTACACATAATGTAAACAGCCTCTGGGGTTGCGCTAATTTTCTCTTTACCCGTGCTTGTTTTAATATAGTTAGCACCTGCAAACATAGAGAGTAGGGCGGCTGCCTTTATGTTGCGAGCATTTTTTAAGTCGCCAGTTTCGAGTATAACCTTCATTGGGACATCGCCACAAGTCTGCTTCAATTCACTAATTTGGTCGTAAACATCTTCATAATCGCCTGAAAGGAATTTGCCAACGGGTAATACAATATCTATCTGTGTGGCACCGTCCTTGATGGCAAGTGCCGTTTCGATGGTCTTAACCTCGAGGAATGTTTGAGAAGATGGGAAGTTTCCTGTTACGTTTGTTATGTCTACACCATCTATTTCTAAGCTATCGGCAATCAGTTTTGTGAAGCACGGATAAGCACAAACAGCTCCAACGTGTGGAAGAGTAGGGTATTCCTGTGCAAATTTGTTCACTTTCTCGACCATTGCGAGTACTTCTTCTTCTGTGTCTGTGGTCTTGAGAGTAGTTAATTCTACACTTCCGAGGAGGAATTTCTTGACCTCTACGTTATTGTTTTCTGCAACTTTCTCTTCAATAATCTTCTTTACTGCTGCTTTTACTTCCTCGTCTGTTATGTCGAGGTTGTATTGTTTCAGCATCTCATCGTACTTACTTGTGTATCCAATATTACTATTATTGTTCTGCATAGCACTGTGTAATTTAATTTATTTTGTGTAAAATACTTAATCTAAAACGTGTTGTTATTTTCTGTTTTCTAATGTAACGACTTGTTTTTTATGTGTTTTCAGTTTGTGTTAGCTTCTCGTTTTGCTTGTGTCTGTCTTTGTCTCGTCTTGTTTTTTTGTCGAAACTTTTTTGCAATTCCTCTGTTAGATCTACACCAGTTTGATTGGCTAAACATATTAAAACCCATAAAATATCTGCCATTTCTTCTCCAATATTGTGTTTTTCACCCTGTTTAAAGCTTTGGTCGCCGTATGTACGAGCCATTATACGTGCCAGTTCGCCCACCTCTTCGGTAAGACATGCCATATTGGTAAGCTCGCTAAAATAACGTACACCATACTTATGAATCCAGTCATCTACAAGTTTTTGTGCTTCTTTTATGCTTATTTCGTTGTCCATTCTGTTACTCTTTGTTCTTTGTATCCATACATATTGTTACAGGACCATCGTTCAATAGTTCTACTTTCATATCTGCACCAAACTCCCCTTCGCCCACATTTTTTCTCATTGCACGGCTTAATTCTTGGCAGAAAAACTTGTAGAGTGGTATTGAGATTTCGTGTTTGGCAGCGTGAATGTAGCTTGGACGATTTCCCTTTTTATAGCTTGCCATAAGCGTAAACTGCGATACAACAAGAGCTTCGCCGCCTATATCCATCACACTTTTATTCATAACACCTTGCTCATCGTCGAAAATTCTCAGACCTATAACCTTGTTTACAAGCCATTTAACATCGTTTTCGTCATCGTCTTCACCAATTCCAAGTAATATAAGTAAACCTTTCTGAATGGCTGATTTTATATTTCCATCAATTGTTACCGATGCATGCTTTACACGTTGAATTACAATTCTCATATCGCAAATGTACTTATTTTATTTTAATTATTCTGTTTTAGGGTGTAGATAATTATATAAAAGCGTTGCTCTTGCGTTTCCAATAACATTTGTAAGTTCTTGAATGTCAGCAGATTTTATATTTTTCATAATCTTAAAGTGTTGTAAAAGCAGCTCTTTAGTCTTAATTCCAATTCCCTTTATATCGTCTAACTCGCTGTGTAACTGATGTTTTGAGCGTTTATCTCTGTGAAATGTAATGGCAAAACGATGCACCTCGTCTTGTATTTGTGTGAGAACTTTGAAGAGTTCGGACTTGGTTGGAATACCAATTGTTTGTGGTGGGAACCCATAGAGTAGTTCGTTGGTTCTGTGATGGTCGTCTTTTGCCAATCCTGCAATTGGTATTTCGAGCTTCAGTTCGTCCTCTATAACCTTGCGAACAACTTCCATTTGCCCTTTTCCACCATCGGTTACAATAAGATTGGGTAGGGGAGCGTCTTCTTCTACCATTCGTTTGTAGCGTCGTCTCACTACTTCTTGCATTGATGCATAGTCATCTGGACCAACAACAGTCTTTATATTGTATTTGCGATAGTCCTTTTTTGATGGCTTTAACCCTTTAAAAACTACGCAGGCTGCAACTGCATCGGTACCAGAAATATTTGAATTGTCGAAACATTCAATCTGGTATGGCAGCTTAGGAAGCTTTAAACGGTCTTGTAACTCCTTCATTAACCGAGTTTGTTTCTGCTCTGGATTAAGTTTTTCGGCTTGTTTTAGACGGTCGAATTTGTGTTGTTTAGCATTCATTTCCGATAGTTCAAGTAAGCGTTTCTTATCGCCTCGCTGCGGAATAAGGAAGATTGCGTCTTTTATATGGAAGTCTAATTCGAAAGGAACAATAATCTCTTTTGCCGTACTTTTAAATCTTTCACGAATTTCTGGTATGGCTTCGTTGAGCAGTTCAGCATCAGTTTCGTCTAATTTTCGTTTATATTCGAATGTGAAGCTCTGGTTTATAGCACCATTTGTAACGTGCAAATAGCTTATAAAAGCATTCTTCTTGCTCTCATCATTCACTATGGAGAAGACATCAACATCGGCAATAGAATAGCTTACAATCTCGTTTTTTGCAGCGAAATTCTCTAAAGCCATATAGCGTTGCTTGTACACTTCGGCTTCTTCAAAACGCAAATCAGCAGCGCATTCTTCCATCTTCTCCTTCATTAAACGTTGTACTTCTCGTGTATTACCCCTTAAAATTTGTCGTGCGAGTATCATATTTTGTTGATAATCCTCGTACGATTGTTTGCCAATACATGGTGCCCCGCAGTTGCCAAGATGGTATTCTAAGCAGGGTTTATATTTCTTTTGTTCTATGCCTTCCTTAGTAATAGGGTAGCGACACGTGCGTGGTTTATATAGTTTCTTTAGTATTTCTAATATAGCATGCATACTTCCAACGTGGCTATACGGGCCATAAAAACTACCATAGCGCTTGTTTATGTTGCGAGTACTAAAGATTCGTGGGAAGTATTCGTTTGTTATGCAAATGCTGGGGTAAGTTTTGCCATCTTTTAGTAATACATTGTAGCGCGGTTGGTACTGTTTTATGAGCTGGTTTTCTATTAATAACGCATCTTCTTCGCTTTTTACAACGGTGTAAGTAATATCGTATATTTTCGAAACCAATACTTTTGTTTTGAAACGGTCAGTTTCTTTATGGAAGTAAGATGATACTCTATTTTTTAAGTTCTTTGCTTTTCCAACGTAAATGATAGTATGCTCCTTATCATAGTATTGATATGTACCCGGCTTGTTGGGCAAATTCGATACTATATTTTTGAGATATGCTAATCGTTTCTCGTTTTCTTCTTTTGTCATTCTCTAACTTTCTTATTCTAAGATAACTTATATGCTTCTTGTTTCACGTGGAACAAAGAACTTTTTCTTATATCCTTTTCTCCGATTTGTTCTTATTTATAAATAGCAACATCATTGTTTTCTATGTAAAAATATCTTTTTTTGTTTTCTTGTTGGCATCTTATTTATCTTTCAAAGTTATTTTTATTCGTTACAATATTCTTTCTGCAATAAAATAATTAGCCAACAATAAAACAATATCAATATTTTTTTCGCGACTATATGGTTAAAACTGTAGTAGCGATGATATTTCAATATCCTTATCAAATGTATTGCGACTGTTCGGAAACTCTGTTTTAAGTTCTATAATAAAGTTGCAATAAATCTTTTTAGGCTTAAACTTCTTTACAAGATTACATGCTGCACGCATTGTTCCTCCTGTTGCAAGTAGATCATCGTGTAGTAAAACGATATCGTTTTCGTTAATTGCATCTTTATGTATCTCTATTGTGTCGATACCATATTCCTTTGCATAACTTTCTTGAATGGTTTCACAAGGTAGTTTTCCTGGTTTACGACAGAGTACAATACCTGCTCCGAGTCGTAAAGCAAGTGCAGATGACATAACGAAACCACGACTTTCTATTCCAACAATCTTAGTAATCCCTTTGTCTTTGTATATTTCGTACATTTCGTCTATAATCTCTTTAAGTGCTTCGGGCGACTTAAATAAGGTAGTTACATCACGAAAGTTTACGCCTTTTATAGGCCAATCGGGAATACATCTTAAATTTTCGAGTAGTATCTTATTATTCATTATCAATTAGTTATATATTATATTATTTATTATTTGTTACACGTGAAACATGTTGTGTCTATCTTCTCATTAATACTAATAAAACATTTATGTCGCTGGGACTAACTCCTGGTATTCTGCTTGCTTGTGCCAAAGTTTCTGGTTGTATATGTTCTAACTTCTGACGACATTCTGTAGATAGATCGTGTATATTGCTATAATCAAAATGTCCCTTTATCTTAATATTTTCAAGACGATGCATCTTTTCTGCAAAAATACGCTCTCTTTCTATATAACCTTTATATTTCATTTTTATTTCAGCAGCTTCAATAATTTCATCTTTTCTGGTTGGTAATAATGATAATACTTCTTTAAGTTGCGGAATATAATTTGATAAGTCGTATAAACTTATTCCTGGACGAGCTATAAGTCCTGAAATTTTAATTGAACCTTGTATTGCAGAACTACCAATACTATCCAAATAGCCATTAATTTCATTGGGCTTTATCGCAGTTTCATCGCAATAATTAATGATTCTTTCTATCTGTTCTTTCTTTTTTATCCACCAATTATACCGTTTACTAGTAGCTAAACCAAATTTAAATGCTTCTTCTGTTAAACGAGCATCGGCATCGTCTTGGCGGAGTAATATTCTATATTCAGCTCTTGAAGTAAACATTCTATAAGGTTCGTCCACCCCTTTTGTTGTTAAATCGTCGATTAATACGCCAATATAACTTTCATCGCGTTTCATAGTAAATGTTTTCTTTCCGCTACATAATAGAGCAGCATTAATTCCTGCAACTATTCCTTGTCCGCCAGCTTCTTCATAACCAGTGGTTCCATTTACCTGTCCAGCAAAGAATAAACCTTCAATAATCTTCGATTCCAACGTTGGTTTCAATTGTGTTGGGTCGAAATAATCATATTCTATAGCATATCCAGGGCGATAAATCTTAGCATCTCGTAATGCTGGAATTTTTCGTAATGCTTCTAATTGTATTTCCCACGGCATCGAAGATGAAAATCCGTTTAAATACATTTCGTTTGTATCAACTCCTTCTGGTTCTAGAAATAGGGGGTGCGATGTTTTATCAGCGAAAGTAACAAGCTTTGTTTCTATTGATGGGCAATATCGTGGTCCAATACTTTCTATTTGTCCGTTGAAAAGGGGAGAATCTGGAATACCTTTACGTAATATATTATGTGCATCTTCATTTGTATTGCACAACCAACATGGTAGTTGTGGAAGGTTTCTGTAAGGACCTATAAATGAAAATTGGTGATAATCGTTTTCTCCTGGTTGTGCTTCCATTTCATCGAAGTGAACCGACCTTTTATCTATACGAACTGGAGTTCCTGTTTTCATACGATTCTTGCGAATTCCCCAGCGTGTAATACTTTCTGTTAAATTATGCACAGCAGGTTCCGAGCATCTTCCTCCTTCTACTTTACGTTTACCAATGTGCATAAGACCATTTAAGAATGTTCCTGCTGTTATTACAACTGTACGTGCAAAAAGTTCTATTCCCCATATTGTGCGAACACCTATAGCGTGTCCGTCTTTTACAATAAGTTCTTCTACTTGGTCTTGGAAGATATCTAAATTTTCTGTTCCGTCAAGTATTCTTTTCCATTCTGTTATGAACTTTTCTCTATCGCATTGTGCTCTTGGACTCCAAACAGCAGGTCCTTTTGACCGATTGAGCATACGAAATTGTATAGCAGTTGCATCAGTAACAAGTCCCATTTGCCCTCCTAAAGCATCAATTTCTCTAACAATTTGTCCTTTTGCAATGCCTCCTACGGCAGGATTACAGCTCATTTGGGCAATTTTGTTCATATCCATTGTTATTAAACAAACTTTTGCACCAATATTTGCAGCTGCTGTTGCTGCTTCGCACCCAGCATGTCCGCCACCAATTACTAATACATCATATTTAAAAGTAATGCTCATTCTTCGTTTATTTTTCGGCAAAAGTAAGAAATTTAATTGAATTATGTAGTACAACTCCATCATATTGCTACATTAATTATAACTATCATTCATCTATTTTTTGCCTCTATAATTTAATAATATTTCGATGTAATATATTGTATGTTAGATGTTTACTTCTTAATACTTAATAATTCTCTATCTAAACAATATTGTTTAACAATGGTATATTCTCAAATTTCATTCATTTCTGTTCGAATAACATTTTATTTAAAAATTCCATATTCTTTAATAAATAATGCGTAATTTTATAGCCTGAAAACCAACTAATATATAATGGAACTCTAAAAAATGGCACGAATTTACGATAATATCGAAATGAAATTCACAGAAGGACTTCAAGGAATAATTACCAATGTTGGAGTAAAACGAGTAGACTTCTGTGTAGGATATTTTAATCTACGCGGTTGGAATATAGTTGTAGATCAGGTAGATACACTTACTGGCGACTTTGTTTACGAAGATGATAAAAGAATTTTTCGTAAATGTCGGTTATTAATTGGTATGCATCAGCCTTCCGATGAACTAATACGCCAGCTATATACCGAGCAACAATTGCCCGATGCAAATTATGTTAGTCAATGCAAATTGGCTATTGCGCACGATTTCAGACGACAGTTACAATTGGGTTTTCCAACAAAGCAAGACGAATTTACACTTCGTCGTCTTTCTGCACAGATGAAAGACGAAAAAGTATGCGTAAAATTGTATCTTCGCGAACCACTTCATGCCAAATTATACCTTGCTCATCGTCCAGATGATAATTTCAATAAAATACAAGCTATTATGGGTAGTAGCAATCTTACCTATTCCGGACTAACAAAGCAAGGAGAGCTAAATGCAGAATTTGGCGATAGCGACAGTGCCGAAAAATTAGCTTCTTGGTTTGATGACCGTTGGGAAGATAAATTTTGTCTTGATATTACCAAAGAGTTAATAGAAATTATAGACAATAGTTGGGCAGGCGACAAAGAAATACCACCTTATTATATATATCTAAAAACAGCTTATCATCTTAGCGAAGAAGCACGCTCGGGAATTAAAGAATTTTCTATTCCTACAGAATTTAGAGGTGCACTTTTCGACTTTCAACAGACTGCTGTAAAGATAGCAGCACGCCATCTTAATAATGAGAAACGTGGCGGAGCAATGATAGGCGATGTTGTAGGATTAGGAAAAACCATCACAGCTTGTGCCATTGCTAAGATGTACGAAAACACTTTTGGCAGCAATACATTGATTATCTGTCCTGCCAATTTGCAAGATATGTGGGCAAAGTATCGAAAGCAATACGATATGAAGGCAGATATTATGTCAATGTCAAAACCTATTGACGTTGATAATGCCCGCTATTACAAACTTATTATTGTAGACGAAAGTCATAACTTACGTAATAGTCAAGGCATTCGTTATCGCAATATTCGCGATCTTATTCAAAAACAAGATTGTAAGGTTTTATTATTAACAGCAACACCTTACAACAAGCAATATAAAGACCTTAGTAGCCAACTTCGACTTTTTATAGATGACGATATGGATTTAGGAATTCGTCCTGAAGCATATATTCGTGCAATTGGCGGAGAACGGAAATTTGCCGAAAAGCATGAAGATTTTATTAGAAGTATCAAAGCCTTTGAACGAAGCGAATGTCAAGAAGACTGGCAAGAACTAATGAAACTTTTCCTTATCCGAAGAACACGCACCTTTATTAAAGAGAATTATGCAAAGACCGATCCTAAAAACAAACGTAAATATTTGGAGTTCAAAGATGGGCATAAATCTTATTTTCCAGATCGTATCCCTAAAGCCGTGAAGTTTAATACTGTTGAGGGCGACCAATATAGCCGACTCTATTCAAAAGAAATGATAGATTTTATGGAGTCACTTAAGTTGCCTCGTTATGGATTGACACATTATTTAGATGAAAAGAAAGCCGAAGCTGCATCAAAGTATGAAAGTAATTTGATAGATAATCTTTCGCGTGCTGGAGCACAAATGATGGGTTTCTGTAAAAGTACATTCTTTAAGCGTATAGATAGTAGTGGCTATGCATTTTTGCTCACATTATATCGCCACATATTGCGCAATGCTGTGTATATCTATGCTATTGACAATAAGTTAAAATTGCCAGTTAGCGATGAAAATACATTCCCTGAGGACTTTTTAGAAGATGCCGACATCAACGATGCAAATGCAGATTCAGAAAATAGTCAAGAATTTTTTTCTAACAGCAATCTTCTGACAATTCCTAAAGATATGAAAGCTTATATGGAAAAAGCAGAAACATATTACAATGGACTGATAGGAAAGAATAATGTACAATGGATTGATTCTAAATATTTCAAACGTACACTGAAACAGGGGTTAAAAAAAGATTGCGAACAACTTCTCGCTATGATAAATCTTTGTGAAGCATGGAATCCGCAGACCGACCAAAAACTCAACGAATTAGAAAAGCTATTAAGCAACACTCATAAAGATGAAAAGGTTGTCGTTTTCACACAATATTCTGATACTGCCAACTATATTTACAAACAGTTAGAAAAACGAGGAATTAAAAATATCGAGAAAGTAACTGGTGCAACAAAAAATTCAACATCTATTGTTGAACGCTTTTCGCCCATAAGCAACAAAGCAGATATTGAAAAAGAAAACCAACTGCGCATATTAATAGCTACAGATGTATTAAGTGAAGGACAAAATTTACAAGATGCTCATATCATTGTTAATTATGACTTACCTTGGGCTATTATCCGACTAATTCAGCGTGCAGGACGTGTAGATCGTATCGACCAAAGTTCAGAAAAAATCTATTGTTATTCATTTTTCCCAGCCGATGAGGTAGAAAAAATCATTAGTTTGCGTACGCGCCTTAACGAACGTATCAACGAAAATGCAGGAATTGTGGGTAGCGACGAAGTGTTTTTTGAAGGAAACGAACAGAACCTTCGTGATATGTATAATGAAAAGAGTGGAAGTTTAGACGGCGACGACGATGATGTAGATGTAGACTTAGGTTCTTTTGCATATCAGATATGGAAAAACGCTACCGATGCCAATCCAAAACTGAAAAATATAATTCCAGCTATACCAAATATAGCCTATTCTACAAAAGCTGCAACCAATATCAGCGAAAATGGCGTTATTACATACGCTCGCACATATAACGATTTCGATGTTCTTACTTGGTACAACTCAGAAGGAAAAATAGTTAGCCAGTCGCAAAATCGTATTCTTCAAGCAATGGCATGTACAATAAACGAACCTTGCCTACCAGCACAGGAAAATCATCTTGCATTGGTAGAAAAAGCTGTTAAAGGAATTAAGAATGAAAATACTAATGTTGGAGGAATTCTCGGAAGTCGATTTAGTACCAAACGTAAAATCTATGAATTGTTGAATCATTATTACGAACAACCACTTACTCTTTTTAATACGCAAGAAAAGAAAGAGTTGCTGAAATTTGCTATCGACCAAATCTACAATAATCCATTATTGGAGAATTCTAAATTTATCCTTGGAAGAATGATGCGTACAGGAAATACACACGACGATATTGTAGATACTGTTATCGAAATGTACGAAAACGCAAATCTTTGTCGGGTAGACGAAGACAAAACAAAACATAAAGACCCTGTAATTATTTGTTCAATGGGATTAAAAGCCTAAAAGAAATGAAAAAGAATTTATTTAATCAGTATATCTCTACAGCCAATTTTAAAGAATTGTTTATAAGCGAAATGCTTTGGAACAATCCAACAGGTGCAACACAATTGCCAGAAATAACCATAGACGATACAACTTACCATATAGAGCAGATTGCAGAACGAAAAGGTTTTCAAATTCTAAATTGTAAAGTTAATCAAATACCATCGTCGGCTGTATGTAAAAAGATAGACCAAAAAATTAGAAAGAATGCCGAAAACTATATTTGTATTTTTTTCTTACCCGAAAAGCTACATCATCTTTGGATAGCTCCAGTGAAGAAAGTAGAAAAAAGAGATGTTGTTTTAATTGAATACGACACTATTGACAAGGCTGCATTCTTGTTTGAAAAAATGGAAAAACTATCCTTTTCACTCGAAGACGAACCTAACATTCTCGATATTATAGAAAAAGTTCAGGCTGCTTTCCTTGTAAATTCTGAGAAAATAACAAAAGACTTCTATTCTGGCTTTAAAAAAGAACACAGCAACTTTGCTAAATTTATTACTGGAATTGACGACCATATTACCGAAAAGGAAAATAAAAACAAACAATGGTATGCATCGGTTATGCTAAACCGACTAATGTTTTGTTATTTCATTCAGAAAAAAGGTTTCTTAGATGGCGATATCGATTATTTACGCAACAAATTAGAATGGACACGCCAACAAGAAGGCGAAAATAGGTTCTTTAATAAGTTTTATAAAGGCTTCCTCGTTAATCTTTTTCACGATGGACTAAACGCACCACAACATAATGTTGAGTTTGAAAATATTTATGGTCGTATTCCTTATTTAAATGGTGGTATGTTCGACATACACCAAATAGAACGCAATTATGCTGAATTAGATATTGCAGATGAGGCTTTTTGTAGTTTATTCGACTTTTTCGATAAATGGCATTGGCATCTCGACGACCGTATCACTGCTTCTGGTCGCGATATTAACCCAGATGTGTTAGGATATATATTCGAACAATATATTAACGACCGTGCACAAATGGGAGCTTATTACACAAAAGAAGATATTACCGAATATATTGGCAGAAACACCATTTTGCCTTATTTAATGGATGCCGTAAAACGCAAAGACGAAAAATGTTTCCGCCCCAAAAGCAAATTATGGCAATACTTGAAAGAAAGCAACGATAAGTATATTTACAATGCAATGAAGAAAGGTTGCAACGAACCTTTTCCCGAATATATAGCAGAAGGAATAGACACTGCAAAGCCAAATTTGTTAGAACGTCGTAAACATTGGAACGAACGAACACCCGAAACTTTCGCTTTGCCTACCGAAATTTGGCGAGAAACTATAGAACGTCGCCAACGTTATAGCAACATTAAACAGAAAATAGTGAATGGCGAAATAACCGCTATAAACGATTTTATAACCTATAACCTTGATATTCGGCAATTTGTAGCCGACTATCTTGCCGATACTCCCGACCATTTGTTTATAAAACATTTTTATTCTGCCTTACAACACATTACAATTCTCGACCCAACTTGTGGTTCTGGTGCTTTTCTTTTTGCAGCACTCAACATTCTTGAACCGCTTTACGAGGTTTGTATTAACAGAATGAAGGAATTTAACACGCAAAACCCACTTTTGTTTAAACAAGAGTTGCAAGAAATAACACACAAATATCGCTCCAACATTCAATACTTCATTTATAAAAGCATTATTCTGCGCAATCTCTATGGTGTAGATATAATGGTTGAAGCTACCGAAATTGCAAAACTACGTTTGTTCTTAAAGATGGTGGCAGTAGTTGAAGTAGATAAACGCGACCCAAATTTAGGACTCGACCCTTTGCCCGATATAGATTTTAATATTCGTTGTGGAAATACACTTGTGGGATATGCCACACAAGCCGAATTAAAACGCGATTTGGCGGAAGGAAATATGTTTGATAGGGAAGAATTTGAGGCAAAAATTAATGGGGAAATGGAGAAAATTTCTAAAGTTTATCAGCGTTTTAAAGAAATTCAGCTCCAACAATCGGAGAAGATGGTAGACTTTAAACAAGCTAAACACAATTTAAACGAACGTCTTTCTGCATTAAACCACCTGTTAAACAATAAAATGTATGGCGCAGTAGAAACGAATATCAGTTACGATACTTGGCTTCTTACACATCAACCTTTCCATTGGCTTGCCGAATTTTACGAAATTATTAACGAACATGGAGGATTTGATGTTATTATTGGTAATCCGCCGTATGTTACTTTTACAGATAAATCAATTTCGTACAATGTAAAAAGATATAAGACCTATGACGCAAAGAATCTTTTTGCATTGGTGGGAGAACGATGTGTTACTATATCTCATACGTATTCTTCAATTGGATATATTATCCCTCTTAGTGGTTTGTCAATAGATGGATTTGCTGCTTTCCAAAAAATAATTTATGGTAATTATAAAAGTTGGAATAGCTTTTATTCGGGCGACAGAAATCCTTCTGAATTATTTACTGGTGTGAAGATACGAGCTGGTATTTATATTGCACGATATTCTAATTCGCCATGTAAATTTGTGTGTAGGTATTTAAAATTCTATGCTAATGAGAGGCAAATTTTATTCCATAAAATTAAGTATGTTGAATGTAATGATTTTGATTCTGCACCAAAGTTTGATGGAAAAATAGGATACTCTGTTATTAAAAAGATATTATTATCAGACAAACCTTTAGCTACGGAATTTTGTAAACAAGATTATATTTATTACCACGCTGCCCCCATTTATTGGTGTAAAGCTTTAATGGATATTGATAGATTAGAAGAACGGAATTTGAATATTGCCGATTCATATAAGAAGAGAGAAATCTCAAATTTATACAAGGATTTTGCTTTTTCATTAATAAACTCTTCTACATTCTTTTATTATTGGATTGTTTTTTCTGATTGTTATAACCTAACAAAAAAATATTTATCAGAAATTCGAGTGCCTTCCTCTTTAGAATGGAACTCATTTAAAATTGAAGCAAGAAAATTAAGTATTGATTTGAATAATAATATTCAAATTGCAGAATACCAATATAAAGGTAGGGGAACAGTGAGATTTGCACAATTCTTTCCTAAGAAATCTAAGCCTATTATTGACGAAATAGATAAAGTTCTTGCCCGCCATTATGGTTTTACAGAAGAAGAGTTAGACTTTATTATCAACTACGACATAAAATATCGTATGGGCGATGAATTAAACGAAGAGTAGAATTATGCACGCAAGCAACAACGATAATATGCTTATCTATCAGTCGGCAGATGGAAAAATAAAGATAGATGTTAGGTTTGAAAAAGAAACTGTATGGCTGACATTAGACCAAATGGCAACTCTTTTTGGGCGTGATAAATCTACTATTTCACGTCATATTAAGAATGTTTTTGAGGAAGGAGAATTATCTTTGGAAGCAACTGTTGCAAATTTTGCAACAGTTCAAATAGAAGGTAAAAGAGAGGTTGTTAGAAATATAGATTATTATAATCTCGATGTTATTATTTCGGTTGGTTATCGTGTAAAGTCGCAACAAGGTACACAGTTTCGTATTTGGGCTACACAGCGTTTAAGAGAATATATTATTAAAGGATTTGCATTAAACGATGAACGTTTCAAAACAGGTTCTTCCTACAATTATTTTAAAGAACTTTTAAATCGTATTAGAGAGATACGTATTTCCGAAAAAGTGTTCTATCAGCAAATTAAAGATATATATGCAACGAGTATAGATTATAATCCATCGGCAGAGATGACATTGGCTTTCTTTAAAGAAGTACAAAATAAACTGTTGTGGGCTGTTAGTGGAAAGACAGCTGCCGAACTTGTTTATTATCGTGCCAATGCTTTGCAACCAATGATGGGGCTAACTTCTACAGAACAAGAGGGAAAAGTTACCAAAAACGATACACTGATAGGTAAGAACTATCTGAACGAGAAAGAAATTGGGCAGTTAAAACTTATTGTAGAACAGTTTCTTGCTTATGCAGAGGCACAAGCTTTAGCAGAAAAACCAATGTATATGCGCGATTGGGTGCAGAAACTACGCCTTATTCTTACCTTGAACGAAAAGAATATTCTTGAGCATGCAGGTACAATATCGCATAAATTGGCAGTTGAAAAAGCTTCGAAAGAATACATTGCTTATAAAGAACAACAGCGAAGAGAGGAACATTTTGAGAGTATAAAACAGCTCGACCAAGATTTAAAACGTATTGCACTATGCAAAGAAAATAAAGACGATAAGGAGAAAGGTTACAGCGAATAGAAAAAATAGATAGCGTGGGCTATGATAACCAATGTGGAATATCTTGGCAATAAAGACTTGTTACGGCTGAAAAAGGTAGCTTTTTTAGCATCGAATACAATTTCTTCGGGAACAGTGCTGAAAGTTTACGATTGGGCTACCGATATGCGTAATAGGGGAGAGTGCGTAGTTAGCGGATTTTGTAGCAAGTTAGAAAAAGATGTTCTTCATTTTTTGCTGAAAGGCAGTCAGCCCATCATACTTGTTTTGGCACGAAGAATGTATAAAACCGTTCCATTGATATTGCAAGAGGCTTTAAACGAAAATCGTTTACTAATAGTTTCTGTTAGTGTTTCGGTTCGCCAGTCTAAAATAACAGCTTTAGAACGCAATAAATATATTTGTGATATTGCCGATAAAATTCTGTTTATGGGAGTAACCGAAGAAAGTAGCCTTTATGCTCTCCAACAAAATAGCAGTAACAAGCAGAAACTTCTTACTTTGTAAAAAATATATACCCTTATTCTAATAATTAATGAGTATATTTTTTTTGTGGCATTTTGCACTATTTTTCAACCACTTATATTTATGCTCAATTGTTTAACATAAATAGCTACGCGAATTTTAATGAAAGTTAGTAGAGTTTCTTATAAGAAAAATATTTTTTTTAATTACATTTTTAAATTTTATAATTATATTTTTTTAAGTCTATATAATAAACTGATTATAAGAATGTTATGAAAGCAGTTTTTTGTTGTTTTTTTGATTTTTACGTATATACAATATCGTTTTAAAATTTAGAAGAGATAGTTTTTTGCAGACAGAAAAATGCCTATTATTAATGCAAAACGCTATAGCAAACAGTTTTATAGCTATAAAACGAAAGCTAAAAAGACAATTTATTAAATTTACATTCAATAGCTCTGTGTAAAAATTAAGTAGCATTTTGTTTTTTGTGCTTGTTTAGACTTTGTCAATATTACGTATTTATGGTTGTTTTTATGGTCTTTTTCTCCTAAAAAAATTCGTTCTGTCATTATTTTATAGTATTTTTGCAGCGAATATACGTGCATAAATACCAACATTTGGGTATCTGTTATATAAGTATGCTTTTAATGGTATGCCTTTTTGTTTATACGCTCGTTTTCGTTTTGCAAATTAATTCTAACAGTTTAAATATTAAAAACAAAACAATTTATGTGGTTAATCAATTCTTCTATTGGTAGAAAGGTTGTAATGTCGGTAACAGGCATTGCACTTATTCTATTTCTGACATTCCACATGTCAATGAATATTGTAGCTCTTTTTTCTGAAAAGGCTTACAATATGATTTGTGCCTTTCTTGGTTCGAATTGGTATGCGGTAGTAGCAACAATAGCCTTAGGTGCGCTAACAGTTGCCCATATCGTTTACGCATTTATTCTTACGGCTCAGAATCGTAGTGCACGTGGTAACGAACGTTATGCTGTAAACGGTTCAAGTCCTAAAGTAGAATGGGCATCAAAAAACATGTTGGTATTGGGAATTATTGTTCTTTTGGGCATCTTGCTCCATTTGTTCAACTTCTGGTATAATATGATGTTTGCCGAAATTGTGGGTTTTGAAGGCAAGTATAGTCCAACCGCTGGCTATTCTTACATTGTGGAAACTTTTAAGAATCCAGTATTTGTAGTGCTTTACATAGTTTGGCTTTGTGCAATTTGGTATCATCTTTCACATGGTTTTTGGTCGGCTATGCAAACACTTGGTATAAATGGCAAAATTTGGTTTAAGCGTTGGAAGATGATAGGCTTAGTTTACACTACACTTCTAATGTTAGGTTTCCTAATTGTAGTGCTAGCTTTTACATTTGGTTGTGCACCAAGCCTTCATAGTGCTTGTTGTTTAATTCACTAATTCTAATAGAACGATACAAGATTATGGCTAAAATATTAGATTCAAAGATTCCAGAAGGACCAGTAGCAGAAAAGTGGACCAATTTTAAGGCTCACCAGCGTTTGGTTAATCCTAAAAATAAACTAAAACTCGATGTAATTGTAGTAGGAACAGGCTTAGCAGGCGCTAGTGCAGCAGCATCTCTTGGCGAAATGGGCTTTACAGTTTACAATTTCTGTATTCAAGATTCTCCACGTCGTGCCCATTCTATAGCAGCACAAGGTGGTATAAATGCTGCAAAGAACTATCAAAACGATGGCGACTCTGTTTATCGTTTGTTTTACGATACAGTAAAAGGAGGCGATTATCGTGCTCGCGAAGCAAATGTTTATCGTTTGGCAGAAGTTTCAAATAGCATTATCGACCAATGTGTGGCACAAGGCGTTCCTTTTGCACGCGAATATGGCGGAATGTTAGCAAATCGTTCTTTTGGTGGAGCACAAGTTTCTCGTACTTTTTATGCAAAAGGTCAAACAGGACAACAACTTCTTCTTGGAGCTTACTCTGCATTAAGCAAACAAGTACACGATGGTCGTGTAAAACTTTACACACGTTACGAGATGGAAGACGTTGTAATTGTAGACGAACATGCACGTGGAATTATTGCGAAAAACTTAGTTACAGGTAAATTGGAACGTTTTTCTGCCAATGCTGTAGTAATAGCTACAGGTGGTTATGGTAATGCTTACTTCCTTTCTACCAATGCAATGGGCTGTAATTGTACTGCAGCTATACAATGTTATCGTAAAGGAGCATATTTTGCAAATCCTGCTTACGTTCAAA
>ERZ773254.431-NODE-431-length-23959-cov-11.712433_pt1 | contig 23959 bp, 18 predicted proteins | sample MGYA00580516_ERZ773254 | MGnify/ENA primary metagenome ERZ773254 (study PRJEB29015, sample SAMEA2738158) | human oral metagenome | biome: human oral; feature: human-associated habitat; material: saliva | place: China | collected 2192 ...
TAAAAGTAAAAGCTATTGCCGGCTTCAAGGCAAGTGTTGAAGCAGTAGGCGCAAGTACAACTATTAAGGCTATCGTTTCAGTTGAAAACGATAAGTATGCAAATATCGAAAATGGCAGCGTTAGCAGTAACGAGGATACAAACAAACAGCTCGCAACTTTCGCGCATTTCGGAGGTATCAACATTAGTTATCTTACAACAGATGAAGACGAAATCATTGCAGCTATTACAGATGTTACAAAATTTGTAAAGTATTGCAAGGCAAATGCTGCGAAGCTTGGTACTATCAGTGCAGAAGATGCTAAAGAAAAGTAAATAACAAGGTATTTTATTGAAAATGAATATAGAAACGATAAAGGCAGTTGAAGCCTACAGAACGCTGAAGATGTTGAAAGTTGCAGGCATGAGCGATGAAGCCATGCTCGCAGTGTGGAAGAACCTCAAAGCTTTGCGCCCTGTCTCGGAGGCTTACGACAAAGACATAGAGGAGGTGCGCGCGACTCTTCAGGATGATGAGTTTGAGAAGATGCAGCAGCGTGTAAAAGAGGCGCAGGAAGTTGAGCGTAAGGTCAAGGAAGAATCACGAGATATGTCTGATGCTGAAAAGCACGAAATCTCAGAAATCAACACGTGGTTCGCTACATGGAACAAGAAAGGTCAGGAGTATTTTAAAGAACTTGCTGAAAAGGAAGTGAAAGTTGATATTGTCGAAATTGATGTGGAAGAGTTGCTTAAGGCTTTCAAAATTTCTGATAAGACTTTTGAAGAGGTTGAAAAGCTGGCGTGGATGACAAAGTAGAGCGTCAACTTGACTTTATTATATCCCTGTGTTGAGTTCGTGTGAAATTGGCACAGGAATATATCGTATTTTTACACAGCCTTTTTCGCGCGTATCTTTGAATTGTTTTATAAATTATTACTGTTATGATGTTTGAAAAAATAAAAGAATTTATAATAAGTGTTGTGCTGGCCATGCTTGCATTTATGAAACCCATTGAGCCTGAACTTAAAACGCTCTCGCTTATCTTTTTCCTTAACTTCATTTTCGGCTATCTGTCGGGAATGATAGCTAATCATGAAGATTTTGATTTGAAAAAAGCGGGCCGTTGTGGGCTTGAAGCTGCTGTTTTCTTTGTGCTTTGCCTCTCTATTTTTGAGATAGGTAAGTTAAAGGAGCAGTGTGTGCAGGCACAACAATGCGTTAGTATGATAACCTACCTTGCGATGTACTTTTATGGGCTAAATATCTTGAAGAATCTTAAGAAAATTTTCAAGCCTGAAACGGCAGCATGGTATATCGTTGCTTTTATTTATTACATTTTACGGATAAAATGGGTTGAGAAAATTCCCTTTTTATCTGAGTTCCTAAACATTCAATCGAAATAATTATGACTTATCAACAAAAAGTATTTTGTAAAGCTGTATACGCTGCTGCTTGTGCACTTTACTTAAAAGATAAAGATAATTGTGTTTCTCCTCTATTCACAACCGCGCAAGCGATGTTGGAGTGTGGTTGGGGCAAGGCTGCTATCGGTAACAACCTTTTCGGCATGACGGTAGGGAGTTCCTGGACTGGCAAACGGCAATTGGTCACTACTCGTGAGGTGTTCTCTACTCCTAATAAACAATTTAATGCGCCTGAGTGCATTATTTCTGTTACTCCGCTGAAAGGTGGGCGTTACGTGTATAAATGTAAGCGCCTATTTCGTGATTACGCGACACTTGAAGAGGGATTGAAGGATCATAATGCGCTTTTCAAAAAGCAGATTTATGCGGATGCGTGGCCTTATCGGTTATATCCGAAAGAATTTGCAAAGCGTATCTCTGATAAGAAAGGAGGAATGTATGCTACAGACCCTCTTTATTCACGCACATTATGTAGAATGATAGATATTGTTGCATCTATAGTTTAATAGAAAAATGGGAAATTACAAGAATTCAATTGAAAATAATATTCCGCTTATTCGTAAGCGTGTAGGTACAGATCTTTTCCTTGTTTTAGAGATGCGCGAGGAGGGTAAAGGTGTTGACTTTAGCAAATGTAAAAACGTCAAAATTTGCATTGTAAATGAGGACGGAATAACGAGTAAATGTTGGAAAGAAAGTGTAACAACAAAAGGCTCGCGTTTAGCAATTCAGATGAATGCTACTGATAATAATATTACAGGCATCTTTAGAGTGTCGGTTATTTACGATATGCCGAGCGATGATAGTGAAACTGGCTTTATTCACGTTGTAAGGGATATTCCAAACGCCTTTGAAATTATTCCTTTGTCTACAGAGGAAACACAGGCGATGGTATTCGTTGTGAACAGTCAAGGTGGATTAAAGCCCACCGAAGCCCACGATGGGAAAGACGGACGTTTCAAGCGCGTTGTACACGAGTCAACCGACACCACATGTACCTTAACACCGAATGTTCGTCATGTATGGGGCGAGGTTGAAAGGCTTGATTTATCGCTTGAAGAGGACAATACAAGCGACTATGTGAATGAATACTCGTTTGCTTTTAGATGTAAGAGTAACAAGCCTACAACTCTTAGTGTGCCTGCAAGCCTTACATGGGCAGAGGGTAAGGTTGTAACGACAAAAGCAGGCAAGAGATACGAGGGTAGCATTATTGATAACGTAATAGTATTAATAGAGGTATGAGCATGAATCGAAGACGCCTGTTGTTAAGGCACGAATATGATAAATATATTCACTTTGAAGACAAAGAAGCGGAGCGTATTTGTATTGAAAAGTGGGATAAAGATGGTGACGGAAAGCTAAGCAAAGAAGAGACAGCACAGGTGGAGTATCTTGGAAATCTAACTTTGTCTAAGGATGCGAATTTCGCCGAGCTTCAATATTTCACAGGATTGAAGCAGATTGCGTATCAAAATAGGCTGTTTCTTAGCGGTAGTGCTGGAAGAGTTGTCATTCCGGGTCAAATTAACACAACAGGGGTTGACGGAATAAATATCGTTTTTGACGATAGAGGGTATGACCATTCGCGCCTCGAAGTTGTAGCGTTAGGAGAAATAAGGAATATGCAATACATTGGAATAACAAATAAAAAAGAGGAGTTTGTTCCTTTTTAAACAATAGTCTTACCTAATACGCCCACGCCCCCAGAATTCTCAACATATTGGTGTGGCCCTTACGCTAAGCGCAACACGATGTATGTGCCCGACGGCAGCGTGGAATTATACAAGGCTGCAAATGTTCCTAACGTTGAAAATATACTCCCTCTTAGCGAGTACAAAGGCAATTATTAACAACTAAAAATAAATATTATGATACAATACAGAAAAGGAGATGAGGTGTATAACGGCAGGGTTATTGAGGTAAACGACAGAATGATAATTACTCCGACACCTGAAATCTTGCTCGAAAATGGTTACACCCCTGTTGATGTTGAACCCTCACAAGAAGAGTTGTTAAAGTCTGCTATTCAGAATAAAATTGGAGAAATTTTAGCTTACGATAATAGTGATGCAGTGAACTCTTTTAAACTAAATGGTATACCTGTGTGGATTAATAGAGAGGATAGAATTGGCACGCGAAGAGCGATAGAGTTAGATATTGCAAACGGACTGACAGAAAGTGAAATTTGGCTCAATGGTTTTAAGCTCATTGTGAACAGCGAATTAGCATTGAAACTCCTCGATGCAGTAGGGCATTATGCTTACTCGGCCTATAATGTCACGCAATCACATATCTTTGCTGTTAAAAATCTCACTTCAATTAATGAGGTGGAGAAGTATGATTATACAAAGGGTTATCCTCAAAAATTAGATTTAAAAACAGCTTAAAATGGAAATTTTAACAATTATAAGTTTATCTATTATGTCAATATACCTTGTTGGCATGGGTATACGATATGGTGTTAAAGAATATGTTAGCGACAACGCCTATTTAGGAAAATACCGATGGCTATTTTCTGCAGTTATGCTGTTGTGTTCTTTAACACTACTCCCTGTAATGTTAGAGAAAGGCGGTGTCGCTCCTTTTTTTGCATTATTCGCTGTTTTTGGCCTTTGCATAGTCGGCATTGAACCGCTTTATAAGATAGAGAAGATGCATGCTGTTGGAGCTTTTATAGCCCTTATTTGCGGTGCGTTATGGGTGGCAACCTTTTATCCGTTTCTCGTTGTAGGAGTTGCATTATCATGGGGGTGCTATTACCTATTAAAGTTGCCGAATCCTTATTATATAGGTGAAGTGACAACGTTTGTTATGATTTATATAACTATAATTATTTGAAGTATGAAAATTTTGAATTATCTTAAAGAAAGATATTTTTCTTTTTTTGTAGCTGTACTGATTCTTATTGCGACTGCAATTATTGTCTATCCAGCTTGGATAAGAAAGCAATATGAGGTTAAAGAATTGCAGGCCCAGTTGGCCCATGCTCGTACTTATAAGTCTGTTGTTAGCGAAGTGTTACACGACAGCAGTACCGCCGTCACACAACCTGCTTCAAACATCGGTAAGCATGCGTACAAGCGCGAGTTCGCAAATAGAAAGCTACTGAAAGAATTAGACGTGAAGCCTCGTGATGTCGCTGCTCAGTCTGATATTGCTACTCATGCAAGCGACTCTGTGAAGCTTGATCCGCGTGATAGTGTGTTTTCTTATCACGATAAGTGGGTACAATTCAAGTTCTCGCTACGGGATAGCTTGCTCTCCTACCATGTGCGTGACTCTCTTTCTACTTTTGTGATACGCGAATACAAGCATAAATTTCTGTTTTGGAAGTGGGGGACTAAGGGGTATAAGATTAAGATTGTGAACTACAACCCTCACTCTAAAATAACTTATAGTAATTATCTTAATATAGATTGATATGGCTGGCTACAATGAGGTTTATACAACTACCGTCAAGTTAAATTCCGAGGAGGCGAAGAATCGTCTCCTTGAATTGCAGAAAGTAGTTGATACGCTTAAACAGAAGCGTAATGAGGCTTTTAAGGCGAATGATATGCAACTTTTTGCTGCACTCGGAAAAGATTTATCGAAAGCGGAACATGAATTGAAGCTTTTCAAAAATCAGACGATGAGCGTCGTTGAAACTTTGAAGCACATCGATAGCAGCAGCGTCGAGCAACTTGAAAAGGCTGTCCGTTCGCTTAAAAGGCAGCAGAAGAAGACGAATGACGAAAATCTTTATGCTGAAATCGGTGTACAGATTCAACGATGCAAGGAGCGTATTGATGAATTCAAACAGGCTGAACGTGGGGCTACAGAAGAGGCTAAAGCGCTTTCGGCAGGCATGCTCAATTTGCGTAATGTTATGTCAAATATCGGTCACGCTTCTTTGAATAAGTTACGTGAAGCTGAAAGTTATTTGAAGCAGCAAGTTAGCAATCAGGACCCCTCATCAACTTCTTATGCTACTTCTGTTAGTCAACTGAAAGAGGTTCAGGCCCAAATTCTAAAAATAGAATCTGAGCAGAAACGCGTTAACCAGCTTATTGATCAATACGACGATGAGATTAAGCAGGCGCATAAGGATATGAGCACTGTGCAGCGAGAAACGAAGCTTGTTAATGATACCTTGCGAACACTTGACCATGCTTCCGTGGATAAGCTGCAATATTCTATTAAGATCATCAATGAGAATTTGCGGCACATGGACCGTGGTACCGCGGAATTTAAGCAGATGTCGGAGCAGGCGAAGCGCTTACGTACTGAACTCGCTAAGGTGAACTTTGAGGGTAGGGCGCAACAATCGTGGATTAATCGCACGGCGGATTGGTTCAACAAAATGCAAGGCATGGCTATAGCTGCTGTAGCTTCTTTGTCGGGTGTCGCATTGACAGTGCGTCAATGTGTCAGTGAATATGCGAAGATGGACGAAGAACTTGTTAACGTTCAGAAATACACAGGGCAGACGAAACAGGAGGTTGAGGAGATGAACGAGACCTTTAAGAATATGAATACTCGTACTCCTCGCGAGAAGCTCAATGAACTTGCACAAGATGCTGGGCGTCTGGGTATTCACACGAAACAGGCTGTTGAGGAATTTGTTGACGGAGCTGATAAAATAAATGTTGCGTTAGGGGATGATCTGGGCGATGATGCTGTTAAAAATATTGGTAAGCTTGCGCAAATGTTTGGCGAAGATAAGACTAAGGGCCTGCGTGGAGCGATGTTGGCAACTGGTTCTGTTGTCAACGAACTTGCACAGAATTCTTCTGCTGCAGGTAGCTATCTTGTTGACTTTACCGCACGCCTTGCTGGTGTAGGTAAACAAGCGAAATTATCACAGCAGCAGATTATGAGCTATGCCTCCGTGCTGGATCAGAATATGCAGCAGGACGAAACGGCTGCTACGGCAATGAGCGGGTTGATTAGTAAGATGTTTCAGAACCCTGCGAAATTCGCGAAGATTGCTGGGCAGAATGTTAAGGAGTTCTCTAAACTTCTAAAGACTGATGCGAATGAGGCTTTGATGCGCTTCTTCGCTGCAATGAAAGCAAAAGGTGGATTTGCGCAGTTGGCTCCGATGTTTGAGAAAATGAACCTTGACGGCACGCGCTCAGTAGGCGTGCTCTCTGTCATGGCTGACAAACTCGATGATGTCAAAAAGGCGCAGGCTCTTGCTAATCAGGCTTACGCGAGTGGTACAAGTGTGCTCAATGAGTTCAATACGCAAATGTCCTCCGAACAAGCGAAACTGGATATTGCTTCTAAGAAATTCAAGGAAATGCGTATTGAATTAGGCAAGAAACTTTTACCTATTGCGTCGCATGGTTTGAAGCTGGGTTCTACTTTCATTGAGTTACTAAGTACGCTTATTGATTTTGCAAGTAAATACGCTGTTACAATTGTAACCTTAACGGCAACGATAAGCGCTTTAATTGTCGCAGAGAATCTTGACATTCTTAAGAAGAAAGCTGTTGCATTTTGGAATGATGTGCTTATTGCTGGCACCAAAAAGCTTTGGACCTTATTAATAAATAATCCTTATGTTGCGCTGGCTGGAGCTGTCGCTGCATTGGTTGCTATATTGATAGATTTAACACGGCATACGGATAAACAGGCTGCTGCACAAAAAACGCTAAATGAAATACGAGAGAAAGCACAAGAAGATATAGTTGAAGAGAAACAAAAGATTGAAGCACTTGTTGCTGTTGCGCGAGATGACACTAATTCTGTGAATGATAGAATTAAAGCGACAAAGGAATTAAATAGAATTATTCCTAATTATAACGCACAACTTGATAATACTACAGGCAAATATAAGGAGAATAAAAAGGCTCTTGATGAATATCTGTCTTCTTTAGTTCATAAATACGAAATAGAGGGCGCAAAGTCGATGTTAGCGGATTTAGGTAAGCAGGCTGCAAAAGCAAAGATAGATGTTGATAATGCGAAAAAAGCTGTAAGAGAAGCAAAAGAAATGCAAAATTCAGGCGTAGGACAATCTTACACAACGTCATGGGGTAGTGTTGGTAACACTACTGTTGATTATATGCAAAAGGTTAATGTTGACCTTGAAAAAGCAAATAATAAGGCTGCTGAAGTTAAGGCTAAACAAGATGCTATTATGAAAACATGGGGTAATGATATTAAGAAGAGTGTCATTGCTTCTATCAGTGAAGATAACACTGATACTAATACAGGTGGCACTGGAGGAGGTGGTACTGGTGAAGACGAAAAAGCAAGGAAAAAACGCGAGGCTGCAGAAAGAAAAAGGAAAGCGGAGCAGAAACGCGCTATGCTTGAAGAATTAAAGGCTGCTAAGGCACATACTGATGAATTGCAGGCGCAGAATATCGCTGCTGTTGCTGCAGGGCTAAAGACGGATAGGCAATTTGTTAACGACCAGCATCGTATTGCTATTGCGGGCATTGATGACCAAATCGCTATTTATAAGAAATATAATGAAGAATATCGTCAGCTGAGTGATGACCGCATGCGAGAGGAAGAAGAAATGTCGCGTGCACATAACAAGTTCTTGCTGAAAGATATTGTTAAGCGTAATCAATTAGAGGTCGCGCAGGCACATGCTGATTTCTTGAACGTGAACTCTGATATATACATGAATGAAGAGGCACTAAATGAGCGTCTCTATGAAATTGACATGTCGGCCATGGCGGACCGCATTGCTGCTTTGCGTGAGGGGTCGGAAGAGTGGCTTGATGCAAAGGACGAGATGGAGCGCGCTGAACTCGAGCATAGCATTCAACAACAGCGCCATTTCGCGGAATTGTTGTCACGATATCGCGAACAATGGGGGCGCAAAGATGTCAAGCAACAGCAACAAATTGAGCTTATGGGGTTGCAGACGCTTTATGAGAAGAAGCTTATTAAGGAGAAAGAATATCAGGAAATGCGTAAATTGATTAACGCAAAGTACGAAGAAGAGGCTTCTGAAGTGAACTTGAAGAATTCAAAAGGCAAGACGCAGCGTGACTACGTCGATACAAAATATCGCACGGTGAGAAATAATGCTGAAGCTGACTATGAGAATCAGCATGGTGAAGGTAGTTCTGTTATTGATTTCATGACAAAGGACCTTGATATTTTTGCATCATCGTGGGCTACTATAAAAAAGATGGAGCAAGATGGTGTCATTTCGCATCAGGAAGCTATGCAAATGATGCTGAATGCTACAGGCGACTTAGCTGAGGGCATGGTGCATAAGATGCAGGCTGCAATGGATGCTATTCAGCCGATAATGAACGCGATGTCCTCGTACTGGGCTGCGCAATCTGACTATGAACAGCGGGTTACAGAGAAGAAGTACGATAAGCTTATCAATGCTGCAGGCAAGAATTCGGCTAAGCAAAAGAAACTCGAAGAGAAGAAGCAAAAAGATATTGCGAAAATCAAGACGAAGTATAATAAAAAACAAATGAAAATGGAGATTGCACAAGCGACAGCAACAATGCTGATTGGTGCAATGAGTGCTTATACTTCTGCTCTGAAAGGTGCTCCTTATCCTGCAAATCAGATTCTTGCGCCTCTTGCTGCAGGAATAGCCACTGCAGCTGGATTACTAAATATTGCTGCAATAAAGAAACAACATGCTGCTGAAGAAGCGGGCTATTACGAGGGTGGTTTCACTGGAGGTAGCAATTATCGCCGTCGGGCTGGTGTGGTTCATGAGGGTGAATTCGTTGTGAATCATTCCGGGGTCAATAATACAGCTTTGGGTCCTGTTCTGCAGATGATAGATGTTGCACAACGTAATAACACGATAGGACAACTCTCTTCTGCTGATGTTTCGCGTCAATTAGGGCAAGGCAGAGCTGCCGTTGTTGCGCCTGTCGTGAATGTTGCAAATGACAATGCGGAGTTGAAATCAACGCTGCAGGAGGTTGTTCAGGTCGTTGCTTTGTTGCATGAGTCGGTAAAAAATGGCATCCCTGCTTTCTACACTATCGACGGAGAGAATGGGGTTGCAAGGGGGCTTGAAAAATTGAAGAAACTTAAAAATAACGTATAATGATTATCTGTTATATTGACAATAAAAAGGTATTCCCGGACACAACGGATAAAATAAAAGTCACCTTTGAAAATCAGTTTATCAAGGATAGTGGCTCTTACACGTATGAGATTTCGTTCCCGATGTCTATCCAAGCTAATAAGGAATTTTTCAACAACATCAATCGCTTCGATGTGAAGAAACAGATGCAAAGCTTTGAGAATTGTGCGTTGCTGGTTGACAATCGTCTGATTATTTCGGGAAAAGGACATATTACAAGTATCACGGCTACTGCTGTTAAGTTGCAGATTGCAGGAGGTAAGTCTCGCATTAAGTATAATTCCACGTTTGAAAAGCATTTTATTGATGAAATATCTTTCCCTGCTGTGAAGATTACAAAGGGTATTAATCATCAACTATATTCAAAAATTGGTGTGGATGAAATAATCACTGACGATACGACTCAATTTCAATTCATTGCTGTTGATCTGACTGATTATTATTTCGTTGGACAGCCTGGGGTTGCTGCTTTCAACCTCATTCACGATGAAACAAATAACTACATGTCTAATCAAATCTTAGGAATTAGATTTGACAAAGTAAATATTTTAGGGCATCGCATGTCGAATTTAGAGCAAATGCCTTATATGACAAATCTTGCCGTGCAGCCTAACTTTATGTATGTATTAAAGTACGTGCTGGAGCGCGAGGGTTATAAGCTTACGCGTAACGATTTCGATTGTGATCCGTGGAATCGCTTACTTATCGCAAGCGCGCATCGTGGTTGTAAAATAGAGGGGGCGCTGCCTCACTGGTCTGTATATAAATTTATTGATGAAGTGCGAAAGCTGTTTAATGCTTCTTTTATTTTTGATGAAGTTACGAAGACTGTACAGATTCTTGCAATGAACGAACTAACCTCCAATCACACTGTAAGTTATGAGTGTGACGATGATTATTCAAGCGAATTTGACGAAGATGGCTTTGAAAATGTTGCGACTTCTAATCTTGAATATTCCTTTGATGATTCTATTAACAGGGATTGGAAAGAGGTGTTACCTTTAGATGTTCTGCGTAGATATCCGATTAAAGAATTTGCTTCTGTCCAGGCGCGTAATGAAGCGCTTGAAAAGTTGTCTAAAAAGAAGAAGAATACGACAATTTTTAAGGTTGGTAATGACTATTTCATATTTGCGAAATTTGGTGAGGATAGTGCTGAACAACTAACTTCGTGTGGCGTGTTTGCACCTCTCGTTAGAGATATTAAGAGTAATAGTAGTGTTCAATTGAATATTGTGCCGGCTGCTATGTATCAGCGTAAAAGGTGGATAGATGGTGAGGGGATGAAATTCCTTAAATTTTTGGACCCGATGCCTAATGTGCCTGTTGTTGTGCCTTCTATTTCTAACAATAAAGAAGTTAGTATTGATAACATGACTAAGGATGATGACGATGATTCGTATTACTATTCTGTACAAGATGCTATTGAAAATGGCACGAGTGATGAGAAAACAGAAGAGGCTGATGATAAAATGGTCGTGATGTTTCAAAAGAATGTCGTTAGAAATCTCGAGGGGAGTGGTTATATAGAGTACACTGATAGGAAGTTTAGAGAGAAGAAAGGGGATAGAATTCCTGTTACTGATGTCGGTGATGACCTGTTTCAGCTGGGTGCAAGAGTGCGCAAAAGTCCTTTGTCATTATCAGCTTTACCGCATAAAGCTATCAATGTCGATAGCAAAAATAAGCTGTGTGTTAAATTTTATACAGATGAAATTCCCGACCCCTCAAAAATTTACAACTTTAGAAATAAACTTTTTATCTGCGAAAAGGTTGAGTTAGAGATTGACGCGAATGGAATTTCTAAGCAAAAAACTGGATATTTCTATGAATTTCTTTAGTATTCGTGGATGATTTGTGTGTTAATTGTGTGTTGTGCCCACTTCTGCAACTTACTGATTTTCAGTTAGTGTGCAGTTGTGGGCCTTGTGTGTATTTATAGCTATCTATAAGTTGCCGGCGAAGTGTTTTGTCTGCTCATTCACAACGTTATCTCTTTTTATATATTTGTTTGTTACTGCAATATCGCTATGTCGTGCTTGGTCTCGCGCTACAACAATGCCTTCTGCATTTGCAAGATCGCGTATTCCGCTATCTTTAAGGCTGTAGAATTGATAACTGGCTGGGAAATTCAAGGCTTTACGCACCTTACCCCATTCTAATCGGAATTGGTTGATATTGATTTGTCGCTCGCCTGGTATAATGTCATGTCCGAATACATAACAATGTGACGGATAGCTAAAGATGTTCTGTTTAATCATGATCTTAAGCACAGCATCATTTAACGCTACATATTGACCTTTGCGATTTTTCGAAACCTTTGCATCTATATATACAGTTTGATTTGTTATATCGATGTCACCGATTGTGATATGTCGCAACTCATCAGGGCGTATAAAGGTGTAATATTCCATCATACAAGCAAGGTAGAAAGGTGGATTCTCGCGTGATATGTATGCTTTTAACTTAGAGAGTGCTGCAGGTGTTAGCGCATCGCGGAACTTTTCTTGTTCCTTTATCATGTGTATCTGCTCGATAGGGTTGAATTCAAGGTACTTGCGATTGACGAGCCATGTCGCGAATGTCGATAACCAGGTACGATAATTATTGCGTGTCTTCGCTGATACGTCTTTATCGAACAGCAGATAATCAAGGAAATCAATTGCAAATGCTGTATTGAACTCATTTACAACCTGTATCTCTCTGCCATTTTCACGCATGTATATTTTCAGCTGATTCAATCTACTTAGGTAGTCGCGCTGTGTTTTTGCTTTCAATGTGCCTTTGTTTGCTTCAATGTTTATGCAGTTCTCATAACGCTCAAGAACTGTTTTGATGTCTGTATAATAGCGAGGGTTATAAGTTGTAACAAAAGGATTCCAGCCTGCTTTCAAGCGTTTCATGATATTATGTATCATTTCAGCTGCCATGTCCTCGCGTTCATGGGCTGTTTTATAACGATTTAACATGTACTTTTTTCGCTGCATCTTGTTAGTTGCAGGGTTAAATACAGTGAAGTCTACATACCAATCTTTGCCCTTGTGCAGGCGAGGGTAGGTGAAGTCTACAATACTATCGAAGAAGTGAGTTGTTGTTGTTTTTTCAAAATACATTTTTTTTACATTGTTTGCTTTCGCAACCAATGCAGTTTATATTTTGTATTCAATTTGTCCCTTATTCTTTAACTGAATCACCCGAAAGGCTTACATTAGCGCTTTCGGGTGAGGGGAAGTTGCGGAGGCAAGACTCGAACATGCGACCTCCAGGTTATGAGCCTGGCGAGCTACCAACTGCTCCACTCCGCGATATTAACCAATTAAAACCATTCGGATTGAAAGACTTTAGAAGTCTGTTTTCCTGAATGCGAGTGCAAAGGTAATGCTTTTTGTGGTATAAACCAAATTTTTCGATGATTATTTTTGAATTTCATCGTTTTTTTATTAAACTTGATGGGTTTCTGAAATAAATAGTTTACTTTTGCGCATACGATTTATAATGTGCAATATAAACCCTGAAAAGATTTAGTATGTCAATATCAAAGACCAGACAAAAATTAGTAGATGTTGCCCGACAGTTATTTGCTAAACATGGAATTGCGAATACAACGATGAATGATATTGCCGTTGCTTCGGGGAAAGGACGCCGTACATTATACACCTATTTCAATCGAAAGGAAGATGTTTATTCAGCAGTTATTGAATCAGAGTTAGAACGATTGTCTGATAAACTGGATGAAGTGGCCTGTATGAAGATGCGCCCTCAAGACAAGATTATAGAGCTTATCTACACCCATTTGAGTCTAATTCGCGAAACAGTAGTGAGGAATGGTAACCTCAGAGCAGAGTTTTTCCGAAACATTTGGATGGTAGAGAAGGTGCGAAAGAACTTTGATGAAGACGAAATCGAACTCTTTCGCAAGGTATATGCAGAGGGAAAAGCCGATGGTGAGTTTGATATTGACGACGTAGATCTTGTTGCTGACATCACACATTATTGTATTAAAGGCTTGGAAGTGCCTTTTATTTATGGCCGATTAGGGCACGGACTAACCGAAGAAACAAGTAAACCATTGGTTGCAAAGGTGGTATATGGCGCATTGGGAAAGTCAATGAATAAATAGAATACATTTATTAAGTTATACTTCTAAATATTAAGAAAATGGGATTATTAACAGGAAAGACAGCTCTTGTCACTGGAGCTGCACGTGGAATTGGTAAAGCTATTGCTCTAAAATTTGCTTCAGAAGGAGCAAATATCGCATTTACTGACCTTGTCATTGACGAAGAGCATGGTGGTTTGGCTACCGAACGAGAGATTGCTGCCCTTGGTGTTAAGGCCAAAGGATATGCAAGTAATGCCGCCGATTTCACTCAGTCTGAAGAGGTTGTGAATTTAGTTAAGGAAGAGTTTGGTTCAGTTGATATTCTTGTTAACAACGCAGGTATCACTAAAGACGGCCTTATGCTTCGCATGACAGAGTTACAATGGGACGCTGTTATTAACGTAAACCTCAAGAGTGCGTTTAATTTCATTCATGCATGTGTGCCAGTGATGATGCGTCAGCGTGGCGGTTCTATCATTAATATGGCTTCAGTTGTTGGTGTACATGGTAATGCTGGTCAGGCTAACTATGCTGCTTCAAAGGCTGGAATGATTGCCCTTGCCAAGAGTGTAGGTCAAGAGATGGGACCAAAGGGCATTCGTGCCAATGCCATTGCACCGGGTTTCATTGATACTGCCATGACACAGGCATTGCCAGAGAATATCCGTAAGGAATGGATTAGCAAGATTCCACTTCGCCGTGGTGGTACGGTTGAAGACATAGCTAATACAGCTCTCTTCTTGGCTTCTGACCTTTCAAGTTATGTTTGTGGTCAGGTAATCCAGGTAGATGGTGGTATGAACATGTAAAAATATACTTAATGCCCCCTCCATTTCGGAGGGGCTTTTTTATCATCTTATGCAAGTTGTTTATGAAGATAACCATTTAATCGTCGTTTATAAAGCCAGTGGAGAGATTGTTCAGGGCGATAAAACGGGAGATGAACCACTTTCTGATATTGTGAAACGCTATCTGAAAGAGAAGTATCAGAAGCCCGGCAATGTGTTCCTTGGTGTGGTTCACCGGCTTGATCGACCGGTTTCAGGACTTGTTGTGTTTGCAAAGACCTCGAAAGCACTAACGCGTTTAAACAAAATGTTCCGTGAAAGCGAGGTGCATAAGACCTATTGGGCACTGACAAAAAACAATCCTTCGCAACCTGAAGCAACACTAACCAACTGGTTGGTAAGAAACGAAAAGCAGAACAAAAGTTATGTTTATGACCACGAAGTGCCCCGTTCTAAAAAAGCAATCCTTAGTTATCGTGTCATAGGTCGGTCTGAACATTACAGTCTTTTGGAGGTAAACCTCATGACAGGACGTCATCATCAGATTAGAAGTCAACTTGCTGCTATGGGTTGTCCGATAAAAGGTGATCTCAAATATGGGGCACAACGCAGTAATCCTGATGGCAGTATCTCATTGCTTTCGCGTCATGTGGAGTTTGTTCACCCCGTGTCTAAAACGCTGATATCATTGGATTCGCCCCTTCCTGACGATGCACTATGGCATAGTTTTGAATGAAAACCTTAGGCGAAACATCTGAAATCATGTTGCAGAAAGCAAAGAGAAATTTCCCTTTGTCGGCTTCATTTGTTTATGATTTGCTGATTTCAAAAGTATGGTATCTTCGACGTTAACGGCAGATAAAATTTGCGTTTCTGAATAATTCTCATGTTGTGATGATTCATCCCTAATTACACCGCCGTTTCAACACTAAGAAAAGGAGAAATGATTTGAGGCAAATGGTCTTGCAATTAGACTTGTTTTACGCGGTAAAATGACGCAAATCTTCGTGTGAAATGCACCATTTGTTTTTGTTGTCCTACTCGAATAGTTTTTGAGTGAGGCCATTTTGAAAGATTATCACTGTTAAGTCTTAACTTGGTTTACTATGTTTTTTCGTCTGCTTTCCATCAGAAGTAAAGAACTTTCTAACGCCTTGATGTTGAGGTTTATTTTGTTTTGTATCTCGATTTTTTGTGGATGAAATCATACTTTTATTGATATTCTAACGCTTATTTGTAGATTTAGTCTTGCATATTTGCATATCTCGTGAATTTGTTTTATTTTCGCAGTAGAAATATTACACTACCATTGCACGAGAAACTACGTGTATGACGAAGAAGATTAAGTGGGCCATAGCTATTGTGGCCACTCCATTCATACTCTTTGCCCTATTGGCTTTGCTGTTTTACTTCCCTCCTTTTCAGAATTGGGCAGTACAACATGTGGCGTCGTATGCCTCAAAGAAGATGAAAATGGAAATCTCTGTTGATCGTGTTAAGCTTGAATTTCCTTTGAACTTGGGCATAGAAGGCGTAAAGGCTATACGTCAAAACGACTCTCTTCCGCAAGTAAAAGATACGATTGCTGACGTTCATAAGATTGTGGCAGATGTTCAGTTGCTTCCGCTTTTGCATGAAAAGGTCGAAATAAATGAACTCGCTGTGAACGACATGAAGGTCAATACGTCTAACTTTATCCATGAAGCGAGGGTCAAAGGTCACGTGGGGCGACTTGAAGTTAAGGCGCATGGCATTGACTTAGCTGCCGAAAAACTCAGGGTCAATGGTGTTCATCTACGCGATGCGCAGCTTGATATTGCACTTAGTGATACCGTGAAAAAGGATACTGCAAAGACTGAAAACTTTTGGAAAATTAATGTTGATAAGCTTCAGATTCAGCGTTCGGCAGTGACTGTTCACATGCCAGGAGACACGCTGAAAGTACAGGTTTACATGGGTAAAACCTATGCAGAAAAGGGCTATTTCGATTTGTTCAAGGGGCTCTATCAAGTCAATACGTTCGATTGGGAGAAGGGAATTCTGCGCTATGATAATAATTTTAAGCCTCATGTTAAGGGCTTAGACTATAATCATATCGCGTTGTCTGACGTGACGATGCGTGTCGATTCTTTACGCTATATGGGCTCGGACTTGTCTTTGTTACTTCGTAAATGTGCATTCAAGGAACAGAGTGGACTCGCCGTTAGTGCTTTACAAGGTAAGGTTTCGATGGACTCTTTGCAGTTGAGACTTCCTGATCTATATTTCAAAACGCCATCTTCGGAGTTGCAGGCAAAGTTGAAACTCGATTTGAATGCCTTTGATGTGCATCCTGGAGTGTTTGAACTTCAAATGAAAGGTGCCTTTGGTAAGGCTGACTTAATGCCGTTTATGTCAGCTCTTCCACGTGAGATGCGTCAGCGTTGGCCTAATCGCAGACTCGCAATTCACGGAAATGTACATGGCAATCTGCAACATCTTCAATTAAAAAATGTGGCAATATCGCTGCCCAATGTGTTGCATTTGTGCGGAAAAGGAACGCTTTGGAATCTCACAACGCCAAAGCAATTGCGTGGCGATATGGTGCTCCATGCAAAGACAGGACGCTTAGATATGGTTACAGCGATGCTCAGTCGGAGTGTCAGACAGACTGTAAATATCCCCAATAATATGGGAGTTGACGGACGTTTTAGATTTACAATGCAGCGCTATGAGGGGCGTTTTGTGGTACAACAAGGTCAAGGCAGTGTAAAAGTTGATGGGAGTTTTGATGCTCAACGCATGGCTTATCAAGCAAAACTTCTGGCACATCGTTTCCCTATTCAGCACTTTGTGCCTCGTATGAACTTATCGGCTTTCACTGGAAATATTAATGTTCGTGGCGTAGGAACAGACATAAAGTCTCCTCGAACACATATTACGGCGAAGGCACAAATACAGAATTTCCGTTACGATAAATACCTTCTTGATCATATAGCGGCTGATGCCACCATCTCACATGGGGTGGCCAAGGCAGTTATTCATAGTCAAAACCCTTTACTTAAAGGTGATATTGAGTTAGAAGCACTATTGAATCGGCGTGCTTTGAAGGGGAATGTGTCTTGCAATCTCTCTCATGCTGACCTCTATGGACTACATTTGATGGACACGCCTTTTGCTGGTTCATTGAAAGCACGCCTTGATTTCGCATCAGATTTTAAGTATACTCATCGTTTGACAGGCTTCATAGGAAATCTTGTTATCGATGATAAAAATAAGATATATCATGCTGGTGACATCACTCTTGATGTTGCTACACGTCGTGATTCCACCCATGCTGTGGTTAATTGTGGTGATTTTCAGCTGCATTTAGAGGGGCATGGGTATTATGATCGATTGCTTTCGGAGAGTCAACACTTTATGAAAGAGTTACAACGTCAGTTGAAAAACCGCAAGATTAATCAGGTGATGTTGCGCAAGCGGTTGCCTAATGCACGCTTATTCCTAAGAAGTGGCAAAGACAACTTCTTTGTTCACATGCTTAATCGCTATGGATATCAGTTTGCAAGAGCCAATGTTGACATGTACTCTTCACCCATTTTAGGACTCAATGGCAATCTACAGATAGATTCACTCATTGCAGATAGCATGCAGTTGGATACCATTAAGTTCCGCATTCGGTCTGATCATGATGAGTTTAATTACCAAGCTCAGGTCATCAATAACAAGGAAAACCCGCAGTATGTGTTTCATGCTGTGGCTGATGGACGCTTGAATGAGCGTGGCTCTTACCTGAGAACAAAGCTATATGACGCTGATAATAAGCTTGGAGTAGATGTTGCTTTGCTGGCGGAATTAGAGCATCGAAGCATCCGTTTCAGTGTGGCTGATGCGCATCCTATTTTGGGTTATAAGAACTTTACAGTCAATGACAGCAACTATGTGCTTCTCAGTGATGATCGAAGAGTGTCGGCAAACGTTGAGTTAAGGTCCACTGATGGCATGGGTTTGAAGGTTTATACAAACGATGAAAACTTAGATGCCTTGCAGGATGTAACGATATCATTGCACCAATTCCAACTCCATGATATTCTTTCTGTGGTTCCTTATATGCCCAATATATCGGGAATACTTGATGGCGACTATCACTTGATTCAGACAAAAGATGAACTTTCGGTTTCATCGGATATGACAATACATCGTCTTATCTATGAGAATTGTCCGATGGGAGATATTGGAACCGAGTTTGTTTATATGCCAAAGCATGATGGTTCGCACGTCGTTGATGGCTTGTTGACACAAAATGGTCATGAAATTGCACTTATTAATGGTAGTTATCGGTCGGGAGGTAAAGGAAATATTGATGCAAAGATTACGCTTGAGCGTACGCCTTTAAGCCTTGTCAATGGTTTTATTCCACAGCAACTTATAGGTTTTAAGGGAACGGCAGAGGGGAGTTTGTCATTAAAAGGTACATTAAAGAACCCCAATGTCAATGGAGAAGTTTATCTTGATTCTGCTTATTTAGTGAGCGTTCCCTATGGCATTGAGATGCGTTTCGACAATGACCCTGTGACGATCTCTAACAGTAAGTTGCTCTTTGAGAACTTCCAGATGTACTCACATAACAATAGTCCATTGATTATGTCGGGTTTCTTTGACTTCTCAAACCTTGATAGAATGAGCATGAATGTACGCATGCAAGCGCTTAACTTCTTACTTATTGACGCAGAAGAAAGTGCTCGTTCAGAGGCATTTGGTAAGGCTTTTGTTAACTTCTTTGCACAAATGAGTGGTCCAATTGATAACCTTTCGATGCGTGGAAAGCTTGATGTGCTTGGGTCAACTGACATGACTTATATCCTCAAAGACTCTCCTCTTACGACAGATAATCAATTGGATGAGCTTGTGAAATTTACTGATTTCAGAGATGCGAAGGCGCTTGTTGTGACACGACCTCCTTTGACTGGTTTCAACATGGACCTCACAATGAACATCAGTAGCAGTGCACATATCCTTTGTGCACTAAATAGTGACAAGTCAAACTATGTTGATTTGATGGGTGGTGGAGACCTACGCATGCAATATAATACGGTAGATAATCTCCGATTGACAGGGCGTTATACGCTCAGTAACGGTGAGATGAAGTACTCCTTACCAGTGATTCCGCAAAAGACCTTTACGATTCAAGATGGTAGTTACATAGAATTTAACGGCGATCCGATGAATCCTAAGCTCAACATTACTGCGACAGAGAAGAATAAAGCGACTGTATCTTCAAATGGAAGTGCAGGGCGTAGTGTTGAGTTTGATTGCGGAGTGAAGATTAGTAAGACACTCAATGACATGGGACTTGAGTTTATTATTGATGCACCTGAAGACATGGAAGTCGAAAACCAGCTGAATACGATGGGGAAAGAAGCACGCGGAAAGGTTGCTGTTACAATGTTAACAACGGGTATGTACTTAACCGATGGGAATACAAATGCCTTTTCTATGAACTCCGCGCTAAGCGCTTTCCTACAAAGTCAGATAAATGGCATCGCAGGAAATGCCCTCCGTACGCTTGACTTAAGCTTCGGAGTAGATAATACAATGGACGGAAGTGGTAACCAACATACCGACTATTCGTTTAAGTTTGCTAAGCGTTTATGGAACAACCGATTAAGAATCATTGTCGGCGGAAAGCTTTCGACAGGACAAGATGCCTTGAATCAGAACGAAACTTTCTTCAGTAATGTTTCTTTAGAGTATCGATTGAACGATGCAGCATCTAAATATCTGCGCGTGTTCTACGACAGAGATAGCTATGATTGGCTTGATGGTGACATGGGACAATATGGAGCTGGTTTTATCTGGAGACGCAAAGTGCTCCACTTCCGAGACCTCTTTAGATTTAAAGAGGCTAAGACTGAGCTGCCCATAATACCCAAAAAGTCGCCTGTAGAGACTCAAACTAAACCTGAAAGTGATGAAAAGAATTAACCTATTATATCTTGTTTGTGTTGCAAGTTTACTGATTTTATCAGCTTGTTCAACGACAAAGAAGGTTCCCGATGGTGATCAGTTGTACGTTGGATTGACGAAAATAAAGTATGAAAGCGATACCATTAACGACCACTTTTATACTACTCGAGACGAAGTTGAGGCTGCTTTGGCCTGTGCTCCAAACGGTGCTTTATTCGGTAGTTCCTATTATCGTACGCCGTTCCCTTATGCACTTTGGGTTTGGAATGCATTCTCAGATGCAACTAATCCCATAGGAAAGTGGATTGCAAAATCATTTGGAAAAGCCCCTGTTTTGATGAGTTGGGTTAACCCAGAACTACGTGCTTCGGTCGCTGAATCGGTATTAAAGTCGCACGGATATTTCCATGGTAACGTCACGTTTCAAGCCATAACACAACGCAATCCCAAGAAAGCCAAGTTGGGATATGTCGTTGATATGGGACATCTTTTCACGTTAGATAGCATCTCTTATGACAATTTTCCCGCTTCAGCTGATAGTCTGTTGAGGGCCAACATGGCTGATGCCAAGGTTAAAAGAGGTGCTCCCTTCGAAGTATCTGCCCTTGATGCAGAACGCAAACGCGTGAGCAATCTTTTCCGAAATAATGGTTATTACTACTATCAACCAGACTATGCTTCATACCTTGCAGATACACTTCTCGTGCCGGGTAAGGTGCAGTTGAAGTTCCAGTTGGCTGATTCGATGCCTTCACGTGCCTTACATAAGTGGTACATTGGCAACATTGATATGCGTCTTCAACGGCAGTTCTTCGACTCATTGAATAATGCTATCCAAACACATAAGGTTACTGTGCACTTTAAAGGGAAGCGTACGCCGATACGCCCCAGCGTGATTCTCCGTGACTTAAAGCTTAGACCAAACGAACTTTTCAGTTATGATAAGTATATAGAATCGTCAAATAAGATTACGGGGAATGGGCTTTTTAGTATGGTTGATTTCCAGTTTACACCACGAGATTCATCTGAACATTGTGATACGCTTGACTTAAAGTTGAATTGTTTGTTTGATAAGCCTTATGATTTCTATGTAGAAACCAACTACACGGGACGCACAAGTGGGCGCATGGGGCCTGGAATCGTTATAGGATTCACCAAGCGTAATGCTTTCAAAGGAGGCGAAAAGCTTGACATTAACCTAAAAGGCTCTTATGAATGGCAAACTGGTCATTCTGCAAGTGGTAAGTCGGATAACAATCATTCCTATGAATATGGTGGTGATGTTTCGTTGGAATTCCCAGTTATGTTAATGCCTTTCTTGACACGACATCACTTTTATAGTTCACCAACAACCTTGGTTAAGGCTTCTACAAGCGTAATAAACCGTGCAGGATTCTTTAAGCGTCACATCGCATCGGGTGAGCTTTCATACACCTTCCAAACGTCGGAAACATCAATGCATCAGTTCGCTCCATTAATCTTGGAGTATGAATATATGTCGTCACATTCATCAAAATTTGATGCACTTCTTAACACAACACCTTATTTAAAGATGTCGATGAAAGATCAGTTCATCCCCAAAATGCGTTACAGCTACATCTATTCAAGTCCCAAGAACTATCAAAACCCAATATGGTGGCAAACAACTGTCAGCGAGGCGGCTAATATTTTATCACTCGGTTACGTTATAGGAGGATTCAAATGGGGTAAGCACGACAAGAAGATGTTTAAGAATCCGTATGCTCAATATTTTAAGATTGAAACTGAATTCCGTAAGATTTGGCAGATGGGACGTAAGAATCAACTCGTTGGTCACATTGATCTTGGCTGTATATGGGCCTATGGAAACTCAACCGTTGCACCCTGGAGTGAACAGTTTTATATAGGTGGTGCCAACAGCATTAGAGCCTTTACACTGCGCAGTATAGGTCCAGGAGCCTACTATCCTACATCCTCAACGTCTTCATATCTCGACCAAACGGGCGATGTAAAGTTCTTGGCTAATCTCGAATATCGGCCGAGATTGTTTGGCAATCTCTATGGAGCAATCTTCCTTGATGCAGGTAATGTATGGACGCTTCATGACAGATCAGATCATCCTGGCGGTCAGCTTAAGTTGAAAAACCTGCCACAACAGATGGCTTTAGGAACTGGAGTCGGCCTGCGTTATAACTTAGATTTCTTTGTCATTCGTGTTGATTGGGGCATTGGTTTACACTTGCCTTACAAGTCAGGTTTCTACAATTTACCAAACTTTGGCAGCAGTCATAGCCTGCATTTTGCTATTGGAATGCCATTCTAAGGAGAGATTTCACAGAATAAAAGTCATTCTTTTCTGCGCAGTTTCGCGATTAATTTGTACTTTTGTAGACGTCAACGGCCTCCCTTTTAAGGAGAGAATGTTGGATAATGATAATTGAGTTATCCTTACGACACATTTAATAAATCATTTAAAACATAAAGAAATGAAACCAACTTTGTTACTTTTGGCCGCCGGAATGGGTAGCCGTTATGGAGGTCTTAAACAGCTCGATGGCTTAGGACCTAATGGAGAAACCATTATGGATTATTCCATATATGACGCTATTCAGGCTGGATTTGGCAAGATAGTCTTCGTGATTCGTAAAGACTTTGAGGCTGAATTTAAGGAGAAAATCCTATCTAAGTATGAGGGACATATCCCTGCAGAACTTGTTTTTCAGAGTTTAGATGCACTCCCAGAAGGTTTTAATGTTCCTGAAGGTCGTGAGAAACCATGGGGTACTAACCATGCCGTGTTGATGGCAAAAGATGTGATTAAGGAACCTTTTTGCGTCATAAACTGTGATGATTTCTATAACCGTGACTGCTTCATGGTAGTCGGAAAGTTCCTTAATTCGTTGTCAGAAGACAGCAAGAATCGCTACGCAATGGTAGGTTTCCGCGTAGGAAACACGTTGAGTGATAACGGCACTGTAGCACGTGGAATCTGTTCAAAGGATGCCGAAGACAACTTAACTACTGTCGTAGAACGAACCGAAATAGAGCGTAGAAACGGCGAAGTTCAGTATAAAGATGAGCAAGGTCAGTGGGTAACTGTAGCCGATAACACTCCTGTTTCCATGAATGTTTGGGGCTTCACTCCTGACTATTTCGATTATAGTGAGGCTTATTTCAAGGAGTTCCTTGCCAATCCTAAGAACATGACAAACCTGAAATCTGAGTTCTTTATCCCATTGATGGTTAACAAACTGATTGGTGATAAAACGGCTACGGTTAAGGTTCTTGACACTACGAGCAAGTGGTTTGGCGTAACTTATGCTGCGGACCGTCAGGGTGTTGTAGACAGAATCCAAAAGCTAATCGATGAAGGCGTTTATCCGAACAAGTTGTTTTAAGTGATTATCTGCATCATGCTCCAGCATATTTTACATGCAAACGTAGCACGATTCGGAGTAAAACAACCAATTTAATGATATCCATTTATGCGCATTTCTCTATAGAGGAGTGCGCATTTTTTATATTTCTTTTCAGATTATTTTGCTGTTTCCAAACTTTGTTATACCCTTGTCGCCGTGAAAAGATTAGCAATATCATATCAAGGTAATAACAGCATGCAAGGAAATTTGAATTTCTTTGCAACTTTTTGCACCAATAATTTGGT
>ERZ773254.449-NODE-449-length-23444-cov-4.046988_pt1 | contig 23444 bp, 20 predicted proteins | sample MGYA00580516_ERZ773254 | MGnify/ENA primary metagenome ERZ773254 (study PRJEB29015, sample SAMEA2738158) | human oral metagenome | biome: human oral; feature: human-associated habitat; material: saliva | place: China | collected 2192 ...
ATAAGGCCGGTACGGTGGCCGATCTCAACACGGGCAGCGCCTAGCAGAGCACGCGCCTGTTTAGCTTCACCGGCGGCGAAGAAGATGCAGTCCCCGGGGTTGGCGCCGGTTGCGGAGGCAAGACCTGCACGTTCTTCATCGGTGATGTTCTTCGCGACAGGGCCGGTCAGTTCGCCGTCTTCCTGCACGAGTACATAGGCCAGACCCTTCGCACCGCGTTGCTTTGCCCATTCCTGCCATGCGTCCAGGGTGCGGCGCGGCTGAGAAGCACCGCCGGGCATCACCACGGCACCCACGTAGGGAGCCTTAAACACACGGAACGTGGTGTTGGCAAAGTAATCGGTAAGTTCGGTCAGCTCAAGACCAAAACGCAGATCTGGCTTGTCGGTACCGTATTTCTCCATCGCTTCGGCATAGGTCATACGGCGAATAGGACGGGGAACCTGCACATCAATCAGGTTCCAGACAGCCTCGACAATGCGTTCGCCCAGGTCAATAATGTCGTCCTGATCTACGAAGGATGCCTCAATATCGAGCTGAGTGAACTCAGGCTGACGGTCCGCACGGAAGTCCTCATCGCGGTAGCATCGAGCAATCTGGTAGTACTTCTCAATGCCGCCCACCTGTAGGAGCTGTTTAAACAGCTGGGGTGACTGCGGCAGCGCATACCAAGAACCGGGTGCTAGACGTGCAGGAACCAGGAAGTCACGGGCACCTTCGGGTGTCGAACGGGTAAGAGTGGGGGTTTCAACCTCAAGATAGCCGTCATCAGCAAGCAGGTTGCGTGCCGCGCGGTTAGCATCAGAACGCAGGCGCATGATGCGAGCGGGTTCGGGGCGGCGAAGGTCAAGGTAACGGTAGCGCAGACGCGCTTCTTCACCAACCTCAACATGCTCGTCAATCTGGAATGGAAGCGGTGCCGCAGTATTGAGAACCTCGACCGCAGAAACTTCAACCTCAATTTCGCCGGTTGCAAGATTCGGGTTTTCATTTCCCTCGGGGCGCTTGGTCACCTGACCGGTTACACGCAGAACGTACTCATTGCGCAGGTGTTCAAAATCGTCTTCATTATGGAACACACACTGGGTAACGCCCGCGCGATCACGCAAATCAACGAAAGCCACGCCGCCGTGGTCACGACGACGGGCTACCCAGCCGGTGAGGGTTACGGTTTCTCCGATGTTGGCGGCGGTGAGCTCGCCATTGGTATGGGTGCGAAGCACTGCATTCCTTTCATTGCAGGCACCTCACGACTATAGACAGTAGCCGGGTGCATGCGCTTGATTTTCTAAGATACGCACACTGCGTGCGCATTGTCCCATTGTAATGCCGCCACGCACTATAGTGTGGCGACATCTGCAATATTTTATGAGCCGATACTCTCGGCAGGCACTACACGCACGTTCAGGTCTTCTCCTGGCGGCATCCAGCTCGCGGGGTCCGCAGCAACTTGTTCCCCCGAACGGATATCCTTCACCTCGTGCGCCAGCTCGCCGTTATCCCCCGTCGAAATAAACCATACGAAGGGAATACCGCGTTTTTCAGCGTATTTGATCTGCTTACCGAATTTGGCTGCGTTCGCCGAAACTTCACAGGCAATACCGCGCGCCCGAAGCGCATCGGCAACATCGTTAGCGGCAGACCAGCCTTCTTCATTAGTGAGGGCGATAAACACCGCTGAGGGAACCTTACGGGTGGCCTGCGCAAACCCCTGCGAGAGGATGCGTGCCACCAGACGAGTTACCCCAATCGACAGCCCAACTCCGGGATAGGTTTTCTTCCCGTTCGAGGCTAGTGACTCATACCGACCGCCCGAGCAAATCGACCCCAACGATTCATGCCCCACGAGCACAGTCTCGTAGACAGTACCGGTGTAATAATCCAGCCCGCGGGCAATAGAGAGATCGGCGAGAACTTTTCCGGGGGCGCGGCGGGCAGCCTCATCAATAACTTCGGCAAGCTCGGTAACACCCCGATCAAGAAGCTCATGCTCAACCTTGTACCGCTCAGCGAGTTCACGGACCTGGGCCACAAAAGATGAATCCTCGGTCCGAATCTGCGCAAGCTTTAGGGCTGCCTGAGCCTGCTCTTCAGAGGCACCAGCTTCACGCTGAAGCTCCTGCGCCACCGCATCCACACCAATTTTTTCAAGTTTGTCAATGGAACGCAGCACCGCGGCTGTATCGGTGAGTCCCAGCCCAAAATAAAAACCCTCCGCAAGTTTGCGGTTGTTCACCCGAAGTTTGAAATCGGGAATAGGGAGTTTTGAGAGCGCATCCACAACAACGAGGGCGAGGGTCACGTCATAACGGAAAGGCAGTTCCCCATCACCCACAACATCAATATCAGCCTGGGTAAACTCGCGTGCACGCCCCTCCTGCGGGCGCTCGCCGCGCCAAACTTTCTGAATTTGGTAGCGAGAGAACGGGAAATTCAGGTACCCAGCGTTCTCAACGACGTACCGTGCAAAAGGCACGGTCAGATCGAAATGCAGAGCAAGTTTTTCTTTAGCTTTAGTGGCGTTATCATCCAACAGGCGAGAGATCGAGTAAACTTCCTTATCAATATCACCCTTGCGAAGAAGCTGCTCAATAGTCTCAACCGAACGGGTCTCAATCGAAGAAAAACCGTGAAGCTCGAAGGTCTTACGCAGAGTGTCAAGAACATGGTTCTCAACAAGTCGTTCAGCCGGTAAATACTCCGGAAAACCAGACAGCGATGCCTTGCGAGCCATATGCTTCTCTCCTTGAAATCGTGGTATCAGATGTGCGCCATATTGTGTGACGCGCACAGCCTTTTAATGATAGCAAGGATGCGCCCACAGCGAACCGCAAAACTTCGCGCTTATTCTGGCGCGTCACATGCCGCTATAGGATGTATAAACCGTATACACCCGCTATGCTGTATAGATGCGCTATATGTTTCGGCCTATAGCCATGAGACATTTCCCCGGCATGACATAGAGCCTATTCTTCCGATGGGTTTTCATGCCCCTAGTGAATGAGAGTTATAGCGGTGACTATTAAATCCGACGACACCCAGGTAAACCTTGAGCAGGCACGTAAGTTTGGTCGTGTATCCGATGACGGTCATGTTTTTGTGATTGTTGAGGGTGAAGAGTACGCCGTAGGGCAGTTGCCCGGTGCCTCCGAAGAAGAAGCCCTGGCATATTTCGCCCGCAAGTTCGAGAACGTTGAGGCACAGGTCTCTCTGCTCGAATCGCGTGTTGAGAATAATTCCCCGGCGGCAGATCTGCAAAAGGGTATCACCTCCATCGGTGCGCAAATTGGTGTACGCAATATGGTGGGCGATTACGCAAGCTTGCAGGAGCGCCTGTCCGCATTGAACGAACGCATTATTAAGCTGGGCGAGGCTCAGCAGCAGGAACGTGCCGAGAACCGTGAACGTGCTCTGGCGGCGCGCGAAGAGATCGTTGCTGAGGCTGAGCAGATTGCGGCTCAGGATGTTGAGAAAATCCATTGGAAGAATTCTCACGCCCGTATGAACGAACTCTTCGATGCGTGGAAACAAGCCCAGCGTGAAATTCATTTGGCGAAATCAGTTGAAGACGAGCTGTGGAAACGATTCCGCGCCGCCCGCACCACCTTCGACCGCAACCGTCGGGCGCATTTCTCGCAGCTTGACGACCGTAACGCCCGCATCAAACGCGCGAAGGAAGAGCTGATCGCTCGCGCTGAACAGCTGTCTTCTTCAACCGATTGGTCTGAGACCTCACGTGAATACGGCAAGTTGATGCGTGCTTGGAAGGAAGTTCCGCGCGGTTCTCGCCGTGAGGACGATAAATTGTGGGCGCGTTTCCGTGCCGCTCAGGATGTCTTCTTTGATGCCCGCAACGCCGCCGAAGCACAACAGGACGAAGCATATGCCGAGAATCTCAAGGTTAAAGAGGCTCTGCTAGTTGAAGCTCGCGCCCTGTTGCCGGTAACCGACATTTCTGCCGCTAAAAAGGCTTTTGAGAAGATCCTTGACCGTTGGGATGCAGCCGGTCGAGTTCCGCGCGCAGATTTGCGCCGTATAGATTCTGAGCTTCGTAAGATTCAGGATGAAATCAACGGTGCAGAAGCCGCTAAATGGAAGAAGAACGATCCCGCTAAGGCAGCCCGCGCAAACTCGCTGCTCACCCAGATCCAGGATTCGCTCGCCGAGCTTGAGTCTGAGCTACAGGCAGCACAGGCCTCCGGCGATGCTAAGAAGATCGCCAAGGCGCAGGAGGCTTTGGAGGCGCGCCGCGCTTGGGCGGCAACCCTTGAAGGTTTTAACGCCTAAAGTTTGTTCCTCCTTTCTTACGAAGGTACAAAAATTCCGGGGTTTTCCCTATCGGGAGACCCCGGATTTTTGTGTTTATCTGCCAAGCTATGCCCTGCTTACACGCTTTACACACCCTGCGCAGATTTACACGCACCTACTGTAGACTATGCAGCCGCTGGCTTGGCACCGGTGAGACGATACGCCTTATAGACACCCGCAACGTTGCGCACAACGTTCAAGACATGCTCTAGCATAAACCTGTCCCCTAGCTCAACCGCAAACCGGTCGATGACGGTACGATCCTCAGAAGTGTGCACGCGCGCATCCAGAATGCTTACTCCGGCCTCTGAAATAGCTCGGATGAGGTCGCTGAGCAGACCCTTACGGTCCAGACCCTCCACCTGAATCTGCACGCGGTACATGGCATCCGGTGAGGAAGCCCACTCCACTGTGGTAATACGGGGTTCCTCATCAGCATTACGCATATTGGGGCAGTCGCGCCTATGTACCGAAATACCGTTATACCGAGTCACCATGCCAATAATGTCATCGGGCGGAACCGGTGTGCAGCATCGCGCAATCTTCGTCAGCACGCCCTCGGCCCCTGGAACGACCACGCCGTTATCGCTGACGGCACGGTGAGTCTGCTTAAGCAGGGTCTCATCAAAGTCGCTAACCTCAACATCGGATTCTTCAATCTGGTCGCCGTTATAGAGCTCGACGAGAGAATCAATAACCTGCTTTGGCGATATTTCGTTCTCACCAATTGCCCGGTATAGCGTTGCAACGTCATTCTTGTGCAGCTGTTGAGCTACCTGCGTCATGAGCTCTGGGCTCATCATCTTCTGCAGCGGCAGCTCATTATTGCGCATGCTCTTAGTGAGAGCTTCACGCCCGCGATCTAGAGCCTCAAGACGGCGTTCTTTTGCGAAATGCTGACGAATCTTTGTTCGCGCTCGCGATGAACGCACGAATTTTAGCCAGTCCTCGCTGGGGCCAGCATCCTCATTTTTGGTGGTCGTAATTTCGACTGTTGAACCCGTGGGCAGCACTGTATGAAGTGGCACTAGGCGCCCATTCACCTTAGCGCCAACGGTACGATCCCCCACTTCAGAGTGAATAGCATAAGCGAAATCCACAGGGGTTGAACCGGCGGGAAGAGCGATTGCTTCACCGTCGGGGGTGAGCACCACGATCTCATCAGTATCGAGAGTTTCCGCCAAAGACTCATAGAATTTATCTGACTCAGGGTTGGAATTAGAGATTTCGGCAATAGACTGCAAAATCCCCACATTCATGGCAGAGGTATGCGCCCCCGGCTCGTGTTTCTGCTGGGTTATTTTCTCGCCCCGCGAAGCCGCTTTATATCGCCAGTGTGCAGCAACGCCGTATTCCGCTTCCTCATGCATCTTATAGGTGCGGATTTGAATTTCCAACGGTAAATTACCCGGCCCATAAACTGTCAAATGTAATGATTGATAATTGTTATTTTTAGGATTCTTAATATAATCTTTGAAACGCCCCGGCATGGCGGGCCAGAGTGAAAGTATATGCCCTAAAACGGTGTAACATTGTTCTTCCGTTTCGACCATAATGCGCACCGCGAGAATATCGTTAATCTCGTCAAAACTACGCCCTTTGGTTTTCATTTTTTGATGGATGGAATAGTAATGCTTCGGGCGACCCGTCACCGTAGCCTCAAGACCCACCGAGTCTAAACGCTCTGTAATCGTGCTGCGTGATTCATCAAGAAATTTTTCAAGTTTAGGGGTCCGCTCCCCCACCATGCGCACGATTTCGGCATATATTTCGGGGCTCATCGCGGCAAATGACAGGTCCTCAAGCTCCCACTTGATGGTGTTGAGTCCCAGGCGATGGGCCAGCGGAGCATAAATTTTAAGAGTTTCTTCAGCTTTCCGCGCCGCCGACCCTGCAGCTACAAAACGCCAAGTACGTGCATTGTGCAGACGATCGGCAAGTTTGATAAGAAGCACGCGAATATCTTTACTCATCGATAGCACGAGTTTGCGAATAGTCTCGATGGATGCGTGCTCGCCATAGGTCATTTTGTCGAGCTTTGTCACACCATCAACAAGGTAAGCAACCTCTTCGCCGAACTCCTCTGTGAGCTCTTCCATGGTGTATTCGGTGTCTTCGACTGTGTCATGCAGAAGCCCCGCTGCCAAGACAGGACCGGTCGCGCCCATTTCAGCAAGAATCGCGGTCACGGCAACGGGGTGGGTAATATACGGATCGCCACTTTTACGCTTTTGACCTTCGTGATATTTATTCGCTATTTCAAAGGCACGCTGCAGAACTTGAATATCTTCATCGGGGTGATATTTCCGCACGGCGCGTACAACAGGCGCTAAAAGCGGTGAGAAACGTACGGACGCGCTTTCGTTGGCTCCCCCAGATGTTGAAAGCATGCGGCGACCAAAAACCAAACGGTTAGGCACACGTCCGGATGCCGCCATCACACGGTGAGAGCCACGCACAATTTTCTTAGGCGCCTGCGTCTGCATGCCGCCTTCGTTATCGGGGATTACGGGAGATCCTGCTGCGCTCATCTTTCTGCCTTCTTCCTCGTGCCCTCCACGTATTGAGAATCATCGTCGACCCACGCATCACCATAAAACCTGCGATATTACGATATCTTGAGTGAGACTCTCATGTGTTTATTTATCCTACTCACTGTTGTGCAAATGCGGCAAACTCATACAGTGAAACTTTCAAGATTTATTGTAGGTGTTACATAAACCATAGGGGGCGCTCTTGTGAGAACGCCCCCTATGATTATTCACTTATATGCCCCAGTCAAGTTATTGGTCTGCGTTTATAACGTTGACTTCAAAACTCGGTTTACGGCGTTTACGCGGTTTATCATCGTCATCCTCAGATGCGGCATCCGCCTCTGCCTGACCACTTGCGCGGTATTCCTCAACCTTACGTGTGTGGGCAAGAATCTTCCGCTCGCCCAAACGTAGGGTTCCATAAAGCGGCACCGATACGAAGAGTGTACCGACCATGCCGACCAGAATACCGACGAACAATGACAGTGAGAGATCTTGCAGAGTACCGGCGCCCAGCATAAACGCGCCGATAAAGAGGATCGAACCCACCGGAAGAACACCAACAATAGCGGTGTTAATTGAACGTACCAACGTCTGGTTCACCGCAAGGTTAATGTCTTCCGCAAATGTCCTGTCTTTACGGGAGAAAGCATCCTCGGTGTTCTCACGGATTTTATCGAAAACCACCACCGAGTCGTACAGTGAGTAGCTCAAAATCGTCAAGAAACCGATGATCGCACTCGGGGTAATCTCGAATCCGAGAGCCGCGTAAATTCCTACCGTAACAACTACGGTAAAAAGCAACCCGGCTATAGAGGCCAGCGACATCTTCCACGTGCGGAAATAGAACGCCATGCCGATCAGGGCAAGGATCACGAACACGATCAATCCGAAGAATGCCTGGCGAGTTACATCTTCGCCCCAGGTAGGACCAACGTAAGAAGAGGTTACGTCGTTCTCGCTCACGCCATAAGCATCTTGCAGAGCTTTCTTAACACTGAGGGTTTCATTATCAGAGAGCTTGCTCATTTGAGCACGGATAGTTCCGGGGGCGATATTTGTAACACGCACATCTGATGCCGAGGGAGCATGCTCTTTCACGGCGTTTTCACCCTCAGATACCTCAGTGTGAGTGGTTCGAGATACCACAAATTCCGAGCCGCCACGGAAATCAATACCCAGGTTAAATCCACCGCTTACAAGTGGTATGGCAACAGATACCGCCATCAGCAGAACCGCAAGTAATAGCCAGAGGCGGCGCTTGCCGATGAAAGGATAAGACCGAGCACCCGAGTGCAAGTCATTACCGAAGCGCGCAAAAACATTAGGCTTAACTTCAGCAGCCATGATTACGCCTCCTTCTCATCATTTGTTGTTTCTTCCGCAGTGGCGGCGCGCTCAGCACGTCGACGCTCCGCAATACTAAGTGTAGATTCCTTTGACGAGCGGAAACGACCGGCGCCTCGGTATAGAGGCGCTGCCCCCAAGGATTCCGGTGAAAGCCCGGAATGGCGGTGACCCTCGCCAAAGTATCGTGTATTTGCAAGCAGAGTAAGCGTCGGGTGAGTGAAGAGATAGACCACAACCAAGTCGGCGATCGCGGTAAGACCCAAGGTAAATGCGAAGCCCTTCACCGAACCAACCGAGACCACATACAGCACTACTGCCGCTAGAAGGTTCACAGCCTTAGAAGCAAGGATTGTTCGGGATGCGCGCTTCCACCCGTGACTGACAGCCGCTGGTATTGTACGTCCGGCCCGAATCTCATCACGAATACGCTCGAAGTACACAATGAAGGAGTCTGCTGTCGCACCAATTGCCACAATCAAACCGGCAACACCCGCCAGGGAGAGGCGATAGTTTAGGGCCCATCCCAAAAGCACAATGGCTTCATACGAGATAATGCCCGCGACCACCAGAGAAGCCATGGTCACAAACCCGAGCAGGCGGTACTGGAACAGTGAGTACACAAAGACCAAAAGCAGACCAATCAGACCGGTCAGAATACCCACTTTAAGCTGCTCTGCGCCCAAAGTTGCAGAGATCTGCTGCTCTGACTGAATAGAGAAACTAATCGGGAGAGCACCGTACTTCAGCTGATCGGCAAGATTCTTAGCTTCCTGCTCTGAGAAGTTACCGGTAATCTGCGGCTTGCCGTCTGCGATAACCGCCTGCGAGACGGGCGACGACAAAACCTTACCGTCGAGCATAATAGCGAAGCGGCTGCGGGGATCGTTCGGGTTCTGACCGCGAATAGCGTTCAGACGAGCCGTCACCTTCTTAAAAGTTTCACGGGCCGATTCGTTGAACTCAATATTCACGGTCCAGCGACCGGTGTTAATACCCTGCCCGCTAGTTTCTTGCGAGTGACTTGCCGTCGAAATATCGTTACCATTGAGTTCTACCGGGCCCAAAATGTATTTCTCGTTGCCATCGGTAGAGCACGCCACAATAGCTTTCTTGGGGTCTGCCGCTTCCGCATCTTCATTATTGCCCGCGGAGCAATCTTTAGCCTCGAACTCTTTATAAAGCTCGGGAGTAATCCAGTTGGTATCTGAACCATTATCCTCCTGTGGCTCTGCGGTAGGCTTTGGGAGTTTATCGTCAGGAGTGCGTGATTCCTCAGGTACTGCTGTACCGGGAGATGAGGACTGCAGCACCGCGCGGAAGGTCATGTTGGCTGATGCCTGAATAAGCTCACGGGTTTCTGGGCTGATATTTCCAGGAACCGAAACCACAACGTTGTTTCCAGAGCCGAAGGACGTCGTAACTTCTGCTTCCGAAACGCCCGCACCGTCAACGCGCTGACGAATAATTTCAACGGCCTGTTTCAGCTGCTCTTGGCTAACGTTGGTGTCGTTCGACCCGTTCACTTTGGGTGAGAGGATCATCTGGGTACCACCAGATAAATCAAGTGCTAGTTTTGCTCCCCACGACCCACCGGCTTGCGTGGTACCGAAAATACCAGCGGCCATAAGGATCATGAGCAAAACCATCGAGACGAGGGCGCCTCGCGCGGCTGCAAGCGGTGAACGCCTAGCCATATGTGCCCCTTACTAGTTCTATCTTCTAGATATTCTTATGTGCATGAGATAAGGAGCTTCCCCTTTTAGCGGCGAAACTCCTTGACCAGTTATTCTTTGGTCTCTGAAACGTCAGAGCTTGTTTCTTCGGATGCGCCAGCACCTTCGGCAGAATCTTCAGCAGCCGTAATAGCCTGCGCAATCGAGTGTGGGTTAATGGTGATGACGGTGCCTTGAGCAATCTCAAGTTTGGCTTTCTGCGCCTCAGCATCAACAGAGACAATTTTGCCGTACAGACCCCCACGTGTCATGACTTCGTCCCCGGGTTTAAGCGAAGCGATCATATCCTGCAGCGCTTGGAACTGACGCTTCTGCCGCCTAAAATTGCTGTAAATCAAGAACCCAGCAAAGACGACGACAAGAATCATCATAAGCGAATTGACGTCCATATGTTTCCTCTCCGTAGGCGCAAGCCCACCGCCGCAGGTTGGTAATTCCTACGGATATTTTGACGTTTTATCTGTGCACTACCTATCCATCCTACGCGAGAGGGCTGTGTTTCCCTACTCGTTTCATGATCTGCGTGTAGATTTTCTCAAGCATTATTAGCCGTTTTGATAATGCTCGGGCACCTTTTATGCGGATAGCTAACGGCACCATTTTTAGCTTATACCCCACACAAAGGTATATCCCGACAAAGACAGTGCCTGTACCTAGTCTCCGATCTCGCTGAGCAACAGCGAGTACTAGAGGCTAATTTCAGGTGCCTCAAGCCCCAAATGCTCCCAGGCGGCAGGCAGTGCTACGCGCCCGCGCGGAGTGCGACCAATGAGACCCTCACGCACCAGATAAGGTTCAGCGACAGTTTCTACAGTTTCGGTTTCTTCCCCCACCGCGATGGCTAGAGTTGAAAGACCCACCGGTCCCCCACCGAATTTGTGGATAAGAGACTCTAAAACGGCGCGATCTAGACGGTCGAGGCCGCGCGCATCCACCTCATACATATCAAGGGCGGTCGCGGCGCCATGAGAGTTGATATCGTGAACATCATTGACGAGTGCCCAGTCTCGCACACGGCGCAGCAAACGGTTTGCGATACGCGGGGTTCCGCGCGAACGACCGGCGATCTCGGCATATCCTTCACTTGTGATACGCATATCCATCAAACCGGCGCTTCGGCGAAGTACAAGTTCTAACTCGGGCACAGAATAGAACTCAAGGTGCCCGGTAAAACCAAAACGGTCACGCAGCGGACCGGGAAGCAGACCTGCCCGGGTTGTGGCACCTACCAACGTAAATTGAGGAAGCTCAAGCGGAATCGAAGTTGCTCCGGCACCTTTGCCAACCACAATATCCACACGGAAATCTTCCATCGCCATATAGAGCATTTCTTCTGCTGGGCGGCTCATACGGTGTATTTCGTCAAGAAAAAGTACCTCGCCCGGTGTGAGCGAAGACAGAATCGCAGCCAAATCACCCGAATGTTGAATTGCTGGCCCGGAGGTAATACGAAGCGGTGCCTCCATCTCAGCGGCAATAATCATTGCCAGGGTAGTTTTGCCCAGCCCGGGAGGGCCGGAAAGCAACACATGGTCGGCACTGCGCCCACGCATTTTCGAGGCTTCGAGCACGAGAGAAAGCTGTTGACGCACGCGCTTTTGCCCCACGAAGTCGTCAAGCGACTTAGGACGCAGAGCCGCCTCAATCATTTTCTCCTCAGGTTCTTCTTCCATCGCAACCAGACGTTGCCCAGGAACCTGCCCTGGCGCGTATCCGCCAGATGTAGCGTTATCGTATGGATTCTGAGTCACAATATCGTCCTTTATGGAAGAGAACACCGAGTCTTCTTAGCCTACGGCACTGGCGTACCGTTAATGCCGCCCCACCGTATTCTGCGCTCCTAGAGAGGCAAGTACCCCTCGCAGAGCAACGCCCACGGCTTCCTTTTCTGCAGCTGGGTTATGCTGCACGTAAGCGTCGATTGCGGCATCTGCGTCTTTTTCGCTCCACCCTAAAGAGGTGAGCGCATCCATAACCTGGGGCTTCCATGCGATGCCCTGGGCGGGAGCGTTTTCTTCGGCCTGACCTTCGCTCAAAATGAGTTTACCAGCCAGTTCTAGCACAATGCGCCGCGCACTTTTCGGCCCGATCCCCGGGACTTTGGTAAAGGCCTTATCGTCGCCGGTTGCAACGGCTCGCTCAACCTCGGTGGCAGTATGCACGCTCAAGACGGCAAGGGCAATACGCGGACCAATCCCCGAAACCGAGAGCATCATCTCAAAGACCTCTCGCTCTGCAGGTTCTGCAAACCCGTAGAGAGTCATGGAGTCTTCGCGCACGATCATAGAGGTCAACAAGGTTGCAGTGGATCCCGTGCGCAGATTTGAGAGGGTACGTGCTGTGGCCCGAACGAGCATACCAAACCCATTGACATCAAGAATTACGCTCTCTAGCCCTACATGGGTTACATGCCCCGTTAACGACGCAATCATCTTTTCCCTCTCTTGTTACCTTGACCCTGCCAACGTGGGTGCCATCATCCAGTATATTAGAATATTTTTCTGAATGTACAGTTTATAGCAATCTTTATCGAAAATATTTCCGATATAAGTTTAGCGTCGTGTCTTTGCCTCAGCTTCAAGCCAGATTCGTTGTGCCGGTGTCAGCTTTGCATGCTGTGCACGCACGGGGCGTGACCCCTGGTGAGTCTGCGTATTCGCTGACATATTAATGCCAGAACCAATGCCGCCACCACGCCAGCCATGACAGATTGCAATCGCTAGGGCGTCTGCCGCATCGGCGGGTTTAGGAATTTTTTCCAGCCCCAAAATCTTGGTAACCATACGACCGACCGAGGCTTTATCTGCACGCCCCGAGCCGGTAACGGCGGCTTTCACCTCAGAAGGCGTGTGAAAAAAGACCGGAATGCCGCGTACTGCCGCGGCAGAAATAACCGCCCCAGAGGCATGGGCCGTACCAATCACCGTATTGACCTGCTCCTGCGCAAAAATGCGTTCAATAGCAAGAGCATCAGGTTGATAGGTATCAAGCCAGGTTTGCGTAACGGTAAAAATCCGCAGAATACGCTCATCAAGAGGCTCAGCAGCGGCGGTTCCTGCGATCCCCACATTGATGAAGCTGGCTTTGCGGGTGGCGGTCATATCTATCATGCTGAGCCCGCAGCGGGTAAGCCCCGGATCTACACCCATAATGCGGGTGGTGCCAGCAGAGCGCGGCTCATTACGAAGAGGATGGTTTTCTTGCGTAGATGCGTTCATGGTCCTCTTTCGTCGTTGCGCTGGCGGGGCTGTATATAGTTCATGCCCGAGTGGCTGCGATGCCGGTGTTTGGTACCGTATCGTAACCGTGCTCGGGCATGAGATTAAAAGGCGTTTACTCTGCCTCTAGCTGTTCTATGACGTCGGCAGAGACGTTGGCGTTGGAGTATACGTTCTGCACGTCGTCAAGTTCTTCGATGGCATCTGCAAGTTTGAGGAATTTCTTAGCGCCTTCGAGGTCGAGGTCTACCTGCATGGTGGGGCGGAATACGGGGTCGTCGTTGTTGTAATCAAGTTCCGCTTCATCCAGCGCTTTGCGGATTTCAGGCAGGTCAGTGGGAGCGGATACAACCGTGAAGACATCGCCTTCGTCGAGAACTTCTTCGGCGCCTGCATCAAGCACAGCCATAAGAACATCGTCTTCGGTCAGACCGTCGGTCTTGGTAACTTCGGCAACGCCCTTGCGTTCGAAGAGGAAGGCGACCGAACCTTGATCTGCCATGGTGCCGCCGTTACGGGTGACTGCCAGGCGAACATCTGACGCCGCACGGTTACGGTTGTCGGTAAGGCACTCAATGTAGAGTGCGGTACCCTGAGGCCCGCGAGCTTCGTACAGGATCTCGGTGTAATCGATGGTTTCACCGGTGAGCCCAGCGCCACGCTTAATAGCGCGGTCAATATTGTCGTTGGGTACGGAGTTTTTCTTTGCTTTAGAGACGGCTAGGTCGAGTGCGGGGTTACCAGAAATATCTGCGCCGCCCATACGAGCCGCAACTTCAATAGCTTTAATGAATTTTGCGAAAGCCTTTGCGCGCTTAGCGTCAATTGCGGCTTTCTTATGCTTTGTAGTGGCCCATTTAGAGTGACCCGACATTCGTATCTCCCTTGTCTCTTCTTCGCCCGTGGCGGCGTACTTGCCCTGTTGCCACGTCACAATACTTTTACACTATACCGGTTTCGCGCGGTTCTCGGATAGTTTCATACCTGCGTTTCGCGGGGTGCATACCGTCAAAGTTTTGGTGTGCACCCCGCGGTTTGTTTGGATGTTGTGGCGAGTATCTGCCCTAGCGGGGGCGTTTCATAGCGGACGCGCGCGCTTTTTCGACCATCGAATCATCAATTTTTTCAGGAGTAAACTCCCCATATTTGCGTTGTGCTGCCGCCTCAATCAGGTAGTCCGAAATCTTCGGGTTCTTCGGCAGAAGCGAACCATGCAGGTAAGTACCCACCACGTTGTGCACGCGAGCGCCTTCGTGATGATCTGTCGAGTTGTTCCCTACGCCTTTGGTCACGGTTGCCAAGGGCTCGCATCCTGCGCCGAGGTAGGTTAGTCCCGAGTGGTTTTCAAATCCCACGATGGTGCCGAATTCTTGTGAGTCTTCAACGATGTTGCCAATCAGACGTTCGTTGCCGCCGACCGTGTAGGCATCAAAGATGTTAATACCTTTGAGGGTTTCGCCTTCGTGGGTGCGGAATTCTTTGCCGAAGAGCTGGTAGAGCCCGCAGATCACGAGCATGGGCATGCCCTCTTCTGCATTCTTTTTGAGCTTGGCTCCTATGGCGTGCAGGTCTTCTTGAATTACGGTTTGTCCGGAGTCTTGGCCGCCGCCTCCGATAATAATATCGACGTCGTCGGGGAAGGTATCTCCGGGGTTGTAGTCGAGAATTTCAACGTCGAACCCATGGGCGTGTGCGCGGCGTGCCAGCGCTAGGGTGTTTCCCCAGTCCCCGTAGATGTTCATATCTTTGGGGTAGAGCTGAAGAATGCGCAGGGTTTTGCCGTTATTAGGGCTTGAAACCGGTTCTCCTGCAATGGTGTGGGTCATTACGAAACCCTTTCGACGTCGGTGAATTTGGTGAGCTCTTCGCGTAGGGCGAGCATTGCGGTGTAAGTACAGAAGATTCGCATGGGCGCGTCACCGCTGGTGGTGATGAATTTCCTGAGGGCTTCGCTGAGGTTTTCGTTGACGTCATCCACTCGTACACCGTCGTGTTCGAGGCGCAGCGCCATGTCCCAGGCGCGTACCCCTGAGACCATGTCTACACCGGTGTCACTCAGCGAGTCGAAGTCTACGTCCCATAGCCATGAGACATCACGGCCGTCTGCGTATTGGTCGTTGATGGTGATCATGGTGGCGTAGTCGTCTGCGCTGGCGCTGGCGAGTGAGAGGCGGAATCCGCTGGGGTTCTTAACAAGCAGAAGCTGCAGCGGGCGGCCATTGATGTTGAGGGTTTCGCCGCGACCGAATGCCGGAGTGATTTTAGCGAGTTCGTCAATAAGGGCTTGTTTGTTGAGTTTTTCGCCCAGAACCGCACGGGTGAGGGCAATGGCACCTGCGGCGTTGTAGATATTGTAAATACCGTAGAGGTTGATGTTTCCTTCGCAGGTTTCACCGGCAAGATCAAAGGTTGCGCTGGTACCTGAGAACGCGGTGAGGGTAACGTCTGCGGAGGGCAGTTCGCCGCGGTTGTTATTGATTCCGGCGCGCATTTCGTCGTCCGATGGGAAGAAGGAACGTAGCGTTTCGTTGAGCCCAAAGTAGCTGATGTTTGTTCCGGTTTTTACGGATTGCGCAAGCGAGAGGATGCGCGGGTCTTCCCGGTTGAGTACCACAGTATCGGTGGTGGCTTCGGCTACAGTGGAGAGCATGCGGCGGGTTGTGTCAATTTCGCCGAATCGGTCGAGCTGGTCTCGCAGCACGTTCAGCAGCAATGCGTAGTTTGGTTTGACGGCTTTGACGAAGTGAACGGCGTGGGCTTCGTCAAGTTCTAGTACAGCAATGTCTGCGTCGAGTTTGCCGCTAAGGTCCATGGCTCCGAGCAGTGCCGCCGCGACACCGCGCACGAAGTTTGATCCAGTGCGGTTGGTGAAGACTTTGAGTCCCTGTGCTTCGAGGAGCTGCACAGCCATTTTGGTGGTGGTTGTTTTGCCGTTGGTCCCCGAAACGACGACGACACCATAGGGCAGTTTGGCGAGTTCTTCGGCAACAAATCGTGGGTGTAGTTTTTCCATCACGAGACCGGGGAATGCTGATCCGCCGCCGCGCAGCGTGCTGGCGTAGCGAATGCCCTGTCCGAGAAGGCGAATTAGGGGTTTTGACATGTTCACCATTCTATACCGTTTGTGGTGTATTCCTGTGCGAGGGTTCTTCGCAGCGTAGCATCAGCTATACACCGGGCTGGATACCGCCTTCCTGTTATAAGGGCTAAGTACGCGACGATATTCCCTTGTCTGAGATCCTCCAGAGAGTCTTGATACGACGACCTAGAAAAGCGAGGTCTGTACCGTGACGGCGCTAAGGGTATCTGCCGGTTCCACCACATAATTAGCGAGTTCTGCAGTGTTGATCAGCACGGCGGCTTCCGGGTCTCCAACGTGAGCGGTCACGAATTTTCCTGCGGCTCCGGTGCAGAAGAAACCTGCCTCGCGGGTTTTGAGGATGCTAGGGAACGCGTCAAGTGGTTCCGGGTTTTGCGCACGCAGCGCCGCGTAAGGGCGGTTCATTGCCACGGAGGGAACCCAGGATTCATCTAGGGCGGTAAGCTGCGGTAATAGCCTAGATTCGGTAAGTGCTTCATGTGCGCGCTCCACGGTGTTTTGATGCGCCGCCCGCAGTTGAGCCCCGGGCAGCGGCTCAGTCCAGACCCGGTATTTACTCGCTACCTGTTTGACCTGCGGAATATTGGCGATGCGAGTTACCGCATCCTCAGCTTCACGAATCAGCAGCCCATTGGGCGCCTGGGCTATATAGGTTGCGGTGGCGACAGCCTGCTCATCCAGACGACGCGGTGTTGAGTGTTGCGAGCTGGTGCCGACTTTAGAGCTTCCGTCAGGAAAAGTGGCGATATAAAGCCTGTGGGGTTGCTGTGCGTAGGCGCGCATTCCGGGGGTCAGCGTTCCCGCGTAAAGATGTGCGGTATGCAGAGCCGTGAACTCGTCATGCGCGGCGCAATATTCGCATTGTTTCCCGCTCTCTAGGCGGTTTCCCTGTGGGCACGCTACACGCTGTATCTGCCCGGTTTCTGTATTGCCGCGTGTGTATCCAGCGCAGAACTTTTGGAGGTTCCCAGTGCCGTCCGGTACGAGCCGCAACCCAAGAAACGCACCCGGAGTCACGGGAACGCTCATAACATCGCCGCTGGGTTTTATGCTTGTGCTGCCTGAGGCATCCACCAACACCACGGGTTCAAGGCGCAGAAAAGGCTGCCTTTCACGCCACTGCACATCACGCCAGATGAGGGCATGTTCGTGTTCGACTGCTGTGGAAACATCAAAAATTGAGTCCAGCAGGTTAGGGTACCTCATACGTTCAGTGTAACCCTGCCTTTCACACGCGAATAGAGCTGCCGTTTTCCTCTGAGGCTAATACTCCTCATTCTTGAAGAATTCGTCGCTGCTGAGTGAGACGGAGAGCTTTTTCAAAACTTCAAGTTCTTTAATTTTCCAGCCTTCGCCTTTCACGTAGACGAACGTGGCTTTCATTTCTCGGTTCATACCGCGGTTGCGGTAGATTTTGTTATTCTGCAGGCTTTCCTCGTTATACCAGGCGTAGCGGTTGCGTTTGTAGGAATACGTCACCACCCATTCAGCAGAGTCCCCAGAACCAACTTTTTCCGAGCTTAGAATCTCTACCTTATAGAGTGGATTCACAGGCCAATATCCCGCCGAGGTCATATCGTCAAACTTCATGGACTCTTCGGGCGTATCTCCCCGGTCTTCGGGGGTGCGGGTGTCAAACGTTGAAGGACGCTCGGTAAATTTATAGTCTTTGGTGAAGAATTGCAGCGACTCTTCATCAGTCATTTCGTGGTTGGTAAGAATCTCATACTCATGGAATTTTGCGAGACGTTTAAGCAACGTTTCTGGCCCTTCAATACCCTGCTCTTTGACTTTAGGGTCGAATTCAGGCTCATGAACGTTATACGCGGGGTGCTCTTCGGTAGCCGCGACAAATTCTCCGTTGTCATAACGGTTCTGTTCACTGGGTGTCAGGGGTGCTTGAGCGCCGCTAGGCAAGAGTGCAGGCCCGTTGGGCTTGATCTTGGCAGGGGAAGGTTCCGCTGTCGGCGTTGGGTTGCCGCTGGCGTCGTCATAGGAGTTTCGGTTATCCTCAGATGCCGTCGAATTTCCGCCGCTGTGGCTCATGGGAGAGGATGCCACGCATCCAGGCGTAGCTAGAATGCAGCCCGTGAGAGCGAGAGATAAAAGGGTACGCTTGTACCCAGCGGCGGATGTTGTCATCAACAAACCAGCTTTCGAGAGTGGTTGGTATGCGGTTAATGTTGAAGCCGGAAGAGCGCTTCAAGCGGTGATGTTGCTATCTCTATCCTGCCACATGCACACGCTAAAAGCATTAATGTACCAGATGATGGTTTAGTGTGGAGGACTTCAAGAGCAATTTTGCGATTAAAGAGCAGGTCACGCGCGTATTTTTACGTCACGTTAAGACTTCGGAACACTCATGAAGTATACCTGCATACGCGGTTTAACGTGAATGTTTCATGGCCCTTCAAAGTAACATAACTGTCGGAAACGTTCAGGCGAAGCTATGAGGGCATACGAGCGAACCCGTCGGCGATAATCTGGCGCATGTCATCAAGGGTTCGAGACATAGTTTTCGTATGGGCAATAATGGGCAGAAAATTGGTGTCACCGCTCCAGCGAGGAAGAATATGCTGATGCAGGTGATCGGCTATACCCGCTCCCCCGACTTTGCCCTGATTCATGCCAATATTGAACCCGTCATTATGGGAAACTTCGCGCAAAACCCGCATCGCACGCTGAGTCAGGCGTGCCATTTCGAGAGTTTCTTCCTCACTCGCCTGATCATACAAAGGAATATGGCGGTACGGGCAGATGAGCAAATGCCCCGGGTTATAGGGGTACAGATTGAGCAGAGCGAAGGCGTGCTCTCCACGATAAACAATGAGCGATTCCTCATCACTGCGCGAAGGAGCCGTGCAGAATGGGCAGGTTTTCTCAGTATGGTCCTGCTGCCCACCGCTCACATAAGCGGTACGATGCGGTGTCCAGAGCCGCTGGAACGCATCGGGCACGCCGGACAGCTCGAAGTCATCGGTGACGTTCGTATTCTGGGCATTCTGGTTTTCGCTCATATCCCTATTAAACCGTATATTTAAAACTCCGCGAGCGGCTCACGTGCGCTCTAATCTGAATCACGCCCCAGGCGCACCGCGATCTTCTGACGAATCACCGTGAGCGTCTGTTTAGTCTCTTCCAGCAGTTCCATTGGTTGTTCGGGCTCGTGATCGTCTTCTTCGTTATCAGTGGCAAGATTGCGGTGAGAGGCGAGAAATTCCTGGGTGAGCTCTTCGGGTGGATGATGTACCGTGCCGTCTCCCATACGGATAGCGAGCATCGCCTTAAGCTCGGCGATTTCGGCGTGAAGTGCCTCAATATCGGCTTTCGTTGCGGCGTGGTCTTCTTCAGTGACTCCACTAATTTTTTCGATCACCCAGGTAGCAAGCGCACCAGTAATCACGCCGAACAGACCAACCCCATAAATCATGACAACCACGGCAATAACCCTGCCAGGTACGGTCACCGGGTATACGTCGCCATAGCCCACGGTCGCCAGTGTTGCGAGAGTCCACCAGTACGCCGTCCAGATATCTTTGATGAGGGCACCTGGGGCACCTTGCTCAATAGAGAAGATAGCGAGGGCCGCCATGATCACGAAGATCAGTGTGTACCCGAAGAGTTTAACGGCCAGTTCTGAGAGCATTTTGTACTGGCGGTTGGCGGTCATGTGGAGCATTGCCAAGAAACTCACGATACGCCATGCTGGCAGAAGCACAATGGCGAGGTTCATCAGGTTGTGCGTGAAGAAGTAGATGCGCCGGGGCGCTAGGTAGAGACGCACACAATAATCGACCGCGAAAAGCGCCCACAGTATCATTTGAAAAATATTGAGGATGCCGTCAAGTGGTGCGCTAATACGCGTGCTTACAATGGGCGCGGCGTAGGCGACAAGATACAGGAGCGAGGCGATAAAAAGCGGTTTATCGGTGCGGCGCTCCCATTCGGTGAGTCCTTCTTCGCCACGGGTAATCTTAGGGCGGCGCTCATTGTGTGGGTGGTCAACTACCGTATCGGCGGAGGTAGTGCTGTCAGGCTCGGGTACGGTACGGGTGTGTGATGTTTCTGTACCGTTTGCCTCTGCCATACTGCCCAGTCCTTACATGCTCTTCGTTGAAGCAGGTCTGCCGTGAATTGTCGGCTCGCGTACGAACCTCCTCTAGCCATCATATCGGTTTTCTACAGGTATCTGTGGATGCTCCTTACCTCACGTGGGGACACTCGCCGCTCGGGAACGTTGGTTTGTTTCGGGTGTTTGGCCCAGACCAATACGTTATAGAGAATAGCCGCATCTGAGAGACTAGAATCATGAGTTCTTCAATCTCTCAGGCAGTCCGTGAGCTTGCCGAACCAAAGCTGGCAGAGTTCACCGCGAAGCTGATTCCTGCGGTTGATCCTGCGCGGATTTTGGGGGTACGCATGCCCGCACTGCGCAAGCTCGCTAAGAAGCTGCTGCGTGAACATCCGCAGGAAGTCACGGAGTTTAAGGCGGCGGTTCCGCATGATTTTCAGGAAGAAGACCTGCTGCATGTGCTGCTTCTCAACGAGGAACGTGACTTTGCCACCTGGCATGCGGAAATTACTGATTTCTTGCCATATATGACGAACTGGACTCTTACGGACGCCGTCTCCCCAGCCTGTGTGAAGGGCCGCAATGCAGCCAACCTGCCGAAGCTGGAGCGGGCCTGCCTCAACTGGATGCTTGATGATCGCGTGTATGTGCAACGTCTAGGCGTGGTAGTGCTCATGTCACTGTTGGGCACCGAGTATTTCTCACCGGAACATCTGCGGGCGGTCGCAGCGTTGGCGGGCAGCGATGAGTACTATGTTCGGGTTGCTGTTGCCTGGTATTTTGCGGAGGCGCTGGCTCGCCAAGAACGTGCAGCTCTCCCCTGGTTCGCGCTCGCCAATAGTTCCGGCAGCGCCGATTCGCCCGGTTTACCTGCGGTGGCGCTTCGCATGGCGATCACAAAGGCTATCGAATCGCGGCGTATTTCGGACGATTTGAAGGCGGAGTTGCGGCAGATTCGTTCCGCGCTCCCCCGCCGTGTCTAGAATCTACTTAGAGCGAGATTTTCATTTCTGGGAGTGTGGTTCCCCGCTGCCGCTGTAAAAGGCTGCACTATTTGGTTGCACTGTATTTTTCGTAGAGCCACAAGTATTCGTCGATGATTTGCAGCCGTACTTCAATATCGCTGTGGGGTGCCGCCGGGCTGAAAGTAGGCTGGTCTGGTTCTGGGGCGTTGGGGTGGTACTCCCAGGGGTCGCCCACGTATGCGGGCACCTGCACGGTGCGGGTTTTGAGCAGCTCGGTGAGCTGCGTTCGGCGGGCGATAATGCCCGGGATCGTGACGCGGAAGTGGCGTAGCGCGTTACTTAGTTCGTCTTGTTCTTCGAGGTAGCCGGAAATGTTGGGGTGCCGCAGCTCATCTGCCAGGTGTTTGGCGTACAGGCACCGCACCAGGTACTGCGCATAGTTGTAGTCTGTATCGAGCCGCGCCAGCAGCAGAATAAAGTTGGGGTAGCTGAGGCGGATGTGTTTCTCCCTAATGTCCGCGATATCGTCAAGGTAGCTACTGGGGGTGTTGTCGTAGATGTCATGGTCGTGCACTGCCGGGTCCCTTGTTCAAAGTTGAGTGTTCCTTGTCTTTTATGGTTACATGTTTTCCTTTCAGGCGCGCGCCGCTTCGTCGCTCCTATCCCCAGGCGTGGTGGGTTTGCTCTGGCGCTGCACGGGTATAGTGGTAGCGGATTATTTATTTTTGCTGATCACTGGAGATACGCACGCATGTCCCCTGAACCGTTGTTGCCTGAGTCTTCCCCGCTGCCTAAGCTCCATGAGTTTATGCCAGCTGTGCTCTCATATTTAAGCGATGGATCAGTACGTACTAGTAGGGAAATACGCTCAGCTGTTGCTGAGGCTCTGGGTCTTTCCTCAAGGCAGCTGGCGGCTAAGTTACCTTCCGGGAGACTCGTATATGCAGACCGTACGTATTGGGCGTAGGTATAAAGAAGGGACCCGGCGGGCTATCCAATCGGATGGCCCACCGGGTCCCTTCTTTAAGGATTATTTAGATTAGTTACCCTCGCCATTGATAAGGCGAGCGTGAAGCTCTCCGTCCGCCTCAGTCACGATAATGACCGGCTTACCGCCCGCTACCTTGCGTGCGCGGCGGAGCACTTCAGCCTCATCTTCACCGGGAGCCGCAGGGATAACATGGTACTCCCCTCCCGCCTTCTGTGCAGCGAGCGCAACAAGTGCCCTGTGTTCCGGGTTTCGGCGAGCAGACAGGTTGAAACGACCCGTAATACGAGCCCGTTCCTTCATCACCTCAACGTTTGCCATACCTTCACCCTTTCAAATGCGCTTCAACAGCAAAGCCTGCTACTTCTTCGTGAACAAACTTTGCTTCCCGAAAAACCCGGAGGGCTATCCAAATGGATGGCCCACCGGGTCTGTTTTTGCTTGCTACAGCACTTATTTTCGACTATTAAATAGTCCAATAATCAATACTGCTATTGAGATGCCGTAGAGAATTCCAATCACTAGGTCGCTGACATTTGACACTACGTTCAAGATAATTGCCAAGATCAAGAACAGCATCCCAACAGGAACATACTTATTCGACTTCATACGCTCATGCTCCCTCAATAATCAACAGTGATACATCATTTTCAGGACCATCCAGCTACCCATTTTCTGAATGGCTATCAATGTTCGCTTTACTACCACATTAGCAATCTGGAGCCAAAAACTAGCCCACGACACAACTTTCTGCACCCAACCGCGCTCCCCCACCCCAGCCTCCTCAAAGCAAACAAAAAACCACCTCCTCCGTGACTCATCGCCACGAAGGAGGTGGTTTTTATATATAGGGTTGACACAAGGTCACTGGCTCAGCTCCGTCGGTCGAGCTAACCGCAGTCAGGCCACGCTAGCGACCCCACATCCATACCCCTACTACTCTGCAGCCTCGGTGCTGGGCTTGGGGTCTTCGTTCACGCGGTTGCGGATATGTTCCACAATACGTGTATCTTCCTCACCTTCACCCAGATTAGCGGGAATAGTGTAGCTATCCCCTCTAGTCTTCTGCGCAGTAAGTGCAACAAAGCCTAGTGTATTGAGGGTCGGCAAGCAGATAGATTGAAGCGTCCAGCAGTACGGCTTAATGACTCCTTCAAATCAGCAATTACTTTATAA
>ERZ773254.452-NODE-452-length-23363-cov-10.510125_pt1 | contig 23363 bp, 19 predicted proteins | sample MGYA00580516_ERZ773254 | MGnify/ENA primary metagenome ERZ773254 (study PRJEB29015, sample SAMEA2738158) | human oral metagenome | biome: human oral; feature: human-associated habitat; material: saliva | place: China | collected 2192 ...
ATATAAGATCGCTGAACGAACTGTTGGTAAGTATATGCGTGAACTTGGCATTCACGCCGTTTACCTAACCCCTTGGACGACTACCACTACGCAAAAGACGCAGTGACCCCCCCTCCCCTGAGGAAGTGGTGCAACGATTCACGAGGGTCTTTCTTTATCCAGAAGGAGCTCATCGGCTGCATGCGCAATATGATGACGTCTATTAATCTAAAACAGCACTATAACGTTAAAACGAGAAAAGCAGTTACACCTACTTATCACCGTACGGAATTCGGAAGTAATCCAGTGTGGCTTTGAATCTATCTTGAGCTGTAAGACACGTATCAAGAAGATAGCCGTTCTCCTTATCCCACTTAGAGAGTCCACGATAGTAGAAAGACTTCATTTCGTCAGTAATGACAAACGGAACGACGTTATGAGCAAGGCATTCTTTAAGCATGATTAACCTGCCAACACGTCCGTTGCCGTCTTGAAATGGATGAATGCGTTCAAAACGAACGTGATAATCAACAATGTCTTCGAAGGTATGAGAGCTGTTTGAGTTATAAGCCTTTAACAGCGATCTCATCTCTTTAGCAACGTTTTCTGGAAGAGTGGTTTTTCGCCCACCGACCTCATTTGGTAAGCGTTTGTAATCTCCAACAGCAAACCAATCTTTTATAGAATCTGTAGTTCCCGTTTTTAGAATACGGTGAAGTTCTTTGATGATGACCTCTGTAAGAGGGTCTTTTGCGTGGTCAATCACGTAATCGATAGCGCGGAAGTGATTCTGAGTTTCTACAATGTCATCAATGTGAACAGGATTTTCTTCAACACCGATAGTTGCCGTTTCAAAAATCATGCGCGTCTGATCAAGGGAAAGCTTGCTTCCCTCAATGTGATTAGAGTTGTAGGTAAGCTCAACCTGGAGCTTATGGTAAATGCCGCCCTTTATTTTTGAGGCCTTTTCTTCAATCAAGCGCGAAAGCAGCGGACTTGTTGACGATGTTTTAGCGTTTTTCCGAGAAGGTTTTACCGCGTCGGCAGGAATATTCCAGGTTTTTCCCACGAGAAAAGCACCTGGCACGCGACCTGTTGCACAGTAATTGCGCACGCTTCTCTCGGATATATCCCAGAGCTCAGCAATCTCTACTGCAGAAAGAAATCCCATCGAGCTTCACCTCCCTATCGGCAAAAACTGACGAGATTATTATAGCAAAGGAGGCTATTTATTGCCGATATCGGCAATATTCAAAACTACAGCTAGTTCCAATCATGCTTGCAATCATTGCAATGAAACTTGGGGTCATCTACACATACAACGCAGCCTCCTAAAATGACACTACCTTCTTCAATATCACGCTCTAATTGATCGTCCAGCAGTCGTAAACCCCAAAGATATTTAGCAACATTTGTGCTGTTACATTTAGGACATACGGGGCTATCTGAACTCTGCTTTTCCATTAGTACTCCCATCTCACGATTTCTACTAAAAGATCACACTTTTATGGAAATACCAGTCTACGTAAACATATAAAAAATACTGTCCACTAAAATGGACAGTATTTTTAAATTGAGTATTTGCAGCTTTTAGCACACAGGATTGCCGTACTCACGCAACATAGCTTCACGGTCAACAATCCACTGCTTACCATACTTACGAGCATCTACTCCTGGAACTATTTTGCCGTATGCAACAGCCTTACGCAGGGTTGACTCGCTTAGGCCCCAGAGTTCGCTAGCATCTGAAAACGATATAAGTCCATCGAACGGGGTCATAACTTCCGTTCCGTTTTCCCACAGCTCGTCGCAAGAGAGATCAAGGTCATCGTTCCAGATAATACCGTAGCCGCCCTGATCAACCTCTACGCCTCTGAACAGCAATTCATCTTTCAAAAGCTTGAAAGCCGAAAAACGATACATAAGTGGAGCTACATTGTAGATTTTTGTAGTCCCATTAGTAAACTGAACACTCAACTTTAAGTCAGTCAGAGCAGAAACTTTTTGACCTTATGAAATTTCATAATCTGCCTCCTTTAGACGAGTGTCTCGATCTTCTTAAATTCTTGCGTCTCCCACATGACCATAAGCTCAGTTTGATGAATCTCTATCCACTCGCACACCATACCAGCAGCACGAAGCGGCAGACTCCCATCAATCTCCTCGCTCGAATTACTATCAAAGACTGCAGTATCCTCACCGTAAATTGCATGTATATGCGGCGATTGTGCTCTGAACCCAAGAAACACATGCGTATAACTATCCTGTAAAACCGTGCAAGTGTAGGTATATATCCTCTCTTTTAATAAAAAAGATCACGATAACGTGATATCACCCATAACCCTTTATTAAAAAACTCCTCGCAATGTGAACAAGGAGTTGATTAAAACTGGAACTAAAAAGTCTCTGCTGGATCTTATTCCCACTCAATATTTCCATTAATATCCTTTTGTATAAATGGCATAAAATCAAGGTTTTTGTTATCGAATCTAGTCTTATTATCAGTTTATTTATGTTTATCCGATTTTTTTGCAAGCATGGAACTACAATTTATTCTTCAGCATTCATTTTTACCTCTGAAATCAATATACCATTTTCATTATTTTTTAACATTTCAGAAATCAAATTTTTAGAAAAAGTCACAGTACTATTACTTATATCAGCCTCAAACATATCCGAATATTTTTCTTGCAACAATTTTGAAAGAAAACTACTAATGCCACAGTTCAATAACGCAATTTTAGTTTTATCATCTGTTCCATATTTTATTTTTAAATAAAGCGACTCTTCGATAAGTTCTAAAGAATGTAGTACTTCTATATATTTTACTATTTCATTGTCTATAAAATCATATTCCTCTTTTAATCTTACGATAGCTAAATTAACCTTCTCATATTCATCTTTTTCTGTAATGTCAGTCCAATACTCTCTATGTCCACCTCTGGTTTTATCCCCCCATTTACCAACATAAACAATTCTTGATTGCTCTTCTCTAAGTGTATTCCAATATCTAACCACCTCATCTGTCATTACTTTCATGGTAAATCCCATTATTCTCCAGTTAATTAGCATTTTGTAAAAACTTTGTGCTTCATGTTCTCTCAAACGCTTTAAATTATTGTATTCTCCGTTATTATCATTTATTTTAGAAAAAAATAAATTGTCTATTATATTGAAAACTGTATCTATATTTTGAGCTATATTTACGTTTTCTATCTCATTATCTATTTGCTTCTCCATTTCAAGTATATTGAATATATTAATATTATTTTCAAAACATAACTGCCCAACTTTTGTTTTCGCCTTATTTGAGTTATTGTCTGTTATAGCATCGCTATGAGAAATATTTTCTAGAATATCTTCTGCCTTTTTCTTTTTAGCTTCATCAGAATCAGAATTAATTAACAGCGGATTTTTTACATCATCAGCAATTTTATCACAATCTTCAACTAATATTTTTCGTCCTTTGACAAAATTTTCTACTTTAAAATTTTGTCTACAATATCCGCCTTTAACAATATGAATTTCTGGCAACAAGTATTTTAAATCTCCAGTACTATTATTAAAAATCTCTCCAAACCTACATACCCTTCCAATTAAATTTTTAAAAGACGATGGCGATAAATAACTATTCCCTCTACAAGGATCTAATATAAACATCTTAGTTGCAGGAATATTTACTCCTTCAAGTAATGTAGAATTAGCAATAAGCATTTTTATTTCTGGTACATCAACATATAAGTCCTCTATAAAATACCTTACTGGCTCTGGTATTGAACCATGATGATAAATAACCCCTTTTTCAATATAATCAGCTAATTTATAATCCTCATGAACATATTCCCTCAAATCACTAGCAGCTTTATTAAGTCTAATTATTTGTCTTTTAGGGAGTTTAGAAGATAGTTTAAGCGCAAAATTTTCAAGCTTCTTAGGACTGTTTAAATATATTATATTTTTGTTATCACAATTTGTAATAACAACATCTGCGTCGTCTCCTAATTCATTGACCTGTAAATCAATCAGCTTGTCCTTCGCCGTAGAATATTGATCTAATAAAACTTTCTTATTGTTCTCTAAATCGTAAAAATAAAATATTTCTGACTTAACATTTTCAACAACACTATACCACTCATCAACATTCGGTAAACATTCAATTTTTAAACTTTCTTTAGATCTTAAAAATGGTGTCAAATATTTACAAACAAGGTTTTCATTTCTTTTTTTGCAAATAATAATAACGGAAGTCAAGATCACACTGCGTCTATTTTCATCTGAAAAATCATCTAATATATTATGCGCTTCATCAATAACTAATAAATCAAATTTCAAATTTGGGTTGTTCTGTAGCAATCTCAACAGTCTTTCTTGAGTTAGCACAGCAATTATTTCATTATCTTTATCACTATACATTTCTGGATATGTTATTATTTTCCTATATCCAAATTCATTTATAATCCTTTTCTTTGTTTGCGCCAAAAGAGATTTTGTAGGAGAAATGATACATATTTTTTTAAATTTAGTGTGGTCAATAAATGATAATATCAATTCCGTTTTCCCATACGACGTTGGAGCTACAATAATCTGCGATTTTAATTTTGATTCTTTAGCTTCCTTAAATAATTTAAACTGCCCTATTGTTTGATACGAATTATTCCATTTAAATTCATCACTCTCTATACTATTTATTTCAGTATAGATATTCCCATATCTTTCTGAATAATTTAGATTGTTTTCTATAAATTTTGATATGGGAATAAGCCCTTTATTTAAACTTAATTCGTATAGTGGTTTATAATCATCCGATATTTTGCTATACAATAAAAATAATCTGTATCCTAATCTTTGTAGATTTTTATTATCCAATCCAGTCAAAAAAATCCCTATAGATAATATTTTTTCTAGTTCTTCATCAGATAACTCTATACCTATCTGTAACTTTTTATATAGTTCTGGAAATTCAGTGTTATAAAGCTTTCTCAATGTTAATTTATCCACTTCAAACCCCCTATACTAATGTCACTAAAAAATCTATTATTGCTTGATATGTTTGTTTTTGTATTGCAATTAATTTCAATTTTGAAAATTTTTTAGAACTTAATATTGAATTATACAGATTGCTTAGATTTGTTAAATTTATTGTAGAATTAAATATGCAAAACACAGTACCACCTAAAATAACATTTTTGTCGTTGCTTGAACATGAGCTTCTATTTTTATTAAGTATATTAACTATAGTATTTTTTTCACTAGTATCATCCAATGCACTCCTAACGCTATTCAGCGCATTTAACCATAATTGTGAATTGTCCATATTTAATCGTGTATCTAAATCTCTTTTAGCAGTATCGATTCTTTCGCATACCTTTTCAGTAGAAGTTTTTAGTTTACCTAATTCTCCCGCTTTTGATTCTATAATCCATAAATCTTTATTAGAATCAACAGCAATAATATCAAAACCCTTTTTTACATTTCTTTCTTCTAAATTAAAAAATGGTGAAACTATTTTAATATCAATAAATTCTCTAATCAGCACATTTAACAATAACTCACCTATCACTCCTACTTTTCTATTTATATTACTTGGAATTCTATGATTTACCAATTCTTTTACAGTTTCATCAAATGAATGATCCTTGAATCCTGAAACAAGAGCATATTCTCCATGACAAATTTCAACCAATTGCTCTTTTATTTTATCTTTTAAATCATCACTTAGATTACGAATTTCTAATATAATAATACTATCTCCATTTTTTCTTTCAATTACACCATTCATTATACTTTTCCTTTATTGTAATTAAAACTTATACTCTCCTGTAGCCGCTTTTATCATCCCATCATACCAATATACTGTCTCTAATGGCATTTCATGGTACTTATCAAATACTTTATACAAATACTTATACTAAACTTTATTTTCAATAATCTTCTTCAGAGAATCTGTATCCTTTGAAATAATCTTCATACCTGTAATCGTCTCTTCATCCTTACTGTATGGAATTGTCCTTCTCATAGCGACACCTTCCTCATAGAGTGAAACCTACGAGGAAGTTATCGCGCGAGAAGGAATGTTACGCTGCGGGCCTCTCCGCGTTTTCCTTGATCTTGTTGATGACGGCGATCAGTCCCGTCTGCTGCTGGGTATTGAACATTCGCACGAACGAACGCGGCCTGTCGAAGGGTGGCTGCGTCAACGCCTTGGGCTCCATGTACCCGTTCTCAACGATATAGTCCACGACCTTGTGGACGAACGTAATCTGCTGCTCGTTCAGATCGCCCGAGTTTATAAAGTCCGCGAACGCCTCCATGGCGGCATCGTGGTCGAGCTTCACAAGCTTTCGCACCAGAAGCCCGAAGGACGTGTCGCCGAAGGCGCGCTCATAGTCGTCCGAACTGCCCAGCTCATGGGTGAAGATACGTTCAAGTTGGGAGAACTCGTACTCGGTCATGGGCAAATTGCGATGCAGCTTCTGCACGACAAGCGTGCCGCTGAAGTCGCGCACCCAGCGCTCAACCTTCATCTTGTAGTCGGTGAAGTCCTCGCCCGGGCTCGCCGCGACCCCGTACTTAACCTCGGTGATGGGGTCGGCGAGATGCGTCACCACATCGCGACGCCCGTCGTCCCCTTGAAGAAAGCGCAGGAGCCCCCGCAACTCACAGCGAATCTCCTCGAGCTTCAGCACCGAGATGTCGATCATGAATCCCTCGTCGGTGATCGACTGGAGCACGGGCAGCTTCTCCTTCACCTGCGGGATGGTGGTACGCTCTTGCAGCTTCATGGAAACGGAGACGAGCCTGTTCACATGGTTAGTCACTTTGTACCCGTCGCAAAGCGAGCACATGAAGCCGTACATGAACGCATCGAAACGAAGCGCGTCCACATCGGCCTCGTCGTTGCGCACGAGCGGGGCCACCTCGCTCGTAAGCACGCCTAAATCGCCCTCGCTGATGCAGGCGTAAGAGATCTTCTGCTTGTACTTCTCCACCGCCTGCCGATGCAGGCGCACTGAGACCAGCTTCTCGTTCAGATCCGCTACTTGGTAGTGGATTGTGGACACCAGCTCACCGCGCAAAGCCTGGTAATCGTCGCCGGCGAAAGCGCTCTGCTGGAGGTCTTTCACAAGTGTCGCCTGCCGGCAAAACACCACTTCGGAAAGTGACGACCCAATTTTGCCCTCGACGAGCTTGGGGTTCTCACGGAAGAACTCGAAGTTACGGCACCAGTCGAAGATGAAGAAGCGCTCCTTGTCGGCATGTGCCCCGTCGAGGGGGTCGAGCACGCCCAGCTCTTCGCACAGGCGTGTACCGCGGCCGATCATCTGCCAGAACTTGATCTTCGAGCGCACCTTCTTGAAGAACACCAGGTTCACGATCTCCGGCACATCGATGCCAGTGTCCATCATGTCCACCGACACGGTGATTACAGGCAGGGGCTTCAGCTCAAACTCGTCGATGACGGTGTGCGAATAGTCGTCGGAGTGCAGTACCGTCTTGATGTAGTCGCCCGGAAGCCCCGGGTAGAGCTTGCCGAAGCGCTCCACGATGAAACGAGCATGCTTCTGGTTCTGAGCGAAGATAACAGTCTTGCCTAGGTCCTGCCCACCATTGACGCGAATTCCCTTGTCCATGAGCATCTCGAGCACCGCGTCGACCGTCTGCTCGTTGAACACCCAGCTCATAATCTGCGAGTTCGCGATGAAGTCGGGAACGTCCTGCCCGGTCTCCTCGAAGTCGTCCTCAAGCGTGCGCCGGTCGGCCTCGGAGAGCTTGTCATAGGTGATCCCGTCGTCCAAGAAGCTCGTATGCGTCTCGATACCCAGATATGAAACGAGTACGTGGTCCTGCTCGGTGGCGGTCTCGTACTCGTAGACGTAAGTAGGCACGCCGCGCTCCACCTCGAAGAAGTCGTAGGTATTGCGGTCCACTTCGTTGGCGGGCGTGGCCGTAAGCCCCACGACGAGCGCGTCGAAGTAGTCGAAAATCGCCTTGTATTTCTTGAAGATAGAGCGGTGCGCCTCGTCCACGATAATCAAGTCAAAGTGTGCGGGCGTGTACATGCGCACGCCGTCGTCGTTCCTCACGACGTCGACGGCATTCAGAATCGTTGGGTAGGTGGAGAAAACGATACGAGCGTCGCGCTCGTCCTTGTTCTTGCACAGGTTGCAGCGCGATGTCTCGGGAAGGTGCTTCTGGAACGCGCGCACAGCTTGCGACACAAGTGCCACTCGGTCGGCCAGGAACAGCACGTTCTTCACGCGCCCTGCGCGCATGAGCACGTCGGCGAGTCCGGCCGAAACGCGAGTCTTGCCCGTGCCCGTGGCCATCACCAAAAGACCGCGGCGGTGCCCCTCGTCGAAGTTCGCGCACGCGCGCTTGATGGCCTCGATCTGGTAGTAGCGGTTCGTACCGCCGCCGGCTATCTGTTCGTTCACGGGGACGGAGACGAGGGGCCTCGCATTGCCACGGCGATTCATAATGCGCTGCAGCTCGTCGCGCGAGAAGACGCCGCTCACCTGGCGCATGGGAGCGCTCTCGTCGTCTACGAAAAGGGTATCGAAGCCATTTGATAGGAAGATGAGGGGGCGATAGCCGAACTCCTTCTGCAGGCAGTTTGCGTAGAGCCGCGCCTGCTGCAGGCCCTTCTGGGCCGAAAGGCTCGTCCTCTTGGCCTCGACGATGGCTAGCGGCTTGCCGTCCTTGCCGAGCAGCAGGTAGTCGACGTATCCGACGCCCGTGTTGTCGCCCTGCTCCACGGGCATGCCGTGGACCTCGCGCTCCTCTACGACGTCGCTGCCCAGCGTCCAGCCCGCAAGGCCCAGGTCCCAGTCGATGTAATGCTTGCGCGTCTCGTACTCCGAAATCACTTCGGGGTTGAAGGCGCGCTCCTTCTCGTTTCCCGCACGCTCTGCCGCAAGCTGGTTGGACATCTCCTTGAGCCGGGTCTCAAGCTCCTCGATGTCCTTGTCCTTCTGCGCCACGATAGCGCCCTGAGCCTTGATGGCGGCGACCTGCGACCTCGTAAGAGGCACGCCCTTGGGTGGAACCTTCTTCTCGTCGAAGGTGCGCTCTACGTAGTTCTTCCCATAGCAGTAGTCGATCCAGTCTACGAAGTTAAAGAGGCTCCGCAGCGAGATCATGGCGTCGGAAGCGGTGACGCGTCTGTCGGTGTGAACCGACAGGTTCCCGAGCTTGTTCACACCAATAAGGGGGCGCCACACGCGCTCATCCACGCACTGCTTGAACGAATACTCATGCAAAAGCGACGCCAGGTTGTCCTTATAGGGCATGCTAATCGAAGGATCGGCGGCATAGACCCACTTTACTGCCAGTTCAAGCGCCTTGCGGCAGCCGACAGCGCACATCGCGGGTGAGGTGGCGAAGATCTTTTCCGCCTCGAAGCACGCATCGGCGAAAAGGTCGTAATAGCCGTCTTGCTCTTTGAGGAAATCGAAGTTCATAGCGTTCTCTAATCCCCGAAGTATTCCTGAACCAAGCTATCGTAAAGCATCTGCAGTTTCTCAATCTGCTGCTGGGCGACAAATCGCGATTTGTCGACGTGTTGCACGAAGGTTGCGAACTCCTGCTGAAGAGTAAGAGGAGGGATAGGTAAAACCACCTCTGACAGAATCTTCTGACTCAGATTTTGAATGTTTGCACCACGTCCAGTCATGGCCTTACGCATCGAATCTGATTTTAGACAACCAAGCAAATAGTCGAGCAAAAGTTCGTTACTCTCATTGTGAAAGCGAATGCAGAAGCCGCTGAATGTTACATCCTCATCACCAGGAAAGATGGCAAGACATCTGCCAACGAGCCGCTTATTACCATTCGATCTAACAAACACGACGTCGCCGTCGCGAAGCAGCTGAGTTTTGTTTGGCTTGTTATTTAGTGAGACAGATGAAATAAGCTCCATGTTGCTTATCTGATAGCAATCTTTGAAGTCGCTGACACTTAAGCATCGTATTTTTGTACCCGAGTCCACAGACTTGAAATTGACTCCATTCTTCAAGTTACCAAGATTACTTAGCGGCTTCGTTCTCCAGTTAAAAGGGTTTTCAATCGGGTCCCCAAACATTTCGACAAACCGGGATTTGACGAGATCGTCGAAAAGGGAGAGCTGGTGTGTAGCGGCTTCCTTTATCGAATTGACGCTTTGAAGCTTACTTTCAATCATCACCTGTTCCTCTAAGGAGGGCACAGGCACCATGATCTTGGCGAGCCCTTGCTTTGTTATTTGCGGTTGTGATGTTCCACCAATGACTTTATCAAAATCGTAGGTGCGTAGAAAGGCCTCCAGATAGTTCAAGGAAACTCTATCGGAGAGTGAGTCAAGGGCCATAGCGTTTCCTGTTACGTATGATTGTGGGGGACATACGTTGATTTGGCCGCAAGTGCCACGGCATCCAATCAGGATGGTCTCCTCTGCGTGATTGAAGTCATGATAATGGCCGATGATGCCATTTGCGCCATATACCGGATAGCCGGAATCTTCCAGCGACGATTTGGGAATTGTCTTCCATTGCTTTGGGGAGCATAGGTTTGTTAGGGGCACCCGCTCGCCGGTAAATTGGGGTTTGTTAGTCATTCTGATCACCTGCCAGCATCCTGCGGAGCTCCGTGAGGCTCTCGGCCATCTGCCTGTTCAAATCGTCGAGATCAGAAAGGATCTCCTCGGTTGGCGGGTACTCCACGCGCTCGTAGACGGTTTCGGTGTACTTGTTGAAGCTGAAGTCGTAGTCGTTCTCCACAATCTCGCTTTTGGAAACAAGGAAGCTCTTTTCGGTGCGAGCGCGGTCGCGTTCGACGTTGAGGTTGCACCAGCGGCTCAAAATATCGGGGATGTCGTCGTGCATCTCGTCGAGGTCGCGCTTATCGTCGAGAGTAAAGCCGTCACCCTCCATGTTGTAGAGCCACACGTCGTCGGTGCCGCCCGCATCAGTCTTGGTGAACACGAGGATGGCGGTGCTCACCCCAGAATAGGGCTTGAACACGCCGGACGGCATGTAGATCACAGCCTCGAGCTTCTGGTTCTCCACCAGCTCGCGGCGAAGCTGCTCGTATGCCTTCGAGTTGCTACGGAAGAGCACGCCGTTCGGCACGATGCAGGCGCAGCGGCCACCCATCTTGAGCATGCGCAGGAACAGCGCCACAAAAAGAAGCTCGGTCTGCTTGGAGTTAACGATGCCACGCAGGCTCTTGTCGATGTCTTCCACGTCGACCGATCCGGTGAACGGCGGGTTGGCGAGCACCACGTCGTACTTGCCCGAGACGGTGTTGTTCTTCGAGATGCTGTCCAGGTAGCGCACGTCCGGTGCGTCCACTCCATGCAGCATCAAGTTCATGGTGGATATGCGAAGCATGGTCTGATCGATTTCGAAGCCCGAGAACTGCGGGGTGGCGCCGCTCTTACCAGCATAGGAGTCCCAGTCGTCGCCGGTCATCTGGCTTTCATAAGCGTTGCGGATGTGCTCTGCGGTAGAGATGAGGAAGCCCGCGGTTCCGCAGGCCGGGTCGCAGATGAGCTCGCCCGGCTTGGGGTCGACCATGGTCACCATCATGTTGCGGATGTGCTGCGGCGTTCGGAACTGGCCGTTGGTACCCGCGGTCGAGAGCTTTGAGAGCATGTACTCGTAGAGGTCGCCCAGATCGCCCACGTGATCATCGAACTCAGAGAGGAGGCCCTCCACGCCATCGACCGCCCTCTCGAGCAGGGAGGGCTTGCCTGCCGGGAAACCGAACGTCGCGCTCTCCATGGCCTTGACGAAGGCGGACTCGTCGCCAAGTTGCTTGATGAACGGAAAGGCGAACTCGTTAACTACGCGGTACATCTCCTGCGCGGGGAGGTCCTTGAAACGGCTCCAGCGCAGCTGGTCGCCGGGAATCTCGGCGCCGTAGGAGTTGCGGTATGTCTCGGGGAAGATGCGGTCGAGCTCGGTTCCGAGCATTTGCTCCATCTTCTCGGTCTCAAGCTCCTTCTCGTCGAGCGAGCGCATGAACATGAGGAAAGTGAGCTGGCTTATGACCTCGATGGGGTTGGTTATGCCACCCTCCCACATCTTCTGCCAGATTGCATCCACCTTGCTCTTGGTTGCTCCTGTGATCATGGCTACCGGCCTTTCTTTGAAAGCTCTTCAATCATACAGGTGCGGACGAAGGCAATGAAGCTCATCCCGCGAAGGGACGCCTCCGCTTTCGCCGCGTCGCGCAGCGTGTCGGGTATTCTGAGCGTCACCGAAACCCGGTTTCCGTCAACAAGATAGCTGCGAATCTCGGTCTCACTCGGCGAGCCGTCAATGAAGTCCGTATACGACCGCATCCGCACCTCCAAATCGCTCGAAATGCAATACAAACGCGTTACGACAATTATATTCCATCAAACATTAAAAGGGCTGTATAGAACGAGCTAAAATGGGTCGGAATTGAAAGATGAGCTGTAAGTGGAACAATTGTTATTGACCACGCGCCAATGGCTGGCCGTGATCAGCACCTATCAATTAAACAGGGCTAAAAGTTAGCATGTACATCATGCCGCTCGTCTACCCCCTCGTCGCGCAATCGACTCTTTTAGTAGGCCGTGTCCCCACGATGGGTACCATTTATCTGGGTGCACCTGGGGCAACGGACCGGCAGGCTCGCGCAAGGTCGCTCGCATAACACGCAACATCAAACACGACAGAAGAGGCGAACGACAGATGTCGGACCCCGGACGACAGCAACGCGGAAGATCGCGACGATGTAGCAGTCATGTCGGGCAGGGTGCTGTCGAGGCGGGGAATCCGACACGCAGCTATCTGCAACCCGTATTGGGTCATGCGCGCTATTAGACTTCTCGGACTACCCGAAACGGAAAGTCGTCATAGCGGTTCCGACCTGCGAATATAAGGCTCTCAACTTGCGTTATACAAACACGCGCTGTCCGACTGGCGAATAGATAAGGGTGATTCCTCCTGAAAGGGAGGGTCACCCCTTTATTGCCTACTTGACAAAAAGCTCTCATATAAGCTGTCAGCTAAGTGGGGGCCGCTAAGCGGCAAGAAGGCCTGCCTCGATTAGCGACTCAAGCCCTTCCTTGAAATTGGTCTTCGTGACCTTGAGTCCTCCGTTGGCGTTGAGTCTGATGACTCGCGGGAACACGTCTCGCATCCTCTCCATGCGTGCGATAACGCTGCCGTCAGAGCCCTTACCGCTGGTGCTGTGCGGGATGGCGCCGAACATGACCGCAACGACATTGTGGTTGTACTCGAGCTTACTGAAATCGAAGCGAACGCTCTCGTCGTGGTCGACGAAGATGATGCGGTCGCTGGAGACGCCGAGTTCTTTCGCAACGCCGCGCAGGTCCTTGGGTCGAGCCTGGGCATCGCCAAAGACCACGATTTTGCCCTCAGGCCACACTTCAAGCGGTTCATTGCCTTCTGCGAGGTCGCCCATTCCGATCAGATAAAGGAACTCTTCGAGGCGGCTATTCGTGTTGAGCCTTACGAGAATTGCAGTGATTTCTTCAGGCAGTCGAGCGAGGATTTCCTCTTGGAGCTCAAGGAGCTCTGCGGTTCCGAGTCTATCCAAAACGTAGTCCTCCTATTCTTCGTCCAACAGGCTGGCCATCTTCTGGCGAGCCTTTTCGATGGCCATCTTGTGAATTGCGATCTCCTGACGCAACGCCTCGTATCGCTCGATGATTTTCGCCTGTTCATCAAGGTTCATCATCGGGATCATAATGTCTCCGAAGGCCTTAGCGGGAATGCTAGGCATAGTGGTGCCGACGCATGCCCTTCGCAGCTGGGCCACGCCTTGGTCGGTGCTCAGGTAGAGCTTTGCGTAGAGAGGGTTGATCTTCTTATGGTCAAGGCTGATGATGTAGAGATTGCCGGTGGCAAGGACTTTCTCACCTTCGGGGATCTCGGCAACCGCGATCTTGAAGTTGGGGCCAATCTTAGAGAGCAGAAGATCGCCATCTTTGACGCAGTATTTATCCTGGCTAGAGTCTATTTCGGTGAGGTAGGGCAGGTCGTCCTCGATCTCGCCGTCGATGATGTTCTGAAGCATGAGGTACCTGTTTTTGGTGGGAGTGTTCGAATTGAACTCTTCGAGCTGCTTCTTTGCCCAACCGGAGCCGCGAGTGATATTGAAAGATAAGTCCTCTATCGATACGCCGTTCTCGACCTCAATGGTTTCTCCAAGATGACGCTCGGGATTGAGGATGAAGCCATCGTTTGCGAGCTCGTCGTAACTCATGAGCTTGCTGCGGCCTTCCGCGTCCTCGTTGAGTAGCCTTAGGATCTCAGCGATGTCGTCATCGGAGAACGTTGTCTCCCTGCGCCCCTTCTGGCAAAGCTCGGACGCGTCAACGAGGCGAGCCGCGTCATTGCCTTCGGAGAGAATCACCATCGTAGTTGGAATGCCGGTGTAGGGGCTGAACATGCCTGCGGGCAATGCGATTACGGCCTCGATCCATCCATTGGCTACGAAGTAGCGGCGAATCTTCTCGTCAGCTCCGTTGTAGGAGCTGCCGCGCGTCATGACCCCGATCGCCTTGCCGCCTTCTTTTAGCTTTGCGACAAGCTGGAGGTTGAAAAGCCAGTCACTTGACTGGAAGTGAGGAATTCCCTCGAAACCTTGATGTTTGAGCGAGTCGAGCACCTCCTCTTTAAAGCCACCCATCTTCATTGCGAAGGGGTAGTTGGAGAAGCATTTGTCGAATTTCCCATCGATGCGGAACATGTCCGCCTGCTCGACGGTTGCGTTCGGGCCGATCGCCTCAGCTCGCATCTTCGCAATCGCAACGGAGGTCATATTCACATCGCAGCCATAGACGAGCTTGCAATCGGCCTCCTTGGACGCCCTGACAAGGAAGGAACCGGTTCCAGTACCGAAATCGGCAACGCGGTTTCCGTCGGCGATTTCCAATGCTTTGACCGCAAGCTCGGTTACGCTGCGTGGGGTGATTCCTTCGAACCTCATGAATTGAGAAACGAGGTCCTCCTCCAGCTCAATGTCGAGAATGATATCGGCAAGACCATCGGCATCATTAGGAAGAATTCCGTAAACCCTCCTCACGGCCTCATCGGAATTCGCGAGATAGCGACCCGAGTCGAGTACTTCTTCTACGAGGTGCGAAATGTAGCCCTCCTCGTCGGTTTCGCGAACCGCCTCGATGAGGTTGCGGACGATGTCGTCGCTGTTAGTGATGTCTGCGTTGAAGTGGTTGAGTGCCGCCCTTTTTGCATGGCAGATTGCCATGACTGCGATAAAGCTGTATCCGCGATCGTTAACGGATCCGCGAAGAGCGCTAGCAACTTCCCATGCAATGCTTCTAGACTTTTCCAATGTCTCCTCCTTGGTTTATGACTACCAAATTTCGTCTGAAAACATTCTAGCATACTTTTGGTAGTTGTAAACCAAAAATATTTTGGTAATTAAAAACCATGGTCTATTTACTGTTGCAAGCCCGCTTTGCGCGTCGGGTTAGCGCGCGGCGGGCTTGAGAGCGAATCATGAGGAAGTCCGGCGCACGGTAGAGCCTGGCTCAGCATCTAGCCGCATCCTTCTCCAGTGCCAGTCTGGACGGTCACTTAATCCAGCAACTGAAGATGCGGTGCACCAGAATCGCCCTAGAGCTCACGACATATCGATGAAAAAGCGGATAACCGTCGCCACGAACGACTACTAGCCAGAACGCCACGGCACCGAGTCCAGCGCGAAACCTCGCACACTCTCAACCACCCGAGCGCACTCGACGGTGACATCGCTCAATTACGCCCTCGCCAAGCAATCATGCCGAAGCCCTCGTAAACGTAACCGTTTTATCACCCAGCCCAGCTCTCAAAGCGGTCGCGCCAGCCAACCAACCCGAATCTTGGTGCTCGCATCTCCAATGTAGGGACGCCCTCTTCGCCTTCCTTGGCTCCGCCACACTCGCTCAGAACCAGGCGCATCAGGCAAGGCGCGAAAAACTTTTGCTGCGCAAAACTCGAGCCCTATCGGGTTTTCGCTGGCTCCTTTGCCCTTGGTCAGAACCTGAGCGGCTTCCGGATCACAAGGCTGGCCAAAGGGGCCGGCCTCGAACAAAAGGAGGTCATTATGAACAACTTCGAACTTCAGGAGAAGACAGTCAAGGCAGCTACCCGCTTCATCGAGCGCAAGGACTGGGAGATTGTAGAGTCCAGTTGGACTGTTTTTGATAGCTTAGAAATGAGACACAAAAAACCCGTGCTAGGCGTGCCTATGCGCTAAAGATGCAATACGGACGGAGTAGTGAATTCTTCGATTGTCCTACCGCCTCCTTGCAGGCAGCTGCCAACGCCCGCTCGTCCGTTCCAGCTTGCCCAGACAGCCCTCCCGTGATGTCCATGTCCTAACGCATGGGTGCCATTTGCCCGGATGCACCTGGGGCAACGGGCCGGCAGGCTCGTGCAAGGTCGCTCGCAGAACATGCAACAGCAAACACGACATAAGAGGCGAACGACAGATGCCGGACCCCGGACGACAGCATCGCGGAAGAGAAGCATTCCAACCAAAACCGAACAACTCCAGCTACTAGGCAGGCGCCCGCACGAGCGCCTTTTACTTTTCAGGGACTTAGCCGCGAGCTAAGGCACACGGCTCATGGACGTTTCGTGGAGGCACGACCAGCTCGACCGACCTCGACCCGTCTCCACCCCCCCCCGTTGGGCGCGCCAATCGCCATCAGGCGGTTCAATCGTCGCGAAGACGAAAGCGCACACGGGACCGCGCAGACGCATAGCGCGAAAAGATTGGAGACAACCATGGCGCACGCGACGAAATGCGCCGCGCCCGAGGGCAACCGGGGCCGCGACGAATGGATGACGGTGATCGAGATGCAGGAGTACATGGGGGCGAGCCGGAGCAAGGCGTACGACCTCATCTGGTCGGGAGAGATCGACTCGTACAGGCTCGGCAGGAAGCTCCTGGTATCGAGGGCGTCCGTGGACGCCTACATCGAGTCGAGGAGCGGCAGGAAATGACGGCGGTGTTGCTGGCGCTGGCGGCGCTCGCCGTCCTGTCGCAGCCCGAGAGGAACCTGTACGAGGTGCACGAGGTGCCTGCCGTGGAAGAGGGTGCGGCGATGGAGAGGCAAGATACGGAAGGCGGCATCGACTAGGGCGCCCTTCCCGCCTCTGTGTCGTCGAATGATTGCGCGCAGGGCGCCGAGAGCCCGCTCGTCATCGTCTACGGGCACCACATGTCCGACGGCACTATGTTCGCGCCGCTCGCGCAATACTCGTCGCGCGGTTTCGCCGAGGGGCACCGCACCATCCGGGTCTACACCCGCGAGAATGCGATCGAGCTCGAGGTCTTCGCGGCTGACGTGGTCGACGCGAGCTCAGAGGGCAAGCGGACCAACTTCGCCGGCGCTGCGGAGCTCGACGCCTACCTCGGGGACAAATTGTCCCAGTGCGAGGTCGTCCTGGAAGATTCGGCGGACATCGCGCATGCCTGGGCCTTCGTGACGTGCAGCTACCAGACGAGCAACTCCCGCACCGTGGTCTACGCGAAGGAGGTGGAAACATGGGATTCGCGCCCTTCGGAATAGGGCTCCTCATGGGGCTCCTCACGCTCACGGCCTACGCCTGCTGCGCAGCCGGCGACGACGACCGAGACTAGGACTTGCAGATCGAAACTACAACCGAATATGGCCCTTCGACCCCTTGCCGCTATATCTCGGCAAGGGGTCTTGCATGTGGTGAGATAATTTACGCACTTGATAGAAACAAGACGCTGCCGGCTGCTTCTCGATAAGCTTCCGGTTGTCCATGAATAGAGGTACGCAATTGGGAAAGATTAAGCTGCAAGACGTCAAAAGGGCCATCGACATCGGAAAAGACGTTCTGCCCTTCGTTGAGCCCGCTGTGAACAAATACGGGCCCGCTCTGATCGACTGGGGGCAGCAAAGGGGGAAGCAGGCGGCAGATAGCCTGGGAGAAGCCAGGGACTCATTCCTTTCAAAGGGTCGGGCAATCAAAGACAAGAAGGAGCAGCAAAAGTCACTCGAGGCATCCCGCAAGAAGGCCGTGGCAAGCTCGCTTCCGCCGATCTCCGCAAAAGATTTCTTCGAGAACTTCGAGAACAACGTCTCCAGCGAAGCCGACCTCAGCGATGGGTACATGGCGATCGCCGGCTGCTACGCCGTCGTCACGATGAAATCGGCACGAGAGAAAGACCCTTCCGCCTACGAGGACGTCTATGTCGGTTGCGGCAAATCCATGGGCTTCAGCATATACACACAGCTTTGCGGTTTCGGCAACATCGACGTCTACGCTGACTTCAAGTTCAAAAGACCAATGATGATTCTGCTCTTCCCGTGTGAGGAGAAAGACCTCGAGACCCGCTATGAGGCCCTCGTCAGGGATCTTCAGGCCGAGGGCTCGTACAACAAATGGGACGTCCTGGCGCGTTCCGATGAGGCGAGATAGGCGCTAAGAGCATGAGCGACAAAGAACTTGCGCCAATCAGCGTCGAGGTCGTTCCCGTCGAGGACTTGGAGAACATCAGGCTCGTCGCGAACGCCGATGCGGGCAAAGAGAACAACGTCGGCATCGGAGAGCGGGCGGACGCCATTCTCGGCCTCGCCTCGGACGTCATAGACCTCGTCGAGGAAAACAGCTCTACAAAGTCGAGGTTCCCGAAGGCTACAGCTTTAAGGACCTCGTGGCCCTCGAAGAAGGATCCGGAAGCGGTAAGGGCCCTCGTCCGAGACCCGAAAGGTCGCCTGAGCGGCGACGTCTCCCTCAAAGCCGCTGGGGTCAGCCCCGCACAGATCGCCAGCGTCGGCCTTGCCGCAGCGGCGATGGTTGTCGGTCAGGCGTACATGACCGAAATCAGCGACAGCCTCCAGTGCATCGACGCCAAGCTGGAATCGATCGCCTCCATGATCGCCGGCGACCAGAGGGCGAAGGTCAAAAACGCCCTGGACATCGCTAGGACCTACGCAGCCCTTCATGACGATTACCTCCAAAAGCCCGCCGAGGCACGACAGGCGGCAAGAAACGAGATCGAGGGCAGGTACAACGACGTCGGTCAGGTAATCGATTGGATTACCGAGCAACTCGCCGGCATCGAAGACAAGGCCAGGGACGCCGCTGAGCGCGAAAAAGACCTCGAACCGTTGCTTAAAGAGGTCCAATCCTACGAGGCTCAGTTGGGGGTGCGGCGTGGAGTATGGACCACCGGTTTCTCGGCGCGCGCCTCATTTCTCGACAGCGTACACACATTGTTCGCGTTCGGCGCCGCATCCCCTTTTTCCCAGGATCTTTGTTCCGAATTGAGATACAGACGATCAGAGGCTATCCTGCTCATCAGGATGCTTGCATACTTTGATGGTGCGAGTTGCGGACACGCAAGAGCTACGCGTTTGGTTCGTTTTCAGCGGTGTTGGAAGTATCGGCTCAATGAAAAGCCAAGTTGACATTTTCGTGGACCGAGGCTTAGAAATGGCTTTTCTCGCTTGCGCAGACATGGTGCATAAAAGCGTTTTGCTTGGGAATTCTAACGAAATAAATAACCACATAACGTAAATGCAACCAAAGATACAAAAGGAATCGAATGGCCAGAGAGGATTGCCCTTTCCGATGGTCGATTCTTGACAGGCAAACTCAAGCCTCGTTAATATTACATGGTTTGCCAGACCGAATTAACAAAGGAGGGGTGTCGTGGTTGGTCTTTTCCGCACGTGGATGAGCGCCTAGAAAGCGGCGCTGTTGTGGCGTCGCGCTGTTTTTCTGCACGCCATTTCACGATTGGACATAACCATGATATTTGAAACCTCTCGGCGCAGGTCTGTTTCGCTGTGCCATTCATGGCAATTTAAGATTTGTTTCGTATGGGGCGGGGAGCTCGTGTCGACATTGACGAGCTTGATTCTCCAAATGGGTCTCATTTGGCATATCGCCCTCACGACAGAATCATCTTCCCTCCTCTCCCTGGCATCGTTAGCAGGCTTTCTGCCGATTGCTTTGTTCGGAGTCCTTGCGGGCGCCGTTGTCGACAGGCTGCCTTTGAAACGTGTTCTCATCGGCGCCGACCTCTTCGTTGCCGCGGTGGGCGCCGCCTTGGCGATTGCCTCGTTGGCCGGCAGCTTACCTGCGTGGTCAATACTCATCGCCCTGTTTCTCCGCGCAGCTGGCACTTCGTTCTACACGCCGGCCTCCCAATCCCTCACGCCCCATCTCGCCCCGCCAGAGCATCTCGTTCGCCTATCGGGAGTGATGCAGGCGATTCAGTCCGCCGGATACATTCTTGGCGCCGCGCTCGCGGCAGTGATTTATCCTGTGGCGGGCATTACCGCCATGATTGCCCTCGACGTGCTGGGGGCGCTTTTCGCTTCTCTAGCTGTCCTCGCCGCTCAGATAGACGCAGGAGGACTCGACGAAGCCGACCGCAGCTCGTCCTTTTCCAATAAAGTTCGAGAACTTTTCTCTGAGATTTCGGACGGCTACAAGCTGATCAGGGGATACAGGGGGCTGTTCGCCCTTCTTTGGTGCGGGTTCGTCTTCGCTTTCGCGTTCTCCCCACTCGCGGCATTGTTCCCAATAATGACCTTGGGACATTTTGGCGGTAGCACGGGGGATGCTGCTTTGGTGGAGGTCCTTTTCTCCGCAGGCATGCTGGCTGGGTCCGGCATTTTGGCGGCCACGGGAGGGTTCCGCAATAGGTCGCTCACCATGGTCGCCGCGATCGCCGGCTTCGGCGTCGTCGCAATCGCATCCGGATTGATCGGCCCGTCGCTGTTCGCCGTTTTCCTACCGGCGAGCTTTCTTATGGGCGCATGCTCCCCGTTGTACGCGGGAACCCAGACTGCCCTTATGCAGGAGCAGATACCTCCTGAGTACCTAGGCCGCGTTTTCGGCCTCTACGGAACCATCATGGCGTGGGCCATGCCCATGGGCCTCGCGGCCCCCTCCGTTTTTGCGGATCTGCTTGGAGCTCCGTTATGGTTCGTCGGCTCTGGAGCGACCATGGTACTGCTTGCGATGGCTATGCTGCTTGCTCCGAGCGTCCGAAACGTGGGGAAAAGAGATACCGGGCGGATTCAATAGCCCAAGTATTCGAAAAAAAGAGGCGGCAGCCATCGGTTCACGCGTCAGCCTTCAAGCCCTTGCGACGACGAGGTATTGCGCCGACATCCCACATCGCGCTCCTTATTCGTCGCCAACTATCATTTTCGGATTTGCCGGCTTGCGCAAGGTCAAAACGCTCGCGCCGGCAATTGGGCAAAGGCGAAAAATCGACGTGAGCAATCTTTTTTGGCATGGCTGCGCTTCCAGTAAAAGGCTAATACACAAAAGGCGGTTCAACCTATGGAACTCATAGTCAAAGCTAAAGACATCTTTTTGGAATATGCCGGCCGCGATATCCTGGATATCGAAGAGTTGGAAATCTACTCCTACGATCGCATCGGCTTGGTGGGAGACAATGGCGCAGGCAAAACCAGCCTGCTTAAAATTCTGAGCGGCAATCTTACCATTGCGGACGCCGACGTCAGGCGCTTCGGCAGCATTGCCCTCATCGGCCAACTCGATGAACTCGACCTTGATGCGGCTCAGGACAGTGGTGAGATGCTCTCCCGTCTCAACGTCGCCGGAGTGGCGCAAGAGACGATGAGCGGCGGAGAGGAAACACGCGCCAAGATTGCCTCTGCGCTCTCCCAGCATGCAAGCGCGATCTTTGCTGATGAGCCTACGAGCCACCTCGACCAAGACGGCATCAGCCTTCTCGTCGGACAACTCAAGGCATTTGATGGAGCCCTTCTCATTGTGAGCCATGACCGTTATTTTCTCGATCAGGTAGTGGACAAGATCTGGGAGCTCAAAGACGGCGGTATTTCCGAATTCTGGGGTGACTACACCGACTATCTGCGACAGAAAGAAGAAGAGCGCAAAGTTCAGGCGGCTCGATACGAAGAGGCGATGCGCGAGCGCGAGCGCCTTGAAGCCGCCATCGAAAAACAACGGAAAAAAGCACGGCAGGTCGACGCCAAGCAGAAGGGCGCAAAGAAAAGCAACGAGTATGCAGGTCGATTGGGGCATCAGAAAGCAACCGGCACCAAACAGAAGAGGATGTACCAGGCGGCTAAGGACATGGAGAAGCGCCTCGAAGCGCTCGAAGGGATTGAGGCCCCCGACAGCATTCGCACCGTGCGGTTCCGCCAGAGCAAGGCCCTGGAACTGCATAGTAAATTTCCCATCTCGGCAGACGATTTCAGCTTGAGCTTCGGCAACTGCATGCTCTATGACCACGCGAAATTCGAGATACCGCTCGGTGCCAAAGTGGCCATCACCGGTGGCAACGGTACAGGAAAGACCAGCTTGCTGAAGGCAATCGCTCGACGCGCCGACGGTATCAACATCTCTCCCAAGGCAGAGATCGGTTACTTCGAGCAAACAGGCTACAAGTTCGACGCCCGTCAGTCTGCGATCTCGTTCATGCAGGATGGTTGCGAGTACAGCATGACCGAAATTCGAGGCATCCTCGCCTCTATGGGAATCGGACCGCGCGACCTGACAAAGGACGTTGGCGTTCTCTCGGGAGGCGAAGTCATCAAGCTGCTACTCGCGAAGATGCTGCTGGGCAGATACAACATCTTGCTCATGGACGAGCCTGGAAATTACCTGGACATCAAGAGCGCCGAAGCCCTCGAGCAGATGATGAGCGCCTATGCCGGAACGATAGTGTTCGTCTCCCACGATAAGAGGCTGGTCGAGAACGTCGCAGACATTGTCTACGAAATAAAGGACACCAAGCTAGTCAAAATCTTTCAGCGCGAATAGCCCTAAATGAGCAAGAAATAATCCCCGAACGGAGACAAGGGAGTAAAACGGCAAAGAAAGAGCCTCCGTCCCAACGCAGGGAACGGAGGCTCTTTAATCGCTTTTACTCATCTCCGTCGCTGGTGGCTTTGTCATGACTCTCGTACGAAACGAAACTCAGCGGCATAGTGCGGCACTCAAAATCGCAGGTCAGAACCCTGTCGTCCTACTCCCACTCAATGGTCGCAGGTGGCTTTGGAGTGATGTCGTAGGCCACGCGGTTAACGCCAGTAACCTCACTGACAATCCTAGAAGAAATGCGGGTTAGCAGCTCGTAAGGAAGCTTTGCCCAGTCAGCAGTCATGGCATCGCTTGACTCAACAGCGCGCAGAATAACTGGACGAGCATACGTGCGCTCATCACCCATAACACCAACGGACTTAATGTCGGGCAGTACTGCAAAGTACTGCCAAACACTGTGCTCGGAGTTACGATCGCCTGTCTCGTCAAAGAGCTGAGCATTGTAGGCGTCAATCTCTTCACGGACAATAGCGTCTGCGTTGCGGAGAATCTCCAGCTTTTCTGGGGTAACGTCGCCAATGATGCGGATAGCAA